>Ga0164241_10004831_pt1 | contig 12882 bp, 10 predicted proteins | sample OricomyardsoilBY_FD_108780 | JGI IMG/M metagenome (GOLD analysis project Ga0164241, IMG submission 108780) | Backyard soil microbial communities from Emeryville, California, USA - Original compost - Back yard soil (BY) | ecosystem: Environmental > Terrestrial > Soil > Unclassified | place: USA...
AAGAATGAAAGGATATCAAGAATCATGCAGATGCATGCTAACAAACAGAATCCTGTTGATTTTATCCAGGCGGGTGATATTGGAGCAGCAGTAGGTTTTAAAGACATCAAAACAGGCGATACCTTGTGCGATGAAAAGCATCCGATCGTTCTGGAGGCAATGACCTTTCCTGAGCCGGTTATCGCTATCGCCATCGAGCCTAAAACACAGGCAGACGTGGATAAAATGGGTATGGCTATTGCAAAATTGGTAGAAGAAGATCCAACGCTTCGCGTAAATACAGATGAAGAAACCGGTCAGACCATCCTTCGTGGAATGGGCGAGTTGCACCTTGAGATTATTATTGACCGTTTGAAACGTGAGTTTAAAGTAGAGATTAACCAGGGAGCGCCCCAGGTGGCTTATAAAGAAGCATTCAGAAACACCATTGAACATCGTGAAGTGCTGAAAAAGCAAACCGGTGGTCGCGGTAAATTCGCTGATATTGTGTTTGAAATAGGGCCTGCAGATGAAGAATTTTTGAAAGAAGATAAAGGTAACTTTCAGTTTGTAAATGGTTTGTTTGGTGGATCAATTCCTAAAGAATTTGTTCCGGCAATTCAGAAAGGTTTTGAAACAGCTATGACAACAGGTGTATTGGCGAGCTACCCGATGGAAAGTATGAAAGTAAGAGTATTTGACGGTTCATTTCACCAGGTGGATTCCGATGCAATGTCTTTTGAATTGTGTGCCAAGCAAGGATATCGTGAAGCCGGCCGTAAGGCAAAACCTGTTTTACTGGAACCTATCATGAAAGTGGAAGTGCTTACGCCCGATCAGTACATGGGTGATGTAACGGGCGATCTTAACCGTCGTCGTGGAATGCTGGAAGGCATGGATACCAAACATGGTGTGCAGGTAATCAAAGCAAAAGTTCCATTGAGTGAAATGTTTGGTTATGTAACTCAGTTGCGGTCACTGTCAAGCGGACGTGCTACTTCAACGATGGAGTTCAGCCACTACGCTCCTGCGCCGACTAACATTGCAGAAGAAGTAGTAGCTAAGCAAAAAGGTAAAGTGAAAGTGGAAGATTAATTTGATTTTAATAATTTTTGATCAAGAGGCTGTCCTGAAAAGGATGGCCTCTTTTTTTGCTACGTATTGCAAGAATTAAAAGCAATACCAGTAGACAAATAAATAAGCATGATTTCTATTTGGAAGGTACCGGTATAGGACTAATTGCAGGAACTCAAGCAAAATTAAGAAGCAACAGCTTTATAGCAAATGAAAAATCCCGTTCAGTATTTCTTCGAATTTATAGGAACGTGCACAACTATACTTAAGTAAAAATGTTTTTATTTGTATAACCAACTTTTTAAAATGACTACTACTTTTCTCAAAACCAATGCAGGTAATATTTTTTTGCAACAATCAGGCGATAATAAAAAGCCCGCCATTATTTTTATACACGGCGCTTCCATCTCTTCCAAAACCTGGTATCACCAATTTGCCGATGAACAACTGCTCAAAAATTTTTGCCTGTATGCTTTTGATTTGCCGGGACATGGCCAATCGGGCAAATTGAAAAATGCTGAAGGTTATTCTTTAAAAGGTTTGGGAAAAACTGTTATTGATATTATTGAGCAACTGCAGCCGAAAGAATATATTTTGGCGACGTTGTCAATGGCAAGTAATATCGTTGGAGAATGTGTTGGCGATTTAAAAAATTGCAAAGGTATTTTTATGGCGGGCGCCACTTTGTTAGGCAAAAACTTTCCCGTAACCTCTTTATTAAAACCATATCCATATATTCACTTGCTAACAGACGCAAGCGCTACCAATGATGAATTGGAAGGTTATGCCCATTTTGTAATGTTCCATCCGTCTGAAAAAGATATCCAAATTTTTTCTGAAGATTATCAAAATACAGATGCTGACTTCCGGCTCACAATTGGAAAGGTATTGGCCGAAAGTGATTATTCTGATGAAGTTGAAAACATTAAAAAATCCGGATTGCCTTTGGCCCTGTTGTATGGAAAAGAAGAAGCCATTGTACAGCCTCTTTATTTGCAAAACGCAGGCTTTAATCTTTGGCAAAGTAAAATCCTCTTATCAGAAAATGCAGGCCACCTGGTAAATATAGATAGTAAAGCAACCTTTAGTGAATATTTGTATTTATTCGCAAAAGGCGTTTTTGATGACAGTATTCTTTCGTGAAAGATAATTTTGGATAATGTCCAATCTCTTCCGGTAAGCCTGCCCGACTGTGTTATTCAGACAGGGGCCGGGATGATGCTTTAAATAATACAATGCGCCAAAGCAAAACAAACCAATTGGGTTACATTCATGCTTCCTGTTTTCATCATCATATTCCTGCGGTGATTGGTTACAGTATATTCGCTGATATGTAATTTATCCGCAATTTCTTTGCTGCACAATCCGCCCGCCAGGTAGGGCAATAATTCTTTTTCCCGTTTGGTAAACAGCGCATCTTCTTTATCAGGGAAATAAGATTTTTTGAAAACCGTTTCTGCATCTTCCATTGTATTTGATGAATTGATTTTCTCAACCACCTGTATAATGGGCGTGTCAGATTTAAAATGATTCACATTGGTAATTACACCAAAACTCATTAACGGATTATTGTTTGCATCGCTTTTTATAAAACGATTCCTTTGTAACAAGTTGGTGTATTCGCCTTTCCTGTTTTTGAATTGAAAATTATAACTGAAAATATAATCCGCATGTTGATCAGCTGGAATTTTTTTTAGGAACTCTAATCTATCTGGAAAAATTTCTTCATTAAAAATCTTGAGGTGCGTTTGCTGATAATTTTCTAATGTAAAATTTAGACCTCCATCTAAAAATTCCCGGGTTTTATATCCCAACATAGCTTGTAACGAATCGGAAACCACCATGTAATTGCTGCTGGTATAATCGAGCAGATAAATCCAGGGAATACTGTGATTGAACACAGACGCAGTGATTTGCCCGATGTCAGGTATTTGTTCCATCCCCTCTATATTAAGCTCCTCTTTAGAAAACGCCCGATGCTGTAGGCCGCCGATGTAATTGAGCCATGAAGTAATTTCTTTTGCCATCCCAATTATTTTTTAAATGGCTCGCACAGGATATTTAGAAATGTTTTTTACAGAGGGTATTTAAACATTAGTTATAAACACAATGTAAATCTATCGGAAAAATAAAAATAAATGGCAAGAAATTGCTATTTATTTCTGCATACTTACCATTTAGTTTTGAAAGCGAATATCAGTTGCCTAAAACCGGTATTTATCTTTTCCAAATTTTCCTCTGTAACAACTGGCTTTCCATTATCAGCAATAATAAATAATTGTGTAACGACAGGATGCGGGGAATTTCCCGTATAAAAAAGGGGAAAGAGGCGTAGGAAGGAAAATGTTGAATTTGGAAGTTTGTGGTGGAAAATATTTGTGCTGCGTGATGAAATAATTTGACGTTAGTGAAATAGTTCTTCCTGCTCCAATCCTATAGAATACTATCGTTTATTCCTGCACCCAGAATGTGATTGTAATTCTTTTTGATGAAAACCGTCATTTATTGTCACCTGCATTTTTTGAATTTTTTTTAATACAAATTTTAAAACTAAATAAAATGAAAATTGCATTATTTCCTGACTGAAACCCGCATGGATGCCCACGGTCGGACGGGGACGTCGTCAGGCGGGATTACTTTACTGTTTGCAATGCTCCGGCGACACCTGCACAACTTCTCTTGTGGCAAAATAGAAACCACGGTTTAAAATAAAACAATGAACAAAATAGAAAATTATGAAAAGGTTATCAATATTAATAAAACAAACAAGCATCGCCGTTATATTTTTTCTGAGTTCGTCCCTGCAATTGCTTGCACAAAAAGACTCATTGGCAATTGATAGCGGGGTGATTAAAAATGTCATTGCCGTTGATTCAATGCCACCACTGGCCCAACCGGCAAAAATGATGACGGAGAGACAACCGATGAATATTGTGAAAATAAATATTCTGGGTATTCTTTTACAAAATTATCAGTTACAATATGAACGGGTAATTAGCTGAAAATTTTCTGTTGCGGTTGCCTTCAGAACGATGCCGGTGTCAGCGATTCCCTTTAAAAGCGCCGTGATTAAATATATTGACGACCCCGAAACGGTTGATCAGATTAATAGTTTCAAGATGGGCAATATGGCTATCACGCCTGAAGTGAGACTTTATCTTAGCAAGAAGGGGTATGGCCGCGGATTTTATGTAGCTCCGTTTTACAGGTATAGCGTTTTCACAACCAACGAGGTGCCGGTCAAATATAATTCCGATGATGGAGAGCAAAACACGGTGAACATTTCCGGAAAAATAACTGCCAACAGCGTTGGCATGTTACTGGGAGTTCAAAAAGCAATCGGCAAACATATCACTCTCGACTGGTGGTTGCTGGGACCGCAATATGGGAAAAGCAGTGCAAATTTAGAAGGCGTTACTGGCAAGGCGCTAAGCGCTAACGAACAAAGCAGCCTGCAAAGTAATCTCGAAGATATTAATATCCCGCGCATCAGGACTAAAGCTACTGTAACTGCGAATAACGTCGGCCTGAATATCGAAGGCCCTTGGGCAGGAGTAAGAATGGGATTAAACATCGGAGTTAGATTTTAAAGCAAAAAAGCCAAATTATGAAGCCAGTTTTATTAAGACTTGTAGTCCTGTTCATCAGTCTTGGTTGTATCTGCGGTATGTGTTCAAAAGATGATGCAGGCGAGGATGACAACGCAGGTAACGCTGCCAGCAACACCGTTTTTAAACCAGAAGATACATGGGTTTACTTCGATGAGTCGTCATTAGTTTATTTCTATCCCAATAACAAACGACCGCAATTTCAAAAATGGGTAGCTACCAAAATTAATACAGGCATTTCGGGATACTCCGGTAATAATCCCCACTTTTTGGTATGGGAGTTTGAAAATACTGGCGATACAAGGTTTTTACAAAATACCGGAAACCCGGGAGGTAAAGAAACTTTCAGTATGAGCATAAAAAATTTCAATAATATCCCAGGCCCCGGTACTTATCAATTGGATATTGATTATAAACAAGGTTATTGCTGGTATGACGTTTATACTTCGTCCGGCGCAAAGCATGATTCAACACGTAAGCAGAGTATCAGCAGTTCCACCTTCAATATTACTTTGATGACATTTGATAAGGCGATTATCCCAACGGTTGATCGTTACAAGATGAGCGGCAATGCATCTTTTGAGATTATGTATTGGGCAAATGGTACCAGCTCTACAAGTGATATTCATACACTGAATTGCACTTTTAATAATGTACCGGTTGATTTTACAAAATGATAAATTTTTAGCAACATATTTTATAAAAAAGCCTTTTAAATTTTTACTCAGCATAATTGATATGACAGGAAGAAAAATAATGGAAGAAAAGATTTCATTGAATGGGACTACTTCGTTTGCTGTTGATATCACTCATCTTCCAAAGGGAACTTATCAACTTTGGGTGAAAGGAAAAACCATAAATGAAGAGAGGAAATTTGTGAAAGAATAAACCGAATCAATTAAATAATATAAAACCTACATCTTCCTTTATTACGAAGGGACTGATAATATTTCAAAAATGAAATTAACAAAGAAAAAAATATGGTCGCTGATAGAGCTCATCATGGCAGCTTACCTGATCATAAGCAGTTGTGCAGAGCCGGTTAGGCCTGATGCGAACAGTGAAAAGCAACTAATTCAAAAATCACAGCCCGTTTCTAATCCGTCTTTTAAAACTATTTCTTTCGCCAATACATTTTTTATAAATAGTCCCTGGCCGTCATCACGATAAATTCAATCACATAAAAAACATAACAATTATGACAACAAAAATTTTCTGGCAGTAAACAAACCTGACTGGCGGACAGGCAGGCAAATAAGCCTGATTTGTATTCTTTCGATAAAAGCCTTTTTAAACCTAAATAAATTTTGACATGAAAAAAAAACTACTCTTACTCATCGCCGTGTACCTTTGTGTTTTTTCTTTAAAGGCTCAATGGAGCGGCAACCCCTTAGTCGGTGGCGCCGGGGTTTGCACAAACGCTGCACAACAAACAGCTTCGCAAATTATACCCGATGGCAGCGGTGGCGCTATTATCTTTTGGATGGATTCCAGAAATGGCAACAATATTTATTACAACAAATTGAACGCCTCTGGAGTTGCTGTGTGGTCTTCTGTTTCATCAGGCCTTTCTCTGACCAATGATGCCAACTACAATTATCCTGACCAGGTTATCAGCGATGGGAGTGGAGGCGCTTTTGTATGTTGGGAAACCGATAACGAAGCCTTAGTGCAGCATATCAACAGTTCCGGTGCAAAAACATGGGGCGCTACCGGCGTGTCATTAAGCGCCACCGGGCAAACGGTTTCTATATGTGGTGATGGCAGCGGGGGTATTATTGCTACCTGGGCCGATTATAAAAATGATCCAATAAATTTTAACCCACAAAGTTATGCTCAACGGGTGAATAGTTCCGGCGCAAAACTTTGGGCGGCTGATGGAGTTGAGGTGGTTAATTCTTCGGGGTTAAATGCCTCAATGGGAATTGTTTCGGACGGAGCAGGCGGGGCCATCATTGCAATGATAGACACCCGCAACAGTAATTATGATGCAGTAGCTGATGAATACGACAATATTGATATTTATGCACAACGTCTTAATGCTTCGGGAGCCGCGGTATGGGCGGCTGCGGGTGTGCCAATATGCGCCCAGGCGAGCAACCAGGTTTGGAATGGCGGCGGCCAAGATCCATATATTATCCCGGATGGCTCCGGTGGTGCGGTAGTTGCATGGGAAGATTGCAGGAACGATCCTAACAACGGCCACTCCGATCCTTCTAATGAAGATATTTTTTGCCAGCGCATCAATGCGGTTGGCACTGTGCAATGGACGGCGAATGGTGTTGCCCTTTGCACACAAACTGATGACCAGTGGAAGGTAACGCTGATGCCTGATGGCACGGGAGGCGCAGTGGCCACATGGTTTGATGAAAGAAGCAACTACCGGATTTACGCCCAAAAAATTAATGGAAGCGGAGCCGTGCAGTGGGCCGCCAATGGTATTACTATAGCTTCTGAATCTAACTCATTTAGTTACACGGCATCGCCCGATGCTGCCAATTCCTCAATGTTGGTAACATGGGTTGGCAATGGAGGCGATATAAAAGCGCAAAAACTAAACATCGCTACCGGTGCGATAATGTGGGGTGCGCCCGGTACGCTCGTTTGCAGCCAGGCGGATTATCAGTATGAGCCGGCCATTACCCACAATGGAAGTTCAGGGGCTCTTATTTCATGGACAGATGGAAGGAATAGCGCGACTTCCGGTTCAGATATTTACGCCAACCGCGTCCTGGCAGATGGTACTTTGCCCATACAAATTTTGAGTTTTGATGCCCGGGTAATGCCCGCTTATGTGACTGTTCGCTGGAGCACAGCCACGGAATTAAACAGTAGAGAATTTTATGTGCAACGCAGTACAGACGGTAGCAATTTTGAAAACATTACCACAACGCCTGCTGCCGGTAACAGTAATACGGTACGCAAGTATGAATATGATGATGCGGAGGGAAGAAACTTAAAAGTAAACCAATTATTTTACCGCATTATGGAAACAGATATAGATGGACAATCTTATTATACCGGGGTGAAGAATGTAAAAATACCGAACGGTAGCAACCAATTAACGTTGGTCTATAACCCGGTACGCAATGACGCCTTGTTGAAATATCAATCCATATCCAATGAGAAAGTTAGGGTAGTGGTGATTGACCATTTGGGCAGAGTAGTGCTGACAACAGAGCAGGCAGTACAGCCAGGCATAAACGAAATTAAATTGAACACAGATAACCTCACCAACGGAATCTATGAAATTGAATTGAGCAATTCCGACAGTCGGTACCATGTGAGAATGATGAAGGAGTAATCGTTAAAAACAGGGTGCCGGGGTTGGGGCACTTTGTTTTTTACGAGCCGGATACAGTAGAAGAACAAATAAAGCAGATTGGTATTTTTTGAAATTTAGCAAATATGAAAGATGCGGCTCGTGATACACGAACCATGGCGGAGCGAACCAGGTTTTTTGAATCATAAAAAGGTGAGTAGTTTTTAATCAGGCAGAATGCAGAGTGCCCCAGAGTTGGGGCATTTTGTTTTTTTATCGGCTGTACACAGTAAACAAACAAATAAAATAAATTTACATTCTTAAAATTTCCCGAACGTAGATGATGTGATTAGTGGCATTACACCAGCGTATTTATTCCTTTAAACTTTTTAGATAAGCAATACTCTCCGGAACCTGTTCATTCACACGATTGCTTTCATCCTCTATGAAGTAATGTTTGATCCCAACTTTTTTGGCCTCTGTTAATATGGCCGGGATATCAATTTCGCCGGTTCCCAACGCTACATCATTTTCCTGCGAGGTACCTCCGCTCAGGTCTTTTTTGGTTCCTTTTCTTAAATCTTTTAAATGCATTAGCTTCCACCTGTTCCCGTATTTTTTGAGCAGCGCCACAGGATCGCCTCCGCCAAACTGCACCCACAAAATATCCATCTCAAAAGAAACATATTTTGGGTTGGGATTTTTAATAAGGTAATCGAGCAAAGTGCCATCGCCGTAAGGCTGAAATTCATAACCATGAGCATGGTAGCAAAAGATAATGCCACTGTCCTTTAGCACTTTGCCGGCATGATCAAAAACGGCTACTGCATTTTTTGCATTCTCCAGGGTAAACCCGGAATTTGCATGAGGTATCCATGCACACATTACATACTTTGCACCTAAACTTTTTGCCTTGTGTGCTATTGCGCCGGGAGACTTGATCAATTCGTTGTAATCTGCACCGGTAGAGATGATATGAATGCCCCTTGCATCACACAGTTGCTTGAATTCTTGTGCAGGCATTCCATGGCTACCGCCTTCCATTTCGGTAAAACCCAGGCTTTGTATGGTGTCTAATGTTTTTACAATATCCACAGGGAAACTATTTCTATAGGTGTAATCTTCAATCCCCAGCGGAGCCGTGTATAATGATTGAGCGGAAATTTCCTTACTGAACAAAAGTGATGTCAATATTAAAATGGCCCTATATTTTTTCATTTGATTTAATTTTAATGATTGATTTCGAAGCTGGTTTTCCCTATTGTTTTATGTTGTAGCAAGATACGCTTCGAATGATATTTTCAAAGATATTTTTAGGAGATTTTTTGAAAGTATTTTTTATACAGTGAACCCCGCCTGTACCATTCGGGCAGGCAACTAATAACCGGGATTTTTATTTTTAAAATACGGAAATTGAATATGATATCAAGTGTTATTGGATTGGGTAGAATTTCTATATTGTTCGTTCCTCATCAGGAAAGCAGAACTTTTATAATTTGCACATCACATACAGCAACAGATAGCCAGTTGTAAAGAAAAGTTTAATACATTGCGCAACAAAAGAATTTTACATGCCGCTTTACCAAAAACTACAGGAAGCTAAGAGTGAAGAAGATGTAAAAGATGCCTATATCAAAGCGCTCGGTTTAAAAAGCTATTCAAAAAACTTAATTGATATTCAAACCAAAGAGATATGGTTTGAAGCAAAGGATACTGCCAAACATTCTACGTACGCTATGTTTACGCAGTTGCTGCATTATGTACAGAAGGCGCTAAATGACGGCGAATACATTCCTCCGTTCCTGGTAGTGATGGATACGCAGAAGGCTGCCATTATGAAAACTGCGGATGCTTTGCCACTCTTATCTGACAAGAAACAGCCCATTAAATGGGGCAAGAGCGCCAGCGGATATACACAGGAAGCATTGGATGCGGTATCCGCTTATATAGGTACTCATTTTGTTTCTTTTAAAATACAAACACATGAAGAGGAGTTTATCAACACCGTAAAAAATGCCATTAGAAATGGAGATATCATCCGCACACAAATAACGCCCGATAATCTAAAACAGGTTTTTGATAAATGGGTTTCGATGATCGGGATGGAAATTAAGGGCGTAGCAAAAGAAGATTATGCGCTACTGTTTTTTGCCGACATCATGAGTGATGGAACAGTTGCTACACATGATAATTTACCGGCGCAACTTTTACACAAAGACAAAGCGCCCGTGTTTATGCTGGGTAGTAAAATATATGAACTGGGCAACAAGGAAGGTTACAGGCAGTTTTGGGCAATTTATCATCGCCCGCCAAAAACTGAATACAGGGATTATTTGTTAGAAAGGCGCGATACGCTAATCCCTATTGACGAACGAAGTTTTAAAGGAGCCTACTATACGCCGTTAAACGTAGTGGATAAAGCCTACGACAAGCTAACTGAAACACTCGGCAACAACTGGCAAAAAAATTATATTGTTTGGGATATGTGTTGCGGCGTAGGCAACCTGGAAGTAAAACACAGCAACCCGCGCAATATTTATATGAGCACGTTAGACCAGGCCGATGTGGATGTGATGCGGGCCACTAAAACCTGCGTGGCAGCTACCAGATTTCAATACGATTATCTGAATGATGACATAACTGATGAAGGGAAAATTGATTACACGCTTACCAATAAAATACCTGTTGGCTTGCGGGAAGATATTGCTAAAGGAAAAAATATTTTGGTATTGATTAATCCGCCTTATGCGGAAGCTGCTACTAAGGATAATACTGTTTCATCTGGCGATGATAATTCTGAAAACAAATTAGGTGTTTCAAAAACAAGAGTTGCTAAATTAATGGATAAACAAGGCTATGCAGCAAGAGAACTTTTCGTACAGTTTCTTGTGCGAATAGCAAATGAAATTCCAAACGCGACAATTGCAATGTTTAGTAAATTAAAATACGTGAATGCTCCAAATTTTGAAAAGTTCCGGGAAGATTGGAATTCAAAATATTTAGGTGGCTTTGTTGTTGATAGTAAATCTTTTGATGGATTGAAAGGAAACTTTCCAATCGGTTTTTTAATTTGGGAAACGAATCAAGAAACAAAAAAGGAATACCGCATTACTGAAATCATCACAGATGTTTTAAATAAAAATGCACAACCTATAGGAGAAAAACATTTCTACAATTTACCAAATGCACAATTGTTAAGTAATTGGATTAAAAGAACTAAGGCAAATGATGTAGATGCTATTCCTTTAAAGAATGCTGTTTCGCCAACTACAAATATAAAGGACGTAAGAGGGACAAAATGGGCAGATGGAGCGATTGCAAGTATGATTTGTCCTGGCAATGATTTGCAGCATACTTCACTAACTGCACTATTATCGTCCGGATATTGCAGTGCAGGTGGTTTTTTTGTCACCTATAGGAATCTCTGGCAAGCGGTAATTGTGTTTTCAGTTAGAAGATTAATCAAACCAACATGGATTAATGATCGTGACCAATTTTTACAACCAACAAAACCATTAAGCGAAGAGTTTAAAAATGATTGTTTGATATGGATGCTGTTTAACGGAAGCAACTTAACCGCGAGTGCAAATGATCTTAATTGGAATGGAAAATCATGGAGCATTGTCAATCATTTTATTCCTTACACAGAAGCAGAAGTAAATGCACCCGACCGTTTTGAAAGCGATTTTATGGTGCAGTATTTAAAAGATAAAATATTAAGTAAAGAAGCACAAGATGTTTTAGCCGAAGGCAAAAAATTATGGCAGGCCTATTTTGCCCATACTGATGTGCACACGGTTCGGGATGAATTAAAACTAAACCGCCCGGATGTTGGCTGGTACCAAATCCGAAAAGCACTGCAAGCCCGCAACGCCAGCGGAGATTTTGCTCCTGTAAGTTTTAAGCCTTTTGAAGAAGTATATAAAGCATTGACAGAAAAACTTCAGCCAATGGTTTATGCGTTGGGTTTTTTGAAAAGTTGATAACTATCCCGGGAATTTATCATGCAAAAAAAAGCAGAGATAAATTTATTTTTGAAAAAAATATTTTTTCAGATTTCCCATGAACAGATAATTAAAATAATAGAACAACTAAAAAAGACATGAAAGCCTTATCAAAAGAACAACTGCTTGAGCAATATGATCTTTTAAGAACGGAATATATCAAATTATTAAACGATAAACTTGTGTTGTTGCAATGGGGAAAACAGCAATTGGAAGCCTTGTACAACACGCGCATCGGTTATTTACAAATAGAAAAGCTGCAATTGCAGCTCAGGATAAAAGCATTAAAACGAAAAATAGAATTGGTGCATGCGGCCGTCAATCAAAATAAAAAAATTGAAATAACTGAAATAGAATTGCAGGTGGCGTCTGAGCTCGCCGAAGCTGAATTCAGGATCATGAATGAAGTAGCGAAATTAGAAAATTCCAAAAACATGCTGAGTCATTTGGAATCTCCAGAACGCAGTTCTGAATTAAGAAATTTATATAAGCAGTTTGCCAAACAACTGCATCCTGATGTGAATGATCATTTAACCGAAGAGCAAATAAACTTATGGTACTTAGTAAAAGACGCTTACGAAAATGGCGATCTGGAAAAGCTGAAAGCCATGCAGGTAGTTTATGAAAAAGAATTAACGGCTGCCGGTAATAAAATAGCTGACTTAACCGAAGAAGAAATTACGTTGAGAATGGAAGTGTTGAAAGAAGGCATCAAAGTGTTGAATGAACAGATCGTGCAGATACGGAGTGAGTTCCCGTTTACCATGGAGCAACAAATAAAAGATGAGGAATGGGTGAGTGAGCAATCGGCAGCATTGAAAAAAGAGCTGGACAAATTAGCGGAATATGAAAATGAATTAACATTGGAGTATCAGCAAATGATCAATGTACTATGAAAGAAAATGAAAGCCTGATAAAAATAAACCCCGGGTTGCTTTCTGCGTTAAGCAAGGGC
>Ga0164241_10004832_pt1 | contig 12882 bp, 12 predicted proteins | sample OricomyardsoilBY_FD_108780 | JGI IMG/M metagenome (GOLD analysis project Ga0164241, IMG submission 108780) | Backyard soil microbial communities from Emeryville, California, USA - Original compost - Back yard soil (BY) | ecosystem: Environmental > Terrestrial > Soil > Unclassified | place: USA...
CAGCGCCTCGATCTTCGGGACGAGCTTTTCGATCAGCCGGTTTGCCGTCTCCTCGCCGACCGGGACAGCGACGGAGATCGCCATGCAGCGCTCGCCGGCCGAGCCGTAGGCCGCGCCCATCAGCGCGCCGACCGCCATGTCGATGTCGGCGTCGGGCATGATGATCGCGTGGTTCTTGGCACCGCCGAGCGCCTGGACGCGCTTGCCGTTGGCGGTGCCGCGGGAGTAGATGTAGCGCGCGATCGGGGTCGAGCCGACGAAGCTCACCGCCTTCACGTCGGGGTTGTCGAGGAGCGCGTCGACCGCCACCTTGTCGCCGTTCACCACGTTGAAGACGCCGTCCGGCACGCCGGCCTCGGTCAGGAGCCCGGCGATGAAGAGCCCGGCGGAGGGGTCGCGCTCGGAGGGCTTCAGCACGAAGGTGTTGCCGCAGGCGAGCGCCACGGGGAACATCCACATCGGCACCATGCAGGGGAAGTTGAACGGCGTGATGCCGGCGACGACCCCGAGCGGCTGGCGCAGGCTGTGGCTGTCGACGTTGGTGCCGACGTTCTCGGTCACCTCGCCCTTCAGGAGATGGGGGATGCCGACGGCGAACTCGACGACCTCGAGCCCGCGGGTCACCTCGCCGAGGGCGTCGTCGTGGGTCTTGCCGTGCTCGGCGGAGATGAGCTCGGCGATCTTGTCGGCGTTCTCCTGGAGCAGGAACTTGAACTTGTCGAGGATGCGGGCGCGGCGCAGCGGCGGCGTCTTCGCCCAAGCCGGCCAGGCGGCCTTGGCGACCGCGACCACCTCGTCCACCTCCTCGGCCGTCGCCAGCGGCACGCGCTTCTCGGCGACTCCGGTCGCGGGGTTGAAGACGTCGGCGAAGCGGCCGGACGTGCCGGGGACGGGCTTGCCGCCGACGTAGTTGCTGAGGTCGGTCATCGGTTCCTCCTTGCGTTTCCTGCGAATGAGATCGCATTGTGAAAAGCGAATGGCAATGGTCTCGAATGCGGAACTGATATGCAGGAATCGGCAATCACGGGGCCGCTCGACTGGGACGACGCCCGGATGTTCCTCGCGGTGGCCCGAGCCGGGCAGATGCTCGGCGCAGCGCGGACGCTCGGGCTGAACCAGGCGACGCTGTCGCGGCGGATGGCGGCGCTCGAGGCGGCGCTCGGGGCGAAGCTGCTGGTCCGGCGGACGCACGGCTCGGAGCTGACCGCTGCCGGCGCCGCGCTCTTCGAGACGCTGGAGCGGGTCGAGACCGAGATGCTCGGAGTGCAGGCGCGGTTGCAGGGCGCGGAGGCGGCGGCGGCCGGGGTGATCCGGATCGGGGCGCCGGACGGCTTCGGGGTGGGCTTCCTCGCGCCGCGGCTCGCCGCGCTCGCCGAGCGCCACCCGGCGCTCACCGTGCAGCTGGTGCCGACGCCGCGCGGCTTCTCGCTGTCGCGGCGCGAGGCCGACATCGCCGTGATGGTCGGGCGGCCGGAGAAGGGGCGCCTCGTGGCGCGGAAGCTCACCGACTACTCGCTCGGGCTCTACGCGAGCCCCGGCTATCTCGCCGCGCACAGGGCGCCGGGGGATGCGACAGGTCTCGCCGAGCACCGGCTGGTCGGCTACGTCGAGGATCTGATCGCGGCGCCGGCGCTGAGCTACGCCGCCGAGTTCCTGCGCGGCTGGCGGAGCCGGGTCGAGCTCACGAGCGCCATCGGCCAGGTCGAGGCAGTGCGCGCCGGGGCCGGAATCGGCGTCCTGCACGACTATCTCGCGGTTGGACCCGGTCTGGTGCGGGTGCTGCCGGAGCTTTACGTGATCCGCTCGTACTGGCTCGCAATCCACGAGACCCTGCGCGACGTCGCGCGGGTACGGGCGGCGGCGGACTGGCTGACCGGCGCGGTGGAGCGGAGCCACGCGGATTTCCTGCCCCGGCAGGCGGCCGCCGGGCCGATGGCGGCTCAGGTCGGCGCGATCACCCGGCGGTAGAGGTGCCAGGTGGCGTGGCCGAGGACCGGCAGCACCACCACGAGGCCGAGGAAGAACGGCACCATGGCGGCGGCGAGAAGGCCGGCGATGATCCAGGCCCAGTGCAGCATCGCCTGCGGGTTCGTGGTCACCGCCTCGAAGCTCGTCACCGTGGCGGTGACGAAGTCGAGGTCGCGGTCGAGGAGCAGCGGCAGCGACACCGCGGTGAGCCCGAAGAGGACGAAGGCGATCCCGGCGCCGACGAGCCCGCCGACGATGACGAGTGCGACGCCGGTGCTGCTGGCGAGGACGCCGTCGAGATTGCCGACGCCGACGCTCGAGCGGCCGAGAAACAGCAGCGTCAGCATCCCCGCCGTCCACATCCAGATGAGAAAGCCGGCGAGGACGACGAAGGCCATCATCGGGATCTGGCGGTTCCGCGCGTTCCAGACGACGCCGAGCACCGCCGCCCAATCGAGCGGCTCGCCCGCCTCGCGGCGCCGGCTCACCTCGTAGAGCCCGACCGCGGCGAACGGGCCGACGAGCGGGAAGGCGAAGGCGAAGGGCACGATCCAGAGCGAGCGCTCGATCATCCAGAGCTGCAGGAAGATCGCGATGCCGGCGGCGGCGTAGACTCCGCCGAAGAACAGGCCGAAGCGCGGCGCGGCGCGGAAATCGGCCCAGCCGGCGGCGAGGGCGGCATAGACGTCGTCGGCGCCGATCCGGCGGATCGTCGGCCGGTCGGCGGCGGGCACGGCGGCGGTCGGGCTCATCGGCGTCTCCTCTGCGGGCTCGGGGTGCGGGGCGCGCACGTTGCGGTCGCGCGAGCTTTATCCGGGGCGGCGGCGACGTCGAGCCCCTCCGATGCGCGTCACCCTGCGCCAGACGGGGCGCGAGCGCGTTGACATGGCGCAAGCTTTCGTGGCCTCTGCCCCTCTGAAGGCAGCGAGGGGGCTGGCGATGCATCGACTGTCGGCGGAGGGCATCTCGCTCGCCATCGAGTCGCGGGGCGGGATGCTTGCCGAGCTGGTGATCGACTACGACGGGCGCCGCCTCGCGCCGCTGCATCGCGCGCCGTGGGTCGGGGCGCCCGGCGAGGTGCCGGCGGACGCCGCGCCGCATCTAGCGGTGCTCGAGGGCGACTTCTTCTGTGCGCCGTTCGGCCGGACCGACGACCCGGAGGTGCCGGCGCACGGCTGGCCGGCGAACGGCCACTGGCAGCTCGGCGGCATCGACGTCGGCGCCGACGGGGCGCGGACCGGGCGGTTCGAACTCGCCGAGCGAGTGCAGGGCGCGGTGCTCACCAAGGAGGTGACGCTCCGGCCCGGGCATCCGGTGGTCTACCAACGGCACGTGCTGCGCGGCGGGTCGGGGCGGATCCCGATCGCGCACCACGCGATGATCCGGGTGCCGGGCGGAGCGCGGCTCTCGTTCTCGCCCAAGGACTTCGGCGCGACGCCGGCGACGCCGCAGGAGAGCGATCCGGCGCGCGGCCGCTCGCTTCTCGCCTATCCGCAGCGCTTCGCGACGCTCGCCGACGTCGGCCTCGCCGACGGCAGCCGGCGCGACCTCCGCCGCTATCCCTGGGCGGAGGGGCAGGAAGATTTCCTCACGCTCCTCGACCCGCCGGAGGCGCGGATCGGTTGGTCGGCGGCGGTGGCGAAGCTGGACGGCTTCGTGTTCTTCGCGGTGAAGGACGCGGGCATCCTCTGCCAGACCTCGCTCTGGATGAGCAACGGCGGGCGCAGCTACGCGCCCTGGTCGTCGCGGCATCGCGCGGTCCTCGGGATCGAGGAGACCTGCGCGCATTTCGGCGACGGGCCGGGAGTCTCGGGCGGCGACAACGACCTGACGCGGGCAGGCTATCGGACCGCGGTGGCGCTCGGGGGACGGCTCGACGTGCGTTACGCGCTCGGCGCGATCCCGGTGCCGGACGGGTGGAGCGAGGTGGCGGCGGTCGAGCTCGCCGCCGACGGGCTGGTGCTGGCGGACGTCGCCGGCGGCCGCGCCGTCGTGCCGTTCGACCGGGACTTTTTACACGGCTGAGGCCCTTGCGGCGGCGGTGCGGTCTGGCGCAGAGTGCCGCATCGAGGGATGAGGCGCGCGCGCCGCCCGATTGTTTGTCCGATTGAAATCGTTTTGGGCGACCGCACGCCCCGAGTGTCCGAGCGTCTCGGGCTCGGTGCGACGATGCCCGGCGACGCGGAGGGAAGATCGATGTCGGCGACGGTGGTCTGCTGCGGGGCGGCGACGTACGATCTGCTCTATCGCGTCGAGCGCCTGCCGCTCGGGCCGGGGAAGCTGCTGCCGAAGTCCATGGTGGAGATCGCCCACGGCATGGCGACGAGCGCCGCCACCGCGATCGTGCGGCTCGGCGGGCGGGCGCGGCTGATCGCGCGGGTGGGCGACGACACGCGGGGTCGTCGCTTCGTCGCCGACATCGCCGAGGCCGGGGTCGACTGTGCCATGGTGCGGCTCGTCGAAGGGGCGCCCTCGCCGCTCTGCTCGGTCTTGATCGACGAGGAGGGCGAGCGGCTGGTGGTGCCGTACTACAGCCCCGATCTCGGCCAGGATCCGAGTTGGATCCCGCTCGGCGAGGTGGTGGCCGCCGACGCGGTGCTCGCCGACGTGCGCTGGCCCGAGGGCGCGGCGGCGGTGCTCGAGGCGGCGCGCGGCGCCGGGCGGCCGGCGGTTCTCGACGCCGACGTCGGCCCGCCCGACGAGGTGATGGCGCTCGCCGAGCGGGCGAGCCATGCGATCTTCTCCGAGACCGCGGCGCTGGTCTGCGGCGGCGGCGGCTGCATGGAGGAGACGGTGCGCTCGCTCGCCGCGCGGGTTCCGGGGTTCGTCGCGGTGACGGCGGGGGCGGAGGGCTGCTTCTGGCTCGCCGGCGACGAGGTGCGCCAGCTTCGGCCGCCGGCGGTCGAGGTCGTCGATACCCTCGCCGCGGGCGACGTCTTCCATGGCGCCTTCGCGCTCGCGCTCGCCGAGGGCCGCGGCGAGGTGGCGGCGCTCGGCTTCGCCACGGTGGCGGCGGCGCTCAAGTGCCGCACCTTCGGCGGCCGGCTCGGCGCGCCGGAGCGCGCCGAGGTGGAGGCGCTGCTCCCGGACTGAGTCAGAGCGTCCGGTCGATGAGCCCGCGGGTGATCGAGCCGGTCGCCGGCAGGAGCGGGATGAGACAGGCCTGCAGCGCGTGGTAGAGGTCGGGCTTGCCGGTGAACAGCGGATCGGCGCCGTCGTCGCGCGGCTGGGTGAACCAGCCGCCGCTCGCCTGGTCGATGAGCTCGGCGGCGATGAAGTCCCAGATCTTGCGATACCAGATCTCGTAGTCGGGCGAGGGGCGGAGCGCGTTCAGGAAGGCACTCGCCCCGACGCCCTCGGCGGCCGGCCACCAGAGCCGGTTCCTGAGCCGCGGCGTGCCGTCCCAGTCGAGCGTGTAGACGAAGCCGCCGCGCTGATCCCAGGCGTCGGTGGTGGCGCGCAGGAAGAGCGCCTCGGCGGCGTCGGGCAACCACGCCAGCCGCTCCTCGCCGAGCTGCCAGAGCTGCAGGAGCAGCCGCGTCCACTCGAGCGAGTGGCCGGGCGTGGTGCCGTAGGGGCGGAACACGTCGCCGTTGGCGTAGTCGCGATCGGGGCGCCAGTCGGCGTCGAAGTGCTCGACGACTCGCCAGCCGTTCTCCGCCGCACTCGTCGCGATGATCCGCGTCGCGATGCGCTCGGCCATGGCGAGATAGTCGTCCTCGCCGGTGGCCTCGAAGGCGGCCATCAGCGCCTCGGTCATGTGCATGTTGGAGTTCTGGCCGCGATAGGCGCTGATCGGGCTCCAGTCGGCGGCGAACTCCTCGGCGACGGCGCCGTGCGCGTCGTCCCAGAACCGGCTGCGGATCACCTCGGTCACGTCGGCGAGCAGGCGGTCGGCGTCCGGGTGCCCCGCGACCTTGGCCGAGGCGGCGGCGAGGAGCACGAAGGCGTGGCCATACGCCTGCTTCGTGTCGTCGCCGCCCGCGGTCGCGTCCCAGCGGTAGCCGCCGTGGGTGGCATCGCGGTGCGCCGACCAGAGGAAGCTCATGCCATGGTCGATGAAGCGCTGGGCCCCGGGCCGGCCGAGGAGGCGTGCGATCGCGAAGGCGTGGACGAGGCGGGTCGTGGTGTGGAGCTCGCGCCTCGGGTCGGCGAGCGGGCTGCCGCGGTCGTCGAGGGTGAAGAAGCCGCCGCGCGGATCGATGCTCGCCGGCTCGAAGAAGCCGAAGAGCGCGCTTGCCTGACCGAGGAGCCAGGTGCGGTGATAGGGCAGGGTGGTCCAGATCAGCGAGCTCATGGGCGGTCCTCGGGGAGCGGTGCGTCGCGCGGGACCATGTCGCGAAGCGGCGCGCCCGTCGAGGGGTCAGGTCTGCCAATCCTCCCCGGCGAAGCGGATCCGGACCACGTCGAGAGTCGTGTCGGTGAACTCGGCGAGAATCGTCGCCTGCCGGCGGTAGCCGAACGTTCGGTATGCGGGAAACCTCGGATGCGCCGTCCCGACCTGCGCCCCGAGCGCCGCCTATCGTTCGAGCCAGGCGAGCAGGGTTTCGGTCCATGCTTCCGCGAAGGCGGGGCTTCGGACCTTTGCCAGGTAGGCTTCCCGGCGGGCGATGTCGGCGAGCGCGCCGCGCCGCAGGACGAGCTTGCGCGGGGTCATGGCGGCGCGGCTATGCCCGCCGTCGCTCCGCAAGCCAGGCGCGCGACGGTTCGGGATCGAGGCCGGCTTCGCCGCGCGCCTTCTCGGCCCGATGCCGGGCGATGTCACGCTCGAGTGCCGCGGGGTCGTAGGCGAGCCGCTCGAGGAAGTCCTCGAGGGCGGCGAGGATGAGCGCATCGGCGGAGCCGTATCCGCCCTCGACGACGGCGCGGTCGAGGGCGCTCGCCTGGAGATCGGGCAATCGGATCGTCATGGTTCGCATCGGCCTCTCCTCGGCATGACTATCGGCTCCTGCCTCGGGGCTCGCAAGGTGTGCTTTGTTGTCCGCTGCGGCGCGTCCGTGCTAGCGAAGGCAAAAGCCTCGGGGAGGGAGCGCATGAAGGTTCTGGTGATCGGCGCCGCCGGAATGGTCGGCACCAAGCTCGCGCGGTCGTTCGGCATCGATCCGGCGCCGGACGTGGAGGGCGTGGCGCTCGTCGACGTGATCGAGCCGACGGTGCCGGCGGAGCTTGCCGGCGCGGGCATCGCCACGACGACCGGGGTTCTCGACCTGCGGGATGCGGCAGCGGTCGCCGCGGCGGTCGCGGGCCGGCCGGAGGTGATCTTCCATCTCGCGGCCATCGTCTCCGGCGAGGCCGAGGCGGATTTCGAGAAGGGCTACGCCGTCAACTTCGACGGCACCCGCACCCTCTTCGAGGCGATCCGCGCCGTCCCCGACTATTGCCCGCGCGTCGTCTTCACCTCGTCGATCGCGGTCTTCGGGGCGCCGTTCCCGCCGGTGATCCCGGACGAGTTCCACCTCACGCCGCTGACGAGCTACGGCACCCAGAAGGCGATGGGCGAGCTCCTGCTCGCCGACTACAGCCGCCGCGGCGTCTTCGATGGCATCGGCATCCGGCTGCCGACGATCTGCATCCGGCCGGGCAAGCCGAACAAGGCGGCGTCGGGCTTCTTCTCCGGCATTCTGCGCGAGCCGCTCGCCGGGCTCGACGCGGTGCTGCCGGTCGAAGAGGACGTGCGGCATTGGCACGCGAGCCCACGGGCGGCGGTCGGGTTCCTGCGCCACGCCATGACCCTCGACACCGCGCCGCTCGGGGCGCGCCGGAGCCTGACGATGCCCGGGCTCTCGGCGACGGTGGGCGAGGAGATCGAGGCGCTGCGCCGGGTGGCGGGCGACAAGGCGGTGGCGCGCATCCGCCACGAGCCCGACGCGACGATCCGCCGGATCGTCGCCGGCTGGCCGACCCGCTTCGACGCGGCGCGCGCCACCGCCCTCGGCTTCCGGGCGGAAGGCTCGTTCGACGAGATCATCGCCGCTCACGTGGAGGACGAGCTCGGCGGGGTGATCGGCTAGCGGAGCCCGTTCCGGCTGAGCCGGACCGTCCGCTCCAAACTCTTGAATTTGCGTGATATCTCATCCAACCGGACGATTCCGTCCGGTTGGATATCGATCGAGCGTGAAAGCGACACCAGGTCGCTAGGGGCTCCGCGGCACGCGTGCTAGACTGGGCGCGGACGCTCCGACGGGTGCGAGAGAGGGAGGGCCGGATGCGGGCGTTGGTGCGAATCGTCGGCATGGCGATCGTGGTGCTGCTCTCGACGGGCGCGGCGTGGCCGCAGACCGAGGCCGGGGCGCCCGCGGTGTCGGAGGTCGACGCCGCCGGCGCGGTGCCGCGCCCGGCGGCCGAGGTGCCCGAGGCCGATGCCGCGTCGGCGCCCGAGACGGCGCTCCTCGACGACGACACGCTCGACGAGCTGGTGGCGCCGGTGGCGCTCTACCCCGACGCGCTGCTCGCGCAGGTGCTGGTGGCCGCGACATATCCGCTCGACGTGATGAAGGCCGACCGGTTCCTGGCCGACAATCCCGACCTCGGCGACAAGGAGCGGTCCGACAAGGCGGGGACCGAGGGATGGGACGAGAGCGTCGCGGTGCTCGCCGGCGGCTTTCCCGACGTGATCCGCCGGCTCGCCGACGACATCGACTGGACCCAGAACCTCGGCGACGCGATGGTCGCCCAGACCGACGACGTCTTCGACGCGGTGCAGCGGATGCGCGCCCAGGCGATGGCGGCGGGCAACCTCGCGAGCAATGCCGCGCAGACCGTGGACGCGGAGGGCGACTCGATTGCGATCGAGCCCGCCGACCCGCAGGTCGTCTACGTCCCAACCTACGATCCCGAGGCCGCCTACGTCGCGCCGCCCGCAGCCGCGCCCGTCCCCGCGCAGCCGGTCGCGACGCAGCCGGTCACGACCGCCGATGGCCTCACGACCGGCGATCTCATCACCACCGGCGTCGTCGCCTTCGGCAGCGCGATGCTCGTCGACGCGATCTTCGACGATGACGACGATTGGGACGACTACTGGCGCGGCCCGCCGCCGATCCACTGGGATGATGACGATTTCCGGCCGCGCCCGGACATCGACGTGAACGGCGACGTGAACATCGACCGCAGTCGCGACCGCAATCGCGTGCGGATCGGCGACCGCCCCGGGGTCGGCGGCGGCTGGGAGCCGAGCGCGGACCAGCGCGCGGCGGCGCAGGATCGGCTCGCGGCGCGCCAGGCCACCGGGGCCGGCCGCGCCCGGCCCGCGGCTGGCCTCGATCAGGCGCAACGCGACAGGATCAAGGCGCGTGGCGACGCGGCCGACGTCCAGGGCAAGCTGCAGGCGAAGGCGCCGGCGGCGGGCGGCCGCGCGGCGCGGCCGCCGGCGAAGCGGCAGGCCGACTCCGCCCTCGCGCCCGGCAGGGGCGACCGCGTCGAAACCCACCGGGCGGCGGCGCGTGGCTCGACGAGCCTGAAGCGCGACCAGAAGCCCGCGGTGGCGAAGCAGCGCGCCTCCACCGCCGCCCACGCTAAGCAGGTGAGCCGGCCGGCGGCCAACCGTACCCCGCCGCGGGCGGCGCCGGCAAAGGCGTCGGTGCTGAAGAAGCAGGGCGGCGGCCAGCGGGCGCGCGCCGCCTCGTCACGCGGCCACGCCGGGCGGCGGCGCTAGCAAGGGGAGAACGCAGGCCATGCGGTTCAGGCATATTCTGGGCGGGGCGCCCCTCGCGCTCCTCATCGCCGCGGCGTCCCCGGCCGGGGCGGCGCCCGCGAGCTATCCGACCACTGAGGCGGCGGTCGGGGCGGTGATCGCCGCGCTCGAGGCCAGGGACCGCGCCGCGCTCGTGCAGGTCTTCGGCGCCGAGAACGAGGACGTGGTCTTCACCGGCGACCAGGTGCAGGATCGCCAGATCTGGAGCGAATTCCTGCGCGCCTACCGCGCTCTGAACCGGATCGACGCGAACGACGACGGCACCGCGACCCTCGAGATCGGCAAGGACCTCTGGCCGTTCCCGGCGCCGCTCGTCAAGGACGACGGCGGCTGGCACTTCGACATGGCCTCGGCGCGCGACGAGGTGCTGCTGCGCCGGATCGGCGAGAACGAGCTCGACGTCATCGACGTGATGCGCCGCTACGATGCCGCCCAGGACGCCTATCGCGCCGCGAACCCCGCGGGCGACGGCATCCCCGCCTTCGCCGCCCATATCCTCAGCAGCCCCGGCGCCCGCGACGGGCTTTACTGGCCCGACGCTCCCGGCGCGCCGGAAAGCCCGGTCGGGGACTTCATCGCCCGCGCCTCGGCCGACGGCTACAATTTCGACGGCACCGACGAGGATCCCAAGCCCTACCTGGGCTACTACTTCCGTATCCTGACCAGGCAAGGCCCGGCGGCGCCCGGCGGCGCGATGGACTACATGGTGAACGGCCATCTCCTCGCCGGCCACGCGCTCCTCGCCTTCCCGGCCGCCTACGGCGACAGCGGGGTGATGAGCTTCATGGTCTCGGAAGCCGGCACCGTCTACGAGGCGGACCTCGGCCCCGACACCCTCGCGGCCGCGTCGGCGATCGACAGCTTCGACCCCGGCGAGGGCTGGAAGCCGGTGCCGGCCGACGATTCCGACTGACCGCCCCGACCCACGGCGGGTTTGACATCCGCCCCGACCCGCGGGAGGCTCGCCCGCGCCGACGAGGAGGGGCAGGCGGATGGGCTTCAGGGCGATCGTGGTCGAGAAGGACGCGGGCGGCAGCACGCACGCCGGGGTGCGCGAGATCGGGCTCGACGACCTGCCCGACGGCGAGGTGACGGTCGCCGTCGAATACTCCACCCTCAACTACAAGGACGGCCTCTGCCTCGGGCCGGGCGCCGGCTTGGTGCGGAAGTATCCGCACGTGCCCGGGGTCGACTTCGCCGGCCGGGTCGAGGCGTCGCGCGACCCGCGCTACCGTCCCGGCGACCCGGTGGTGCTGACCGGCTGGCGCGTCGGCGAGGCGCACTGGGGCGGCTATGCCGAGCGGGCGCGGGTGAAGGCCGACTGGCTCGTGCCGTTGCCCGAAGGCCTGACGCTGGCGCGCTCGATGGCGATCGGCACCGCCGGCCTGACCGCGATGCTGGCGGTGATGGCGCTCGAGGACCACGGGCTGCGGCCGGGACACGGGCCGGTCCTCGTCACCGGCGCGGCGGGCGGCGTCGGCTCGGTCGCCGTCGCGCTGCTGGCGAAGCTCGGGCACGAGGTGGTGGCGGTGACCGGGCGCGAAGAGACCGCGGGCTATCTCGCCGATCTCGGCGCCGCCCGCATCCTGCCGCGGGCCGAGATCGCCGAGCCGATCGCCCGGCCGCTCGAGTCCGAGAGCTGGGCCGGCGCGATCGACGCCGTCGGCGGCGCGATGCTGTCGCGCGTGGTGAAGCAGCTCAAGTACCGCGCCGCCGTCGCCTGCGTCGGCAACGCCGGCGGCGTCGACGTGCCGCTCAGCGTCATCCCGCTCCTGTTGCGCGGGGTGAGCCTTGTCGGCATCGACAGCGTGCTCCAGCCCTTCGCGGCGCGCGAGCGCGCCTGGGCGCGGCTGGTCGCCGATCTCGACATGGCGAGGCTCGACGCGATGACCCGGCGCGTCGGGCTCGCCGAGGTGCCGGTCCTCGGCGCGGAGATCCTGAAGGGGCGGGTGCAGGGCCGGGTCCTCGTCGACGTCGCGGCCTGAGCCGGCCGCGGGGTTAAGGCCTCGTTCACCAAGGTTGCCGATAGAGGAGCCGAGGCCGCGACAGGCGGGCAGGCAAACCGGGCGGTGAGTTCCATGGCTTCAGGCGGCGTCCTCACGCGCAAGCTCAAGCGGCAAGGGATCGCGCGCTCGCCGCTCCCCGACAGCGAGTTCGTGGGTCAGGCCTTCGCCCGCCACGTCGAGAAGGCGCTCCGCCCACTCGTCAAGGCGCCGGTCGGGGCGATGGTGCTCGACGGGCGCACGGTGAAGGTCTCCGAGGCGCTGCAGGGCGTGCCGGTGCCGGCCATGCTCTGCCTCGTCGGCCTCGACGGCGCCAAGGGGCACGGGCTTCTGATGCTCGACGGCGATCTCGCTTACCACCTCGTCGACCTGATGCTCGGCGGCGATGCGGCGGTGGCGCCGGTGCCGATCGCCCGCACCTTCACCGCGATCGACATGGCGCTCTGCGAGCTCGCGCAAGGTGCGGTGCTCGGCGCCATGGCCGAGGCGCTCGCCGCGGCCTTCGGCCGCTCGCTCGACGCGCCGTTCCAGATCGTCGGGCAGATGCAGGACGTGGGCCAGGTGCGCTTCGCCGCGCCGCACGTCGACGTGCTCGTCTACAGCGTCGCCCTCGACATCGGCTCGGCGGCGCGCTCGGGCATCCTCAACCTGATGCTGCCGCTCGGGCTGCTCGACGTGGTGTGCGCCGCCATGCAGGCGCGCGCCGACGAGCTGCCTCGCGAGGAGGCGACCGATCTCTGGCGGGTGCAGATGCGCCGGGCGGCGACGCTCGCGCTGGTGGCGCTCGACGCAGTGCTGCACGTCCAGCGCATGTCGGTCGACGCGGCGCTGGCGCTCCGGGTCGGTGACGTGATCGAGCTGCCGCCCGGCGCGGTCGGCGAGATCCGCCTCTACGTCGACCAGCGCGGCGGGCGGCGGGCGCAGCTCGCGACCGGCAAGCTCGGCGCCTACCGTGGGGTGAAGGTGGTGAAGCTCGACGCCCCGCTCGACCCTCGGGTGGGCGAGCACGTGCGCCGGGCGCTGCGCCGCGGTTAACCAAACCTGAAGAAAGCCGCGGAGTCCCAGCCGTCCCCGGTGGCGCAGCCGGCCGGGCGCGGTTAGCCTGCGCGGCATGTGGCGTGTCGTGCTGGTCCTTCTGTCGCTCGTCCTCGGTCTCGCCGGTGGGCCGGGCTGGGCGGTGCCAGCGGACGACGGCACGCGGGCGCCCGCGCCGCGGCCGCG
>Ga0164241_10004833_pt1 | contig 12881 bp, 12 predicted proteins | sample OricomyardsoilBY_FD_108780 | JGI IMG/M metagenome (GOLD analysis project Ga0164241, IMG submission 108780) | Backyard soil microbial communities from Emeryville, California, USA - Original compost - Back yard soil (BY) | ecosystem: Environmental > Terrestrial > Soil > Unclassified | place: USA...
AATCAGATTATCGATCCCACGACCGGACAAAAATGGATCGATACGATTTATCCTGGCGCCACGTTTACTTCCGCTTTCTTTCTCCAGCGGGACGTCCTGACGCCGCTTAGTGTCGACAAGGCGCTCGAAGGTAAGAGCAAGCCGCAGATACGAAAATACAAGGTGAACCTGAGCACCAGCTACCGGCTCGCTGGAATCACCGACCATAAGATAATGAAACGCTTTACAGTCGGTGGAGCGCTGCGTTGGGAGGATAAGGGCGCGATAAATTTCTACGGTGTCGAGACCCTGCCCGCGATTATCACCTCACTTGATGTGAACCGGCCGATCTGGGACAAGGCGCATCTGTATGTTGACGCATTTGTGAGCTATCGCACGAAGCTCTTCTCCGACAAAATCAATGCGAAATTCCAGCTCAACGCTCGCAACCTGCAGGAGAGCGGGCGGCTCCAGCCGACCAATGCCTATCCGGACGGTACGCCGTATACGTACCGAATCGTCGATCCGCGCCAGTTCATCCTGACCGCTACGTTTGATTTTTGAACTGGGTTCGTCGGATTCGGCATCAAGGCCTTGGTGGGTGTTAACCCGTCGATTGGTTTAATAGATTCTTGCGAGGGAAGGGGCAGGGAAGCCTCTCCCTCGCTAGATCCCCGGGTCGGGCCGGAACCATACTGCAATTGGTATCAGCGGCACACATCGCCACGACGGGCCAGCGAGGGGTTCAGGTAGCGACGGCCGTTTTCGAAGGGCGTATCTTCCTTGCGGATCACGTAAACGGTGGCTAGCGCACACGCAGGCCTCGCCAAAGATTACGTGCTCGGGCGCGCACGGGCTTCCGGTTTGTACGGTTAAGGGATTGAAACCGAGGTTGCTGCTTCAGCCCCGAATGCAGGATTACTTTGAAACGGCCGATTCACCGGCCTCGGTGCCTAGAACCTCATGTTCTCCGCGCGTCAGGTGTGCACGCAGTTGATTGATGGCCCGGTCGAAGTCGCCGGACCGAATGGCTTCAACGATCACCCGGTGCTCCTGCTCGGTTTTGCTGAAGTCCTTCATGTATTCCCGCGACTGACCCACGCGAATCTGGAATAGTGGAATGTGGCAATGGTCGTAGGCGCGTTGCAGTCTGGTGTTGCCGGAGGCCGCAACCAACAGACGATGGAACCGGAGATCCGCTTCGCATGCGCCGGTATGATAGCCTTTGCTGATCAGAAAGGCAAAATCGTTACACGCAGCTTCCAACTCGGAAATCTCGGCCTTCGAGATTCGTGATGCAGCCAAGCGCAATGCTGCCACCTCAAGAACTTCCCTGATTTCACGGATCTCGTGAACATCAGCTTCGCTCATCGTCGCTGCGAAAAATCCACCTTTTTGACCACGCACAACCAACGCTTCACCATGTAACCGTGTGAGCGCTTCGCGCACCGCCAAGCGGCCAACTTTAAGCTTTTTGGCCCATTCGACCTCTTTAAGTCTCTCTTCTGGACGTATTTCTAATATTAGGATTCGTCGACGAAGCTCTTTGTAAATCTGCTCGGACTGTGTTCGTGAAGCCATTAGTTCAAATTTGTTGTCAGAACGACGCCCAATCATGCGACCGATTCAACAATAAATAAAGCACAAAGTATTTGCCCCTGATAACTTGCGAGCCTTTTAAAATATGTTTTTTTCCTGATGAAACGATCTGCACTGAATTAAATGTTGACAAAAAATATCAATATATGTCATCTATAATGTGACCTATCCCACAAGCGGCTGCTGAGATTCGCTTTCCGTCTTCTCGCACCGTCGCAATCCTGCCATGCATCATTTCCGCTCCATCTCGTGTCCGGCAGTCGTCCTGCAACTGATCGTGTGCCTTTCGCTCTGTGTCCAGTTGAATGCCGAGCGGGTGCCGGCCGAAGTGTCATCCCTGTCCGTCAAGGGAAAGGGTGTTGCAGAGGAGCTGATGATGCGTGTGACGCGGAATTTCATGCTGCGCAATCCGCTGGCACGCGGAAAATACCGTTTTGGCGATTGGGAGGATATCGAGAAATCAACGCTGCCGAAAACCTGCTACTGGTCGTATCCAACAGGAGTTTCCCTGCTGGCATTGCAAAGGGTTGCCGGCATCACGGGTGCCGGGGACGTTCTGAAGTTTGTCGTCGAAAACAACGAAATCTCGGCCGAGCAGTACGGATATTTGCGCTGGCAGCAGGCGAAGTATGGGAAAGTGTTCAGGACTTCCGGATTCGAAAAACTGTGGCGCCTGAGAATGCTGGACGATTGCGGTGCCATGGGAGCGCAGATGCTGGATTCGGTCCTCCGACACAATGTGACCTTCACGCCAAACGAGGAAAAACTGATCGAGATCATCGGGGAGTTCGTGACGAAACAACAGTCGCGCCTGCCGGATGGCTCTTTCTGGCGACCGGAATCGCCCGACGGCCCTACGCTGTGGGCGGACGACTTGTTCATGGGGGTTCCGTTTTTGGTGCGTTGGAGCGAATACAAGAAGGATTCGGCGGCGCTTGATGACGCCGCCCGGCAGGTCATCAACTATGCGGCGCGCCTCCAGGACACAGACGGGGCGTGGTTTCACGCGTACTTCGTGGATGAGCGGCAACCCAACGGCATCAAGTGGGGGCGTGCCAATGGCTGGGTGGCGATTGCAATCGCGGAGTTGCTGTCCGCCATGCCATCCGATCATCAGCAACGATCCATGATTCTGGACATCTTTCGCCGGCAGATGGAGGGGCTGAGGAAGCTCCAATCGCCTTCCGGCATGTGGCATCAGGTGATCGATCATCCGGAGTTGACGTGGGGAACAGAGACCTCCTGTAGCGCGCAGTTTACCTATGCGATGGCCCGTGGGGTGAATCGCGGCTGGCTCGACGATTCTTATCGCAAGAACTTGAAAAGTGCCCTCGCGGGATTGAGCGGTCAGGTCACCGAAGATGGTAATATTCGCAACGTTTGTCCGAGCACGTCCATTGGCCGGGACCTTTCCTACTACAATGAGCGGATCCGAAAGGAGAATGACTGGCATGGTCCCGGGTTGATGTTGCTTGCGCTCACGGAAATGTTGGCGGTGAACAGCAATGACCAGCCAGGCAAATAACCGGTCGGTTCATTGGAGCACCCTGGAGCACAAGCAAGACCAACCATCGAGGCCGGCTGCCAAGGATACTTCCAAATCCATGCTTACCATCGAACGTCACCATGAGATCTTGCGCCTGCTGTCTGAACAGGGACGAGTCACCGTTGCCGAGATTGCTGGCCGTTTCCAAGTCTCCACCGCCACGGCGCGACGCGACGCCGTCTTGTTGGCGGAAACAGGAAAAGCGGCGCGGAGTCACGGGGGGTTGCTGCCTCCGGGTTTTTTTCGCGATGGACCGAACCGACGGGATCGGCCAGCCGCCGAATTAGATTCCAAAGCAAGAATCGCCCACCGGGCGGCCGAATTGATCCCGCATGAAGGCAGCGTGTTCGTCGATGCCGGCCCTATCTGCTTGGAAGCCGGCCGCCTGCTGTCAGTGCGGCCTGACCTGCGGATCTTCACCAATTCGATTTCGATGCTGACGCTCGCGGCGGATGCACGGGCGACGGTTGCGGGGATCGGCGGGGAGGGGCAAAGGGAGGGTTGCTCCCTTGTGGGGGAAAACGCTCGCACCTGGCTTTCCCGACTCTATTTCGATGCGGCCATCATTGGTGTGCCGAGTTTGAGTGGGGTGAGAGGAACCTGTCCGAGTGAGCAGCGCGAATGGGTGACCAAAACAGAAGCGATGCGGCGTTCGGCGATGTGCGTGTTCGTCGCTGATGCGGGAAATCTGGATCCGGGTGTGACGATGCGTTTGGCGTCTGTCCGCCCGTTTGCCGTTCTTGTTACCGGCGAAGATCTGTCGCAGGAAACGCGTATCGCATTAACGACTGCCAAGATTCCACTGCACATCGTTTGATCTCAACTGTATGAAATCGACCGGAAGGGAAGTGGGCGAATATGCGCGTTTTGACCGGTTTTGCGGCTGTGGCTCGCAAGAGACGGATATGGGCACATGTTCTCCACGTGCTACATTCCAGCATACCGCAGTCAGATGGTTTTCTCCACATGCTTTCCAGTGCTCAGCCCGGATATGCCTCAGCCTTCATCCGCTTGAAGGCGCGGCCATCGAATCCAAATCATGAATAAAGAAATCAAAAGCCCGGGCAAGAAGGTGTCGACGGGAGCCTATTCAGCGGCGATCGAAGCCGACGGCTGGGTATACGTTAGCGGCCAGGGACCGATAGATTTGGCCGCGGGACGGGTGGTTTCGGGAAGCATTGAGGAGGAAACACGTCTGACGATGAAGAATATCGGCGAGGTTCTCGCCGCCGCGGGCTGCTCGTTCGGCGACGTGGTGCGTTGTGGCTGCCATTTGGCCGACATCAACGACTTCGACCGGTTCAATCAGACCTATCGGGAGTTTTTCACCCCCCCGTTCCCTGCGCGGACGACCGTGCAGTCCGGGCTTGGGGATGGAATCAAGGTCGAGATCGACTGCGTCGCCCGCGTTCCTAAGAACTTGGGAAAAGCGACCCCATGACCCCGGCGGCTCACTTTGCATGCTCGGCGGGGAGGCTTCGGATGCCGGGCTACGCGGTCGGCGGATTTCACTTCCTTCAGCCGCTACCTCTTCCTTGCCCGGCGACCGGGTGTCCTCGGATCCGGCCCCGGCTTCACGCTTCATTTGTATGATAAACACCAGTCGTCCAGTTTTCCCGAGATCTGCCGCCATCCTTAAGCAGAGCCGCCGCTATATTCCCGGTGGCGTCAATTCGGTCAACCGGGCGATCCAACCCGAAATCACCTTTGTCAAAGGCGAGGGCGCTCATATGTGGGACGCCGACGGGAATCGCTATCTCGACTACCATGGAGCTTTCTCTCCGCACTTCCTCGGACACAACGATCCCTACGTGTGCGCTGCCGTGTCCGAGGTGTTGAAAAGCGGGGCGAGCCTCTTCGGCGCGGGCAGCACGGTGGAGGAATCGCGGCTGGCGGAGCTCATTTGCACGCATGTGCCTTGGGCGGAAGCGGTCCAGATCCTTAATACCGGCAGCGAAGCAACCTATCAGGCGATCCGTCTGGCGCGGGCAATAACGGGGAGAGATCATGTCATCGTGATGCAGGGGGGATACAACGGTTGGCACAACGATGTCGCGTGCAACCTAATGACACCTTTGAGCCAGGTGGGCCCCCGGCGCTCGCCGGGCGAATACCCGTTTTTTTCGATCAGCGCAGGCATTCCTCGCGCACATCAGCAGCTGGTGCATCCGATCAATTTTAACGACCTCGCTTCGGTTCGCCATGTTTGCGGGAAATACCCCGTTGCCGCTTTGATTACCGAGCCGATTCTGCAAAACATCGGCATCGTCAAACCTGCTCCCGGCTACCTCCAGGGGCTTCGCCAACTGGCGGACAAACTCGGCTTCGTGCTGATTTTTGACGAGGTTAAAACCGGATTTCGTCATGCCTTGGGCGGTTATGCGGCTCTGGCCGGAGTTCGTCCTGACCTTGTCGTTTACGGCAAGGCCGTGGCGAACGGATTTCCCATCGCCATCGTCGGGGGCCGACGGGACTACATCGACTGGTTTGTCCATCCCGATCCCTCGAAACGCGTCCTTGCCGCCGGAACCTACAATGGACACCCGGTGCCGGTCGCGGCTGCAATCGCCACCATCGAACGGTTGTTGCAAAACAATGGTGAGGTATATCGGCATGTTGAGGCGCTGGGCGGACGCCTCGAGCAGGGGTTGCGTCAGATAGTGCACCGTCTCGGCATCGAGGCGGTGGTCGCACGGCAGGGGTCGGCCTTTTGCCTCTACTTCATGGATCACCTGCCTGTTGACTGGCACGATCTTGCCCGGAACCACAATTTCGCGTTCGATGAAACGATGCGCAGAGCCATGATCCAGCGCGGCGTGTTTTGCTTTCCCCTGGCCACCAAGCAGTGGTCGGTCTCGGCCGCGCATACGGTCGAGGACGTGGATTTCACGCTGGAAGGAATGGACGAATCGTTGCGCGAAGTCCTCGCGCAAACGTGACAATGCCTCCATACTCATTCCCATTCCGGCACCCGGTCGTTGGGGTTGCGGATTTCCGCTAGGCCACCGACGCCTCCGCTCATGAAATCGTGGCTGCTTCTCCTGGCGTGCAACTTCATGTGGGCCCTGCAGTTCACCTGCATCAAACTGGTGGAGGATCAAGTGGGTCCGCTGTTCACCGTATGGGGTCCCATGTTTCTCGCCACGTTGTTGCTCTACCCGTTTGTCCGCTCGGAGCGCAGCCTTGATGGCGCGAAGGTTTACGGCCGCAAATCCAACTTTCTCCTTTACGGGGCGCTGGTCGTGTTTGGCGTTCTTCCCGGTCAGATGCTGGTCACATGGGGCACGCGGCTGACGCTCGCCAGCAACGGCGCCTTGATCATGCTCACTCTGCCCGTTTGCACCGCGCTCATGGCTTTTGTTTTCCTGGGGGAGAAGATGAACTTGGTGCGTTGGTTGAGCTTTGCCATCGCCATTGCGGGCGTAGTCATGTGCTCGGGACAGGATCTCCGCGGGTTCGACCTGGGGACAAGCCATCTGGCTGGCAACTTGCTCATCTTTTCGGGAGTGCTGGGCAGCGCCTTCTACAACTCGTATGGCAAGAAGGCGCTTGAGCGACACACCCCCATGCGCATGTGTTTTTACACCTATATCGGCATGCTTGTGTTGATGCTACCGTTTGTATTGATCCAGGAGAGGGATGTGCTCGCGCGAATTCCTCAGTTTAGCGCCCGCACTTGGATGGGCCTCGGCCTTCTGACTTTTTTCCACAATTTTCTCTCGATGGTCCTGTTTCTCAAGGCGCTGAAAGCCCTCGATGCCATCCAGGCGACGCTTTCCAATTATCTGATCACCGTCTTTGGCGTGCCGATTGCGGCGATCTGGCTGGGTGAACGCCTCGCCCCGCTGGCGGTCGTCGGAGGCCTCCTGGTGCTCAGCAGCACATTGATCATTTCCGTTTGGGAAAACCTGAATTCCAAGCGGGTTTCGGCATGAGTGCGCCGGCAGGCTGGCATGTTGTCGAGAACGTCGAGGAAGTGCCGACGCCCGCACTGCTGCTCTACCCCGACCGCATTGCGGTGAATGTGCGCAAGATGATCGCGATCGCCGGCGGCGCCGGCCGGCTGCATCCTCACGTCAAAACCCACAAGCTGCCCGAAATCGTCCGCATGCAACGGGCGCTCGGGATCGAGAATTTCAAGTGTGCGACCATTGCGGAGGCGGAGATGGTCGCCGCTTGCGGCGCCGCCCATGTGCTTCTGGCCTACCAGCCGGTCGGGCCGAATGTGTCCCGTCTGCTCCAACTCATACAGGCATTCCCCGGGACCCGGTTCGCGGCGATCGTAGACAACGCCGCAAGCGTTCACGTGATCTCGCAGGCGGCGCAGGCCGGCCGGACCGTGGTGGAACTGTTTCTCGATCTCGATTGTGGCATGGGTCGAACGGGCCTTGTTCCCGGGCCGGAGGCGGCCGAATGCTATCGCCTGATCTCGAGCCTGCCGGGCTTGGCGGCCGGCGGTCTGCATGCGTATGACGGGCATATTGCCGATCGGGATCTGGAGTCGCGAAAAAAAACCGCCCAAGCAGCCCTTGGGCCCGTGAGGGCGCTTGCCGGACAGCTTGCCGAGAACGGATTCCAGGTGCCGCGCATCGTGGTCGGCGGCACTCCGACCTTTCCCGTCCATGCCGGTGTGCGGGGCTTCGAGTGTAGCCCGGGCACCTGCGTACTCTGGGATGCTGGGTATGCCGCGATGCTGCCCGACCTTGATTTCTTGACGGCGGCGCTGGTGTTGACCCGCGTCGTCAGCAAGCCCGGGAACGACCGCCTGTGCGTCGATCTCGGCTACAAGGCGATTGCTTCCGAGGGACCGCACCCGCGTGTGCGGTTTCTTGGTCTGTCTGACGCCACGCCCGTCATGCACAACGAGGAGCATCTCGTGCTGGAAACCTCCCGCGCTTCGGAATTCAACATCGGCGATGCGATCTACGGCATTCCGTGGCACATATGTCCGACGGTCGCGCTGTATGCCCGCGCCAACGTCGTTATCTCGGGTCGGATCGAGTCTTCTTGGAAGATCGCAGCCCGTGACCGAATGCTCACCTATTGATATGCTTATTTTTGATTCTCATCTTGATCTTGGCATGAATGCGCTCGAGTGGAACCGGGATCTTACCCGTTCCATTGACGAGATTCGGGATCGCGAAAAGCATCTGTCCGACAAGCAGGGACGTGCCAATGGCACCGTTTGCTTTCCGACCATGCGCCGCGGGCAGGTCGGTCTTTGCGTTGCCACGCAGATTGCCCGCTACGTGAAACCCGGAAACCCGCTTCCCGGCTGGCTGTCTCCGGAGCAGGCGTGGGCCCAGACTCAAGGTCAGCTCGCTTGGTACCGCGCGATGGAAGACGCCGGCCAAATGGTGCAGATCACCGATGCCGCATCGTTGAACCGTCATGTCGCCATCTGGAACGGCCAGCCGCCGGCTGATGCGCCGATCGGCTATATCCTCAGTTTGGAGGGCGCGGATTCATTGCTGAGCGTCGGCCACCTCGAACGAGCCTTCGCACAGGGCCTCCGGGCCGTGGGTCCGGCCCATTATGGACCCGGCACCTACGCGCATGGCACGGACGCGACCGGCGGACTCGGGCGACGCGGGCGGGAATTGCTGAAGGAAATGGAGCGGCTGGGCGTCATACTCGATGTGACCCACCTGTGTGATGTAAGTTTCTGGGAGGCGCTTGACCATTTTGCCGGATCGGTCTGGGCCAGCCACCAGAACTGTCGCGCGCTGGTCCCGCACAACCGGCAGTTCAGCGATGAGCAGATCAAGGCAGTCATCGCACGCGGCGGAGTCATTGGCGTCGTGCTTGATGCCTGGATGATGAAGCCCGGGTGGATTTTGGGCCAGAGCAGTTCGCCCTCGGCTGGAGTGCTTTTGGAACACCTGCTGGATCACATCGATCATATCTGCCAGTTGGCGGGGAACTCCAGGCATTGTGGCATCGGCTCCGACCTCGACGGCGAGTTCGGGCGTGAACAGAGCCCGGCGGATCTGGACACCATTGCCGACCTGCAGCGGCTGCCGGAAATGCTGGCCACTCGGGGCTACCGTGAAAGCGACATTGGTGCCATCATGCATGGGAATTTTGTCCGATTTCTAAATCAGGCTTGGAATTGATGCGCACTCGGTGAACCTAAAACGGCGGTTGAAGACCCGGCCGGGTCTTCAACCGCCGGGTTGGGTTTAATGGATTGGCCGCAGCGCGCGGGCGATGGCGGCGGCGGCTCGGCCGGCATTGCGTGGCGGCGTTTCCTTTCCCGCCTGCTCAAGCAGATCAACGTTTTCAGGTTTGCTCAAATCCGACATGCACCGCAGCACTTCCCAATGCGGCGCGAGATCGGGCCGGCTTAACGGCCCGACCCAGGGCCCGGGCCAGATCTCCGTGGCCCGCATGAAGCCGCCGGCCCAATCGCTCATGGCAAGAACCAGCGCCGTTTTGTCATCCGGTTCAAAGTCATCGATCCATACGTCGATGCAGGTGTCGCCGGGAGCCGCGTCGGGCGCCACGGTGTTGGCGATCAATCCGCCCACTTCGTTCCAATAGTTCCTTAGGATATTCATGAACTCCTGCGCTTCGTCCCCATCGGCCAACCCGTGCGGACCGGCGGGATCCCACAATACGTCGATCAGGGCCGACAGGCTCAGGACTTCCGGACAAAGCTGCATGGCGGTGATGATCCCGCTGACTTCGAAGAAGCGCGGGACATCCTCGGGTTCTTCCTCCAGCCACTCGATCAGATCGTTGCGCACGGTCTCCCCGGCGTATTCCTCCTCCTCCGCGGCCGGATCGACAAATTTAAAACCGCCGGCTCCGCATTTCCTTTCGAGCACGGCAAGCACCCGGTCAACGCGTTCCTCCGAATCGTTCGGCCCGCGCACGTAACAGGGGCGACCTTCTTCGCCATAGGCAAACATTTCCGGGCACGCCGAAGCATCGATTCCCGAAAACACCCGGCGGGCCTTGCGGTAATCGCGGTGCGGCGCGAAACCGAGGTCCTCCGCATAGGCGAGGGCACCCTCGATCAGTTTTTTGGCGCAGGCCGGGTGAATCGGCTCGCGGATATTTTCGCCTATTTGCTTGTCGAGATAACCGCGGAATTCGCCGTCGGTCAGACCTTCGTCATGCATGGCGTCCTTCACGCCCAGGCAAAACATGTCCACCAGGAAAACGGCGAGCTCGACTCCGCGTTCCGGCCGGATACACGCGATCAGAATGGTTGCGATTCCCAATTCCTTCCAGTCCTTGCCGACGTAAGCTTCATAACGAGTCATCGAAAAAAGCTGATTGGATTTGCCTTCTGGGAAAAGACGAAAACCGCCGTCCGTACTTCAAAGCTGCCAGTCGATCGGTCCGCGTCCCTTTGCCGCCAGCAGGCGGTTGGCTTCGACAAAATGCCCGTTGCCCACGAATTTCCGATCCGGCGGCATCCGGTTCTGGGCCATGCGTGACGGGTGGCTGCCGCGAATCACGGCGTGTTTGCCGGGATCGACGATCGGATCGGCGATTGCCGCCGCCTTCGCGCCCCAAAGCACGAAAACGATAAAGCTCGCGCGTTCCTGGGCATGCCGGAGGACCGCCCGGGTGAATTTCTCCCAGCCGAGCCCCGCGTGGCTCAAGGGTTCCCCGCTGCGAACGGTGAGGATCGAGTTGAGCAACAGGACACCCTGGGCAGCCCAGGCCTGCAAATCACCGCTCGCCGGCTTCACCCAGCCTTCGATGCTGCGTTCCAACTCTGCGAAAATCGTCTTTAGCGAAGCGGGGATCTTCGCGGATCGGTCCACGGAAAACGAGAGCCCGTGCGCATTGCCCGGAGTCGGATAAGGATCCTGGCCGACGATAATTACCTTCACGTCTTCCGGAGCGACCAGGTCGAGGGCGCGAAACACATTTTCCTTCGGGGGAAATACCGTCTCGCGTTCATAGCGCGGCTCGATCTCCGCGAGCAGAGTCGCAAAATCCGCCTCGGTGTAGTCCTTGGACAAAAGCCCCCGCCAACGCGCGGGCAGGGTAAGACGTGGACTTTGCATGATGAAACTTGTCGGAATTACCCCGGCTCTTCGCGCGATCCGGGCAGGCGCTGGATCGCGGATCAGCCGATGATGTTCCACGATTGTACCTGCGTGCTCAGAAAAGCCACACCGCCGGCGGAGAGCCGCAGCGGCTCCTTCGGATTGAGCGGAAGATCGGGAGCCCGTTCCATTTCCAAAATGCCGACGACGTCCGACAAGTCGTGGCGTCTGAGCAGCAGATGAATCTTTTGGCCCACAGGCAGGCCCCATGTGCCCGCGACCTCCCGATAGAAACCGGCCCGCGGATCGGGCGGCTGCATTTCCGGCTCCGGTCCGCCGGCAAAAAGAAACTCGTCTTGCTTCTCCATGAGCGTGGGCGAAACATCTCGCGGTCCGGAATGATTGCCAAGTTGGATTTCGCGCGGAGGGCGCTTTGGCGGGGAAACGAAACCGGCGGCCTCCTCACTTCGTCCGGAGCGGCGCCGCGTTCTCCCGTTGTTTTCGGCGGTGAGCGTAGACGGTATAGCCCAGCGCTACAGTACCGGTACACACCGCCGGGATATAAAGGGTCTCCGGTCCGAAAACTTCGAACAGCAGGCTGCCGATCACCCCGCCGACAGCGAACGATCCGATCAGCAGCGAATAGAGCCGCACCCGGATCCAATCGACCGGCGCGCCTCGAAGCAGATGCCCCAAGGCCGCGCCGCAGTCGGTGAACATTCCCGAAAGGTGGGTGGTGCGCAAAATCGCTCCGCTGTAGGTGCTGACCATGGCGTTCTGCAATCCACAGGCGGCGGATGCGAAAAAGCTTCCGATGGCAAGATGCGAATCCATCAGGGCGGACGCCGCGAACAGGAACACGCTTTCCACAAAAAGCGCCACGCCGTAACGCCGCCCGATTTTGAGCGTGCTGTTTTGAATGATGAATCCACTCAGCGCGGCACCGGCGACAAACGAACCGAGAACAAGGGCAAGTCGGGTGAAGGTCGCCATATCCTGGCGGGCGATGGCAAGCGTGAGGAGCGAGGTGGTGCCCGTGACATGGGTGACGGCCTGATGGGCGTAACTTTGCAAGCCGACCGCGTTGACGGTGCCGGCGATAACTGCGAGCAGTGCTCCACCCCACCACGCCCAGCGTTCCAGCTTGTGAATCATTGGGGAAGGCTGCCGGACCCTGAAGCAGATCGCAATGCCGGGGTTGCATCCCTGCCATGGAGTGCGGTGCCTCGGCGCCGCTTTGGACAGGCCGGCTCGACGGCCCGCCTCCGGAGACTGGCGAAACAAGCGGGACGCTACTTTCCGAGGAGAGCGGCGAGTGAGGAAAAATCGGCGGCGCCCAGCACGGGCGGATTTTCTCCGATCACCTTGCGCAGATTGGGCGGGACGAGTGCCGACCACGGGGAACGATTGCAACCCGCGGGATCGGCCGGCGCGGTCCAGCGGCGGCCGAGCGCGAGCACGGAGACGCCTGCATGCAACGCTTCCCGGAACGGACCGACGGCTTCATCGATCAGATCGCCGGAAAACAAGGCGCGCGCGATTCTGCCTTGATGGGCCGCCTTCGCGCGAAGTTCGTCGATGCGTTGCCGGATTTCAGGCGGCAGCGGAGCGGGCTCGGCCGCAGCATCGGAAGTCAAGGGATGCAACAAGCGTGCCGCCGCAGTGGTGACGGCGATCAGTCCGGCCTGCGCCAGATTCTCCAACATCGCCTGCGTGGCGCGGTCCAACACGAGCAGCCGGGGCGCGTC
>Ga0164241_10004834_pt1 | contig 12881 bp, 15 predicted proteins | sample OricomyardsoilBY_FD_108780 | JGI IMG/M metagenome (GOLD analysis project Ga0164241, IMG submission 108780) | Backyard soil microbial communities from Emeryville, California, USA - Original compost - Back yard soil (BY) | ecosystem: Environmental > Terrestrial > Soil > Unclassified | place: USA...
CATCGGCCCCGACCAGTTAAATATCGAATCGCTGGTGCACCGCATCGAAAAAGAAAATATACAGGAGCTCATCTTCGCCCTCAATCCTACTATCCAGGGCGATACCACTATTTATTATATACAAAAGAAACTCAACAATATACCACTGCGCATTACTACTATTGCCAGGGGTATTGCTTTCGGAGGTGAGTTGGAATATGCCGATGAAATGACACTGGCCCGTAGCCTGCAAAACAGGTTGCCGGTAGAAAGCTATGTAGCCAATAAGTAAGGTTGAGATTGAGACTAAGATTAAGACACTCAACGTCAACCCCTCATCCTTAATCTTAGCCTCAGCCTCAACCTTAACCTCAGTCTCAGTATTAGCCTTACTCTCAACCTCCTCCCACCCTTGCCATATTACCTTTAACGTATTATCTTTGCATACCACAGGCGGATTTGTTTATTGTTCGGCCTGCCTTAACTGAACTAATAAACGTAAAAGAAACTCCACATACAGTTTCCCAGCGTTTATATAGTAGGGTTATAAATTAAGAGGCCAGCGGCATTAACACAGATCATCGTCTGTTGTGCCTGTCCCGCCTTTGGCGTGGATCGCACACTTGTACTGTAGTAATTCTATTCAGCATTTTTGGAAATGCAAAAAAGGAGGAAACATGGCTGACATTCGTGATTTATTGAAAGAACGCATTCTCGTTATTGATGGTGCTATGGGTACTATGATCCAACGCCACAAACTCACCGAAGCCGATTACCGTGGCGAACGTTTTAAAGATTGGCCAAGCGACCTGAAAGGGAATAATGACCTTCTTTGCCTTACACAACCTGCTATCATTACTGGTATTCATAAAGAATATCTTGATGCCGGTGCAGATATTATTGAAACAAATACATTCAGCAGTACTTCTATTGCACAAGCAGATTATAATATGCAATCGCTCGCTTACGAGTTGAATGTAGCAGCCGCTAAATGTGCTAAAGAAGCAGTAAAACAATCAGGCAAACAAGCATGGGTAGCCGGTGCTATTGGCCCGTTAAATAAAACATTATCACTTTCACCCGATGTAAATAATCCCGGCTTTCGTTCTGTTACTTTCGATGAAGTTGTCGAAGCTTACTACGAGCAGGTAAAAGGATTGGTAGATGGCGGCGTTGATATTCTTTTAATCGAAACCATATTCGATACACTCAATGCAAAAGGAGCCATTTTTGCAATCAAGAAATACTTTCGCGACCATCCATTAAAAGATTCTTCGCAATTCTCCCCTTTAGGGGGTGGGGGGGCTACACTTCCCATTATGATCAGCGGTACTATTACTGATGCATCCGGAAGAACCTTAAGCGGGCAAACACTGGAAGCTTTCTATATATCTGTAGCGCATGCTAAACCATTAAGTGTAGGATTAAACTGTGCCTTGGGAGCCAAAGAAATGCGTCCGCATATTGAAGAGTTATCGCAGATTTCATCTTGCTTTGTATCAGCTTATCCCAATGCGGGCTTACCTAATGCAATGGGCGAATACGATGAACATCCTTCCGATACGGGCCATTACCTCGAAGAATGGGCGAAAGAAGGATTTGTGAATATTGTAGGTGGTTGCTGTGGTACTACACCCGATCATATCCGCCATATTGCTGAGCATGTAAAAAAGATTAAACCCAGGCAATTGCCTGTTGTAGAAAAAGAATTGGTATGACAATAGCGCAATCACTTATTCTTATCTCATTACTGATACTCGTTGTAAACAATTTTACATTGATTAAAAAGCTGTTTGTAAAACGCAAAATATAATGCAGGCTGTTATTAAACCCTATCTGCGCCTTTCTGGCCTTGAGCCACTGGTCGTTCGTCCTGAAACTAACTTTGTAAACGTAGGTGAAAGAACCAATGTTACCGGTTCTAAAAAATTTGCCCGCCTTATTAGAGAAAATAAATACGAAGAAGCGCTCAGTGTAGCGCGCCAGCAGGTAGAGAACGGTGCACAGGTACTCGATGTAAACATGGATGATGCCCTTTTAGATGGGGTACAGGCCATGACCACTTTCCTCAACTTATTGCAAAGCGAACCGGATATTGCAAAGATTCCGGTAATGATCGATAGCTCGAAGTTTGAAATCATCGAAGCGGGTTTAAAATGTGTGCAGGGAAAATGTATCGTGAATTCTATCTCCATGAAAGAAGGAGAAAAGAAATTCATTGAGCAGGCAATTATTTGCCAATCCTATGGTGCATCAGTCATCGTAATGGCTTTTGATGAGCAAGGACAAGCCGATACCAAAGACAGAAAAGTAGAAATCTGCCATCGTGCTTATAAAATATTAACGGAGCAGGTTGGCTTCGATCCGCAGGATATTATTTTCGACCCCAACATATTTGCTATTGCTACAGGCCTGGAAGAGCATAATAATTATGGTGTTGATTTCATTCAGGCTACAAAAGAAATTAAAGCATTAATGCCGCTTACTAAAGTAAGTGGGGGTGTGAGTAACCTTTCTTTCTCTTTTCGTGGTAATGAACACGTGCGTGAAGCAATGCATTCTGTATTTCTATTGTATGCTATTAAAGCAGGAATGGATATGGGCATTGTGAATGCAGGCCAGTTAGTAGTGTACGATGAAATAGAACCGCAGTTGCGTAATCTTTGCGAAGATGTAATTCTCAACAGAAATAATGATAACAACGAAGCCACAGAAAAACTCATCGCTTTTGCAGAAACAGTAAAAGCCAAAGGCAAAGAAGAGAAAAAAGATGATGCCTGGAGAAATACAACTGTAGAAGAAAGATTGAAGCATTCATTGGTAAACGGTATCACTGATTATATTGATATTGATACCGAAGAAGCACGTGTAAAATATCCACGCCCGCTTGAAGTAATTGAAGGCCCGTTGATGGCAGGCATGAATGTAGTAGGCGATTTATTCGGTGCCGGTAAAATGTTTTTACCACAGGTAGTAAAAAGCGCCCGTGTGATGAAGAAAAGTGTGGCATGGCTTACTCCATTTATCGAAGAAGAAAAAAGAAATAACCCCAATGCCAGCCAGGGAAATGCACCTAAAGTTTTGTTGGCTACTGTAAAGGGGGACGTACACGATATCGGTAAAAATATTGTAGGTGTTGTATTAGGATGTAACGGTTACGACATTGTTGATATGGGAGTAATGGTACCAACTGATAAAATATTAGATGCTGCGGAAAAAGAAAAAGCAGATATCATTGGCTTAAGTGGATTGATTACACCCTCGCTTGATGAAATGGTACACGTAGCCCACGAAATGAAGCGCCGCAATATGAAGCAGCCATTGCTGATTGGTGGTGCTACTACTTCCCGTACGCATACTGCGGTAAAGATTGCACCAGAGTATGACAATGGTGTACTGCATATCCTCGATGCATCACGCAGTGTGACAGCAGTAAGTACTTTGTTAAGCAAGGAAAAGAATACACTGCTTGATAAAACCAAGGCAGAATACGAAACATTAAAAAGCCAGTTTTTAAACAAGAATAAAAAAGAACTTATTCCTTATTCAAAAGCTGTAGCTGCGAAAGAAAAAATTGATTGGGCTAATTATAACGCTGTTAAGCCTGCAACCGAGGGCGTAAAAGTGTTGAAAGATTTTGACCTGGCTACTATTGCAAAATATATTGACTGGGCGCCTTTCTTCATGGCGTGGGAAATGGGCGGCCGCTTTCCGGATATATTAACAGATAAAGTAGTAGGTGTAGAAGCAACGCGTATTTACAATGATGCAAATAAAATGATTGAAACCATCATCAGTGAAAAATGGTTTAGTGCGAATGGTGTAATTGGCTTCTGGCCTGCTAATAGTAATGATGCAGATACTATTACCTTACAAACAGATAAAGGTGAAGTAAAATTGGAATCATTGCGTCAGCAATCGAAAAAAGCAGCAGGTCAACCGAGCTTCTCGCTAGCAGATTTTGTAAAGCCAACCAGTGAGAAAGGGGCCGACTATATGGGTGCATTTGCAGTAACTATACAAGGAGCAAAAAAATATATCGATCAGTTTGCGAAAGACCTTGATGATTATAACAAGATCATGGTGCAGGTATTAGCAGACAGATTTGTAGAAGCCTTTGCAGAATGCCTGCATCAAAAAGTACGAAAAGAATATTGGGGCTATGAAAAAAATGAAACCCTTAGCAACGAACAATTAATTAAAGAAGAATACAAAGGTATTCGTCCGGCACCGGGCTATCCTGCCTGCCCGGATCATACTGAGAAGCTGAAACTATTTGCTTTATTAAATGCTACAGAAAATATCGGTATCGAATTAACAGAAAGCCTGGCAATGAACCCACCTGCATCTGTATGCGGCTGGTACTTTGCGCATCCGCAAAGCCATTATTTTGGTTTGGGTAAAATTTCCCGTGATCAATTGGAAGATTACGCAAAACGAAAAGGCATGAGTATAGAAGAAGCGGAGAAATGGTTGAGGCCGGTATTGGAGTAACAGCTATTTACTACAACTTATAACAGGCATATGAAATTAAAAATTTTACATGCCTGTTTTGTTTTTAAACTAATTCCTATAGCACTGATAAACCCTTCAACTCCTTTTCCAGATCTTCAGGGCCTGTAAAATGAATACTCTTAATCCCCATTTCTTCTGCGGCTTTTATATTACGAAGATTATCATCAATAAAAATAGCTTTGGACGGATCGACATTATAGCGGTCTAGTAAACGTTGATAAAATTCCCGATAAGGTTTGCGTGTTTTTTCTTCACCACTTACTACTCTTCCATCAAACCAATGCAAAAAATCATAACGCACAAGCGCAATATCAAACAAACCAGCCTGCCAGTTGGTTAATGCATAGGTTTTGTAATTGCCACTTGCTTTTATTTTTCTGAATATTTCTACTGTTCCCGGTATGGGCGCTTTCAGCATCTCTGTCCATCGTCCATAAAAATCGCGGATTGAAGATTCCCATTCAGGATATTCTTTTATCAGCAACATTGTCGCTTCTACAATCGATCTGCCTGCATCCTGTTCTTCATTCCAATCACTCGTGCAGATATGTTTAAAGAAATAAGCACGCTTTTCTTCGGACTCAAAATAGTTTTCATCAAAAACATACAATGGGTTCCAGTCTACCAATACATTTCCCAAATCAAAAATAATCGTATCAAATTGTTGGCTCATGATGAAGTGAAGATGATTTACCAGTTAAAAATTTATTTTGAGAGCCGACTATTGCGGCGGCTACAGCGAGTAAAATTAATAAGGACAAGCCAGTTGAAAGGTTTGATTTTTCCGAAATAAAACCAATAATAGAAGGGCCTGTCAAAAAACCTATAAGGCCACCTGTAGTTACCATTGCAAAACCTTCCACAGTACTTACACCCGGAATATTGGCAGAAGCACTAAATAATACGGGTACAATACAACAACAACCAAAGCCAACTAATATGTAACCAATAATAGCAACAATAACCGATGATGCCATTACTACTATTAAGAAACCGGATGCTGCTAACAATCCACCGCCAATGATCACACGCCTGCTACCAATACGCGCTATCAGGTTATCGCCATTGAAACGGCCAATCGTCATCGCTACAGAAAATCCTGTATAGCCAAGGCTGATTAATTCTTTGGGTGAATGTAAACTCTCTTTTAAATAAATAGCACTCCAGTCGGCTACGCATCCTTCTGCCATAAAAGTAACCATGCAGATAAATGAAATACCGAGTATCGTTAATGAAGGAAGCTTTAAGCCTGATCGTGTATGAATAATGTCTTTATGAATGAGTAAATGTTTCCTGTTAAACAGAATAACAGTAGTAATCGCTATGGCAACAATTACAATCTGCCAACCTGAACCAAGATGTAGTGAGAAAAACAAAACTGCTAAACCTGTACTTACGCCCCCACCTAAACTATACATACCATGGCAGGTACTCATCATGCGGCGTTTATACTTTTTTTCCAGCAGGTTTACAGTCGCATTAACAGATACTCCATTTAAAAAATTAAATACACCAAAAAAATAAAGGCAGGCCCATAGCATAACGCGGTTCATGGCATTTACCTGTAGTACTAAAACAATGGCGAGCATTATATATCCCATCGACATCCATCTGCCTAAGGATAGTTTGCTGAATATTCTTGTAGAAATAGCCACACCAGTCAATGCACCTAATGGAGCTAATAATAATGAAAGCCCCAATGTGCCATCGTTAAAACCCAATCTTTCTTTTACTGAAGGAATAGAAGCTACCCATGTACCAAAGAGTAAGCTGGAGCAGCAGAAGAGAAAACCTACTGCGAGGGCTGGTTTTATTTTGATAAATGAATAAAGATTACGGAACAATTCCTTATTTGTATTTCAGTTTAAAATAAATCATCATCAGCGACATTACGAGTATAACAGCATTTGTAAGGATAATGACCATGTCCTGCCGTAATGCGCCATACACGATCCACATAATCTCATGCGTAACAGCAATTACAAACATCAGCAATGAAATATCTTTTGCCGACTTATCCTTCCATGTTTTAATTACCTGTGGTAAAAACGTAAGGGTAGTAATGGCTCCGGCTGTATAGCCCAGAATATCCACGCCTGTCATATAGTATAGTTTTGATAAAATTATCTCTTCTCAAATAACCACCAAAAGCGTTTTCTGGGTTTCACTTTGTAATTGGTACTTACATAGTTCAGGATATGTTCCATTGCTTCATCAATACTATCTGTCACCAGCACAAGATTAAGGTCTTCCTCCGAAATTGTGCCTTGTTTCGCCATATCGTGTATTGCTTCCATCAATGGTTTATAAAACTCTTTACCGAATAGAACTATTGGAAATTGTGTTACAGTTTTTGTTTGTACCAATGTGACCGTTTCAAAAAATTCATCCATTGTACCAAAGCCACCGGGCATAATGATAAAGGCATATGAATATTTTGTCAGCAATACTTTACGAACAAAAAAATGTTCGAATGTAATAGACTTATGTACATAAGGATTGGCATGCTGTTCAAAAGGCAATTGAATATTACAACCAACAGATGTACCACCGCTTTCATAAGCGCCACGGTTAGCTGCTTCCATTATACCGGGGCCACCACCCGTCATTGTAGTGAAGCCAGCTTCGGCAATACGTTTTCCAAATTCGCGTGCGGCTATATAATAGGGATGGTCTTCTTTAAAGCGGGCAGAGCCGAATACTGTCACGCATGGCCCCATGAAATGGAGGTTACGAAACCCTTTGATAAACTGCATAAATACCCGGATGGCAAAAGCTAATTCGTAACCGCGGCTTTTCGGCCCTTCCAGGAATACATGCTGCTTGGAAGGGATAATTGGTTCTTTTTTAATTTCTTCATTCATAGTATGGCGTAAATTGCACAAGATAAATAAAGTAGAGGGAAGAATATGGAAATATGAGAATATGAAAATGTGGAAATTTGTGAATGTTTCCCGCAAAGAAGCAAAGGTGCAAAGCTGTTAAAGACTATTACTGTAAATGCTGAATAGAATTACAACAGTACAAGAGTGCGACGCAAGGGACGATGATAGTAGTACTGAAGTTGGGACAATAAAAATGTGAAAATATGGAAATGTGATAATGGAGGAGAAAACTATAAAAGGTCAGTAAGTCGGAAAGACGGAAAAATGAAACCAATGTCAGAACCTATCTTGCGGACTTACGGACTTTCCGTCTTTCCGACTCAACATAAAAAACTAACACAATAAAGAATACACATGCGCATTATCTCTTACAATGTAAACGGTATACGGGCAGCAATTACTAAAGGTTTTTGTGAATGGCTGAAAACAAACCCTGCTGATGTAATATGTGTACAGGAAACAAAAGCGATGAAAGAAAATATTGACCATGCACCATTTGATGCATTGGGTTATCAGAATTATTGGTTTAGCGCACAGAAAAAAGGATATAGTGGTGTAGCTGTATTTACAAAAATAAAACCTGATAATATTCAATACGGTACCGGCCATAAAGTAAGTGATGATGAAGGCCGCGTAATACAATTGGATTTTGGTGATACGCGATTGATCAATGCTTATTTTCCTTCGGGCACAAGTGGTGATGAACGCCAGAGTTTTAAATATGAGTGGCTCGATGAAATGTATGCTTACCTGGATACATTGAAGAAAAAACACCCGAAGTTGATTTTGTGTGGTGATTATAATATCGCTCACAACGAAATTGATATTCATGATCCGAAGGGAAATAAAAAATCTTCTGGTTTTTTGCCTCAAGAAAGAGAATGGATGACTAAGTTTTTAGGCAGTGGCTGGATTGATACGTTTCGTGAATTTCATCCCGAGCCTCATCGCTATAGCTGGTGGAGCCAGCGCTTTCCTACCGTACGGGCACAAAACAAAGGCTGGAGAATTGATTATATCAATGTAACTACACCACTGAAAAAAAACCTGAAAGATGCAGAGATATATCCTGATGTAAAACATTCGGATCATTGCCCGGTGTATTTGGATATTAAATTATAATCATGATCGCTTACAATATCACTATAAAATTACTTCCACAGATAGAAAAAGAATGGGTAGCCTGGCAACGTAATGAACATATACCCGAAATGCTTGCATCAGGTTGCTTTACGGATTATAAGTTGTACCGGCTGCTGGAGCAGGATGAAAGCGATGGCCTTACTTATATCATACAATTATTTTCATCTTCATTAGCCCAATACCAGGCATATATTGATAACTATGCAGGCGCTTTACGGCAAAAGGCACTGGATAAATGGGGCAACCGCTTTATCGCATTCCGTACGGTGATGCAGGTAGTGGGTGAATGATATAAACGCCTGCTTATACAATAGTTACCTTTTTTTTATCAATTTTCACACAACAAGAAAACCGTCAAATCCTTATCCCATGCGGATTTGCAAAGAGAGAATCATTTAAAATTTAAATGCAAATATTTTTTGCTGCTGTCAAAAACCTTCTAAATTTGCCGCCGTTAGCGAAAACAAAAAATACTTCTATGAACAAAGCAGAACTGATTAATAAGATATCCGAAGATACAGGCATTACAAAAACACAGGCAAACGCGGCTCTCGATTCTTTTATTGAAGCGGTAACAAAAACATTAAAAGGCGGTGGCAAAGTAACATTGGTAGGATTTGGTACTTTCACAATCTCAAAAAGAAAAGCACGTAAAGGGCGTAATCCACAGACAGGTGAAGAGATCAGCATCAAAGCAAGAAAAGTAGCACGTTTTAAAGCAGGCAAAGAGCTTGCAGCAAAACTCTAATTATAAATTTATATATTTACCCTCCTGTGCAAGCAGGAATTTAATTTAACAACAAATACTATGGGAAGAGGTGATAAAAAAACCGCTAAAGGAAAAAGATTCAAAGGTTCTTTTGGAAAAAGCAGGCCTGCGAAAAAGAAAGCAGTAGCAAAAAAGAAAGCGTAATTCAATAATAGCTTTACATTTTTAAAGACTGGTATCTACGGAGCCAGTCTTTCTTTTTTCCATTCACCACTCTCTTGCAAGGAGTATTCTATTCTGTCATGCAGGCGCGAAGGCCCACCCTGCCAGAATTCAATCAGCACAGGCTTTACAATATACCCACCCCAATGCTCCGGCCTCGATACAGTACCTGTCTCATTCGCTTTTGCTTCCATCTCTTTAAAACGATTTGCCAGCCACTCACGGCTCTCTATCACCTCGCTCTGCGGAGACGCATTCGCACCTACCTGGCTACCTAATGGGCGTGAAAAAAAATATTCATCGCTCTCCTGTTTGCTTACTTTCTGCACAATGCCGGTAATACGCACCTGGCGCTCTAATTCTTTCCAGAAGAACACCAAGCATGCTTTGGGATTCTCTGCCAGTTGGCGGCCTTTATAGCTATTATAATTGGTAAAAAATATAAACCCCTTCTCCGAAAAACCTTTTAATAAAACAATACGTGCTGATGGTAATCCATCTGCAGATGCAGTTGCTAATGTCATCGCATTCACTTCCTGTATCTGTGAGTCCACTGCTTCCTTCCACCATTTTTCAAACTGGCGGATAGGGTTTGCCTCAACAGATGATTCTGTCAATATTTGTTGGGAGTAGTTGGTACGTATTCCTGCTATATCAGCCTGCATGATGAGTCGTTTATAGTACAAAGGTAGTGCTGAGAAAGAAGTCGGCAAGACAGAAAGACCGGAAGTCAGAAGATATTCGTTCAGGTTGTATTTACTTTCCGTCTTTCGGACATACGGACTTTACTGACTTTTATTTGTACGAAGAGAGAAGTCGGCAAGACAGAAAGACCGGAAGTCAGAAAGTTAGTTTTTCTTTTTTGAAGTGCTTATCGAGTTTTTAAGTTTTGAGTTTTAGAGTTTGGCTCTTCATTTTCATATTTCCACATTCTCACACTTCCACATTTTTCTTGTTGTCATCGTCATTACTACTATCAGCTTCTCTTGCGTCGCACTCTTGTACTGCAGTAATTCTATTCAGCATTTATAGCAATAGTGTTATTGTAGTTATTGGTATTTCACGCAAAGACGCAAAGGGATTATTCGCTAGTCAGAATGTTCAATAATATTAAATCTCAAACTTCAAATCTGAAATTCTCATTCGTGTAATTCGTATTCTTCATTTCCACATTCTCACACTTCCACATTTTCACATTTTCACATTTTCCTCACGCCTGCTTTCTTCTCAACAATTCATTTTTTTCTTCCGATACTATATTCAGCATACTTTCCAGCTCACCGATTCTTTTTAATTGCCCTTCCAGTTTTTTATTCGCATCGGATACTACCTGTAAGTCACGGTTCAATTCCTCGAGATATGCCACACGCTTCTGTAATTGCTGGCGTTGAAAATTTGCTTCGCGCAATTTATCTTCTATCATCATCATCTCTTCTTCCATACGTTTACTCTCGCTTTGCGCATGGCTTAAGCGCTGGCGTTGTTCTTCGTAGTCTTTTCTCAGTTTTGTATGCTCTTCTTTCAGGTCTTCGTATTGCAGGTTCGTCATTTTTGAAGAAGCCAGTTGGCTTTCCATTTTCTGAATCTTGCTTTGCAGTATATTAAACTCACTATACGCGCTATCCAGCATAGAGCTCATTTCCTTTGTCAGCTCTTCTTTCTGTCGGATGTTTGCAATCTCTTTTTCCCTGTTAGAAAGTTCGATTTGCATTTCTTCTATCTGCGCCGATAGCTCTTCGTTCTCTCTTTTTATTTCCCGTTGTTTTTCTTCGTTGTCTTTCAGTATTTCAATATTTCCCAGCAGTTCATTAATCTTCTGGTTATGCTGCATCAGGCTGCTTTGTGCTACAAGTAGCTGATCGATGTAATCGCCTTTATGCTCAGTAGCCACTGCCGGCGCTGGCTGATGAACGATTACAGGTTCCTGTCTGCGTAGTTGTTCTATTTCTTTTTCTAATCTTTTATTCTGAATGCGCATTTCTTCTGCTTCGATAGAATAAATATTCGCATTCTCTTCTGCTTCTCTCAGTTGGTCTGCAGATGCCTGCAACTGCTGTTTTGCATTAGCCAATTCTTTCTCCAGTACTTCAAGATCATTCAGGTATTTGCGTTTCCAATCATTTTTAGCACGGGTAGCTTCTGCTTCCACAGTAGCCGATCTTAGTGTCTTTCTGCTGGTAAGAAAAAAATGAATGGTTACACCTAAAATGAGTGCACCAAAAAACAGCAAAATGATTTCAAGTATAGAAAGTGTAAGAGTGGTTGCTAATAACATGATGAAATGCCCTTTGTGAGAATATGAAACTATAAAAAAAAGAGGAGAAGCATGCAATTTGTTTTGCACACAAGCCGGTAATTGCCAACAGAAAAACTACGATTGTAAAAAATAATTATCCTTTTACAAGAGTACCTACTTTCTCCCCGATGATAACGCGGCGGAGATTGTCTTCCTGGTTCATATTAAAAACAATGATTGGTAAATTGTTTTCCATACAAAGTGTAAAAGCTGTCATGTCCATCACACGCAGGTTTTTACTGATACATTCCTGGAACGTAACAGTACCATATTTTGTAGCTGTAGGATCTTTTTCAGGATCAGCCGTGTACACACCATCTACCCTTGTACCTTTTAAGATAACGTCTGCCTGTATTTCTATAGCCCGGAGTGAGCCGGCAGTATCTGTTGTAAAATAAGGATTGCCTGTGCCTGCACCAAAGATGACTACACGGCCTTTTTCTAAATGGCGGATAGCGCGGCGTCGGATATAAGGTTCTGCAATCTGCTCCATTTTAATAGCGCTTTGCAAACGTGTATATACTCCTGCTTTCTCAAGGCCGGCTTGCAAAGCCATTCCATTGATCACCGTTGCAAGCATACCCATATAATCACCGTGTGCTCTTTCAATACCTGTTTCTGCTTCATTCATGCCGCGGTAGATATTTCCACCACCAATTACAATCGCCACCTGTACACCCAGTTCCGTAATGCTTCTTATATCACGGGCATATTGGCCAATCACATCAGAATCAAGGCCAAAGCTTTTATTACCCATTAATGATTCACCGGACAGCTTTAATAAAACACGTTTGTACTTGGGGAGCATGCAGAGATATTTTTAGCGCTGCGAAGATAGGAAAGTCGGTTGGATGTTTGAGGTTCAAGGTTTGAAGTTCGAGATAGGTAATTTTAAATTTTAAGATTGATATTTAAGATTAAAAAAAATCCCGCAGTGATTACTGCGGGATTCAATTATATAAAAGACACATTAAAATTATCCTAATGCTACTCTTTTGAATGAAGTAACAGTTACATCACCTGCAGATTTCAGGTATTCAGCTACTGTTTTACCAGCATCTTTTACGAAAGCCTGTGCAGTCAATGTTTGTTCTTTAAAGAAAGCGCCCATTTTACCTTCAGCAATTTTTGC
>Ga0164241_10004835_pt1 | contig 12881 bp, 9 predicted proteins | sample OricomyardsoilBY_FD_108780 | JGI IMG/M metagenome (GOLD analysis project Ga0164241, IMG submission 108780) | Backyard soil microbial communities from Emeryville, California, USA - Original compost - Back yard soil (BY) | ecosystem: Environmental > Terrestrial > Soil > Unclassified | place: USA...
AAACGTTGTTCCTTTTTCGGGTTGGCTCTCAAACCATAGCCGCCCATTATGCAATGCCACTATTCTTTTAGAAATAGCCAAACCCAATCCGAAGGATTTTTCCCCTTCAGTTCCCACGCGTTTTGCCTCGGTAAACATCTCAAAAACCTCGTCGTGTTCCTTTTCGGGTATGCCAATACCGTTATCGGCAACGCTAACCACCACAACATTATCCCCCGGTTTTTTATTCAAATTTACTTGTATCGTATCGCCGCGATGGCTGAATTTTATCGCGTTAGAAATTATATTACTGAATACGCGCCATATCTTTTCGTAGCTTATTTCAACAATGGCCGTTTCTGTACTATCAAACTCTATTTTCAACTGTTTCTCATCGGCCTTAAATTGCAATAGCTCAATTAAGTCGTCAAGCATTATTTTTAGGTCAACCGGTTTTTTTTCAAGGGTTTCTTTTTCGTCAGACAGTCCCGTTTTTAACAGTTCATCTATCATGTCTAAAGTGCGGGTTCCGGTGCTCTCTATTAACTGCACCATATGTTTGTTGTCGGCACTTAGGTGCTTATCCTCATTTACGGCTGACGCGAGGCCAATTATGCCTGATAGCGGCGTTCTCAGGTCGTGCGCCATAACACGCATTATCCTTGTTATATTTTTGTTTGCATTCTCTACCTCATCCATGGCTATCTTTAAACTGTTGTTCCGCGCTTGCGCTTCACGATGGTTTTTACGGCTTTGCTTTAATACCCGCGCTATAAAAATGATCACGATCAATGCAATGATAGCGGCAATAGTAATGGCTGTAACATACAATTTTTCTATATGGGCTTGTTGTTCAAGGCGTTCCAGGCGATTTTGCTGAGCAATAAAATTTAATTCCTTTTCAACGTCTACTCTGCGTAGCTTGTCAAAACTGTTGTCTAACGAATCGCTTAACCTTATGTATTCGCTTTGATACTGATAGGCTTTTGCAGCATTACCCTTTTTGGCCATAAATTCGGCGTAGTATTTATGCCAAAACACCTTAGCGCGGGCATTTTGCCTGCCGTAAAGCTTTAAAAGCTGATAACTTTTTTCGAAGGACGAAGCTGCCCGCTTGTCATCGCCCAATAATTGATAAAGCCAGGCAAGTTTAAGAAATGACGATATCCGCAGACCATTATTGTCCTTCGCCGGCAGTGCTACGCATTGGGTGAGGTATTTGGCTGCTGAGTCTAATTTGTTTTGTTTTAAGTAAGCTCCTCCCAGGTTATCATAAAGTACAATTCGCGCATTTTTCACTTGTTCCTTATTAACCCGGCTGTCATTTTCGGCCGTATTGATCACTTTAAGGTCAAGTTTGTAAAGATATATCGCACTATCAAGCTTATTCATCCGCTCATAGGTGATCCCGGCGTTATCGAGTGCGCCCTGTTTAAGATAAAACAAACGGTGCGGCTTATGCTTTGAAGTCGATCTTTCTAATTGTCGGTAACTCTCCATCCAATACCGCGCAGCAACCTCAAAGTTTTCCTGCCCGAAATAAATATTGGCCATTTTTCCGGCCAGTACCCCATCGTCACCCTCACTGCCCTTTACGTTACGGGCGCGGTCGTAATTTTGAAGAGCAGTGCTGTACTCTTTTACAATAAAACAAACATCGCCTTTTATTAACAGGGCTCTTGCATATTCCGAAGGGTATTTTTTGCGCCTTGCATCATCAGAGAAAAAAGAAACCGCACTGTCTGCGTATAGCACACATGTGGCTGTGTCGTCCAAATTGTGCTCGGCTATGTAGCAATAATAGGTACTTAAAAGTGGATTGTTGTTTTCAATATCCGGACGGGCTTCCTTTAGCAGTTTTAAAGCCGTATCGGTTTTAGCTGAACTGAATAAACTATCAATAGTTTGAAAGCGCCTTTGCAACAAACCGTTCTCCTGTCCCGCTTTTTTATCGCACGACACCAGCATAACAAGCAGACAGAACGATAACACCGTTAATATACGGCAATGTTGAGACAACGGCATGAACTGTTTTAAGGTAGGAGACACGGGGGCCTCGGATAATTTATTTCGCTCAAATATAATTATTTAAAATATTATTAATAAAAAAATACTCGCTTTTGTGCTCTGTATCAAAAAATTACAGATTTTTTTAGGCGTATTGGGGATTGATATAGTATTATTATAACCATAATTCAGCATTATTATTCCGTTTTTTGAAAACCCTAAACCCCTGCTATATAAAACTCTTCATCTGCAATACCAACCAGTTCGTCAGGATTATGACTTACTATTAGAACAGTAGCGTTTAGGTCGGAGAAAACTGATTTCAGATCGCTTATCAATTCAGCTTTAATGGCGCGATCAAGCGCAGAAAAAGGTTCATCCATTAATATAATCTGCGGCCTTATTGCCAGCGCGCGTAAAATGGCCAGTCGTTGCTGCTGCCCGCCTGAAAGGTGGTGCGGCTTATGTGTTGTTAATGTTTCCAGTTTACCTAAATGCAACAGACGGTCTATCCAAAGCCCGTCGGTTGTTGCATATTCCAGGTGCTGTATTACAGACATATTAGGAAAGAGCGCGTAATCCTGAAACACAAAACCAACCCGCCTGGCCTGCGGCGAGAGATTGATATGATGCTCACTATCCAGCCAGGTTACATTATTAACAAGGATTTTTCCTGCATCGGCCCGTACAAGACCAGCAACGATTTTTAGAAATGTGGTTTTTCCGGCACCAGATGGACCATGTATTTTTGTGATGCTGCCCGGGGCAAATTGATGCTTCACTTTTAATATACCTGCCCCGGCATATCCCTTTAGCCTTTTTTCGATGTTTATATCAATCATTCTAACGGGCTTTTAGCTTGATATTTATTAAACACAAAAACGCCGATCACCATCAAAAAAGTGAGGGCGAATAAAATAAGCGAATAATTATTTGCCGATGCATAATCCATCCGCTCAACAGAATCATACACAGCGATGGATGCTACACGGGTAACATTGGGTATGTTGCCGCCTATCATTAACACAACACCAAACTCGCCAAGCGTATGCGCGAAGGTGAGTACTAAGGCTGTTACAAGAGACGGCTTAATATTGGGTAACAACACGCTTTTAAAGGTTTGCCATTGGGTTTTACCCAATGTATACGAAGCCTGCGCCAAAGATTGGGGTAGCTGCTGTAGTGCTGATTTGATGGGGCCCGTCATAAAGGGCATGCTGTAGATAACCGACGCCAATACTAATCCTTTAAAAGAAAAAACAAGCTGTATATCAAATATATTATGCAGCCATTTGCCAAAACCTTGCTGCGGACTAAAAGCCAGCAGCAGGTAAAACCCCAGTACAGATGGTGGTAAAACCAGCGGCATAGTTATTAACGCTTCAACAATGATCTTAAATACCGACCGGCTTTTTGATAGCCACCACGCAAGCGGTAAGCCCACAATTAACAACAGTAAGGTTGTTATTGCAGCAAGTTTCAACGTGAGCCAAATAGGAGACAGATCCATGCTTCTTGCTATATTCGATAGCCGTATTTTTCCAATATCCGCTTAGCATCGGCACTTAGCAAATACCGGTAAAACTTTAAAGCTCCGGCGTTATTTTCGGCGCGTTTTAATATCACCATTCCTTGCCGTATGGGTGTATAGGTTTTAGGATCTATAGCCTTCCAGTAGAATTTTGTTTTATTGGCGGGGTCATTGATCAATGCCTGTGTAGTAAAGCCAACATCAACCACACCCGTTGCTATATAAGTATTTACCTGGGATATACTTTCGCCAAAAACCAGCTTAGATTTAATATTATCTAAAATATCTTCCTTTTGCAAAACTTCTTTTGCAGCAGCTCCATAGGGCGCCACATCAGGGTTGGCAATCACAATTTTCTTAATGCCCGGTGTAAGTAAAACCCGCTGCCAGTTAACAAAACCTATATTTTGCGCGCTGCAAACTATCAGGGTGCCATAAGCGTAAACTACGGGTTGTTTAGTGGTTAGTCCGGCTTTGTACAAGGCTTGGGGGAATTTCATATCGGCGGAAAGAAATATGTCAAAAGGCGCGCCGTTCTTCATTTGGGCAACCAGCTTTCCGGAGGAGCCTATTATTGGCTCTATTGTTATACCTGTTTTCTTTTTAAAATCTGCCCGGAGCGCCCCAATAACGCTTTGTAGATTTGCGGCAGCCGCCACTCGCAAATTTTGCGCTGCGCTATCAGTAACCTGAAGAAATAAAACAAGCGCAATTATCCAACCGCGCTTTATAACAGAACCCAACCCTTGAAACTTCATGGCTAAAGTATTAAACTTTAAATTTTTAATAAGATGCAATGGAAGCAGGATCGTCTGTTTTCCGTTTTGATAGCCGCCTTGCAACAAAATACCTGATAAGACGACTATTTATATGTGTAACGCAAAACTAAATAAAAATATTTTGAAAAATATTCATTTTTCTCTTGCATATACGAAACCAATCGTACATCTTTGTACGAAGATATTCGTATAGAGAAATTATGGAACTAAAAGCCACAGAAAGCGAGCTGGAAATTTTACAGGTGATTTGGAAAAAGGGCCAATGTACCGTACGCGACGTGCATGAAGAACTGGCGAAAAATAAAGACGCCGGGTATACAACTACGCTAAAGTTAATGCAGATAATGCACGACAAAGGATTGGTTGAGCGCGACACTACGGCCAAAACACACTTGTATAAAGCCTTAATAAGCAGGGAACAGGCACAAAGCACCGCGCTGGACAAAATTATTAATACGGTATTTAAGGGTTCGACGGCTGATTTGGTGATCCAGGCGCTGGGGCAGCACCGGGCATCAAACGATGAGTTGGACGCGATAAGGAAATATTTGCAACAATTTGAAGAACAGGCGTAAGCCATCACAACAAAGTATAATCAGATAGATTTTAAATTTTACCATCATGGAAAATCTGTTTTATAACATCAGCCAGGTATTAGGCATCACCGTTGTTCACTCGCTGTGGCAGGGCTTAATTATATATATGCTGTTGCGCATATTTATATTAGTTTTTCCACAGGTGCCGGCAGCTGTGCGGTACCGCGTTGCCTTTGGTGCGCTTACCTCTGTTTTAGGATGGTTTTTATATACCTTGTTTTTACAACTTATTAATTACGAGTGGCAGGCAAATGCGCCGGTTTCACTTAACCCTATTGCGTTGCCGGGGCTAGTTGCTACCGGCGCTCAAACTCCGGTTAACAAATACTATGTAACAATTGCGGGCTATATGCCTTATGTCACCGTACTATATGTAGTTGGCCTTGTATTTAATACCCTTAAACTCGCGTTCGCCTGGAACAACATCTATCAAATAAAAAAATACGTTACACAAACAGAATTTACTTCGTCAATCCGCAAGTTATCAGCTCAATTAAATCTTAAAACAAAAGTTGATGCCGCGTTTAGCGAATGGGTTGATGTACCTTGTGTAACAGGTTTTTTTAAACCAATAATACTGCTTCCGATATCTATATCCTGCTATTTAAATACGGAAGAAGTTGAAGCGATATTGTTGCATGAACTGGCCCACGTTAAACGCAACGATTACCTTCATAATTTTATTCAACAGGTTATAGGCATTATGCTGTTCTTTAACCCCTTTGCCCGGCTGATAAGCAAAGTTATCAGCGAGGAAAGAGAGCATAGCTGCGATGACCTGGTGATTGAAACCACCAGCAGACCCTTTATTTACGCACAAACCCTGCTAAAATTAGAGGAAAACAAGCAATACCAATGGCAACTGGCCCTTGCCGCTACCGGTAAGCGAAAATTTGAATTACTTAACAGAATTGAAAGAATCATGAAAACTAAAAAACACTCCATAAATATTCGCCCGGTATTGGTAACTGTACTGGCGCTTACCTTAGGCATAACCAGCATAGCCTGGCTTAACCCAAAAGTTGAAGACGGAAAATTGAAAGTTAAAAACCTTGAGCCGGCAATCCAGGCGCTTACATCGTTCGCCTCAGGCGGCGATATTGCTGCTGCAAAAGATGTATCACCCATAACTCCGGTAAAAACGAGGAAATCCAAATTAGAAGTTAAATACGATGATACAACATTTACCAGTTTGAGCGACACCACCAGGAAGCCGGGAAAGTATAAGATCATTATTGTGGATGAAAATGGCAACCGTAAAGAATACAATTCGGCCGCTGATCTGCCTGAGGATTTTAAACGGGAAGTGAACACGAATGAAAATTACAACTTCAATTTCAAGTTTAGAACAGACTCGGCTTTTAACAAAATGAACGCCTATTTTGAAAGCCCGGCATTTAAAAAGCAGCAAGCTGCCATAGAGAAACAGGCACTGGCCATGAGTAAGCAATTTGAAAGCAAGGCATGGAAAAAACAGCAAGCTGATATGGAAAAACAAGCGTTAGCTATGAGTAAGCGGTTTGAAAGCAAAGCATGGAAAAAACAACAGGCTGATATTGAAAAGCAAGCCGAAAAAATGGCAAAGCAATTTGATAGCCCTGAGTGGAAAAAGAAGCAAGCCGATATTGAAAAAAGAGCAGAAGAATTAGGAAAACAATTTGAAAGCCCTGAATGGAAAGATCGCCAGGAGGAGTTGATTAAGAAAGCTACGGAGTTCGGTCTGCAGGCTGCAGAGCTAAGTTCAAAAGTTACAAACAGCCCCGAATGGAAAAAACAACAGGAAGACTTGGTTAAAAGCGCAACTAAGCTCGGCTTAGAAGCTGCTAAAATGAGCACAAAGGTTGTAACCAGCCGTGAGTGGCAAAAGCAACAACAAAAGCTTGTGGAACAAGCTTTGAAAATGGCAGAAAAGTTTAAAAACAATCCGGAGTATTTAAAAGCGATGAAAGAGTTGGAAAATCTGAAAGAGCTTGATGAATTACCGGAGCTGCCTGAAGCGCCTGAAAAACCTGAAGCACCAGAAAAACCTGAAGTAAAGGTATCTCCAGTAGCACCGGCAACAACGCCTGTGCCTGCTGCACCTAAAAACCCCTAATAGTGATCAGTTTGTTCAATTTTAGTTTGAAAGGACCGGCCCGTACGCCGGTCCTTTATTTTTTGTCGATAAATTGTTTTAAGGCATTTTCTAACTAAAGAAGCGTTTTTTGTACTTTAGTAACCTAAAATAACGGATGCCTTTATGCTGCAAAAGCTAAGTATCAATAACTACGCTTTAATTGATGACCTGGAAATTGTCTTTGACAAGAGCCTGAACATACTTACCGGCGAGACGGGTGCAGGTAAATCCATTGTATTGGGAGCATTGTCGCTTATTTTGGGTCAGCGGGCAGAGAGCCGTTATTTTTTCAATCAGCAAAAGAAATGCATTATAGAGGGTTTGTTTAAAATAGACGGGTTCCACTTAAAAAATTTCTTTGAGGAGAATGACCTGGATTACGAAGCCGAAACTGTTTTGCGCCGAGAAATATCGGCTGATGGTAAATCACGCTCATTTGTAAACGATACACCCGTTAATCTTACTATTTTAAAAACGCTTGGCGAAAAGCTTATAGATATTCACTCGCAGCACGCTACGCTGGAGATCAACAACCCGTTGTTTCAATTAATGGTGGTTGATGCCGTGGCAAAACATCCGGCTTTGCTGGATGAGTACCGCACAAAATTCAGCAAGTATAAAAAGGGTGGCAGCCGTTTAAAGCAACTGATAGAAGAAGGCGAAAAAGCCAAAGCCGATCTGGATTATTACCAGTTTCAGTTTGATGAACTGGAAAAAGCCGCCCTGGTTGCCGATGAGCAGGAAAAACTGGAGAAAGAGCTTTACACACTTAACAACGCCGAGGAAATTAAACGCAATTTGTTAAGTAGTGTGTTTTTATTGCAGGATAGCGAGGCGGCAGTTTTACTGCAAATGCGCGAGGCCGCAAATCAATTGTCGGCTGCGGCAAAATTTAATACTGATATAGAGGAACTTCGCGCAAGATTGAACAGTGTGGTAATTGAGTTGAAAGATATTGCTGCCGAAATTGAAAATATTGAGCAACGTACTTATACCGACGAGACACGCGCTGCTGATATAAACACAAGACTTACCATTATTTATAACTTGCAAAAAAAGCATCGTGTAAGCAGCAATACGGAGTTAATGGCTTTGCAGGAAGAATTATCCGGCAAAATACAACAAGCTGTTTTTGGCGATGAAGCCATTGAAAAGCTACAGCAGCAATTAGCCGCCGAAAGAAAAGAACTGGAGCAACTTGCGGGTAAATTATCTGCCGGACGCGCAAAGGCCATTCCCGAAATAGTGAAACAGGTGGTGAAAAGCCTGGCCGAAATGGGTATGGGCAATGCCGCGCTAAGTATTAATTTAACTGATACAGAACTGGAAAAAGACGGTGCAAACGCTGTACGCTTTTTGTTCTCAGCAAATAAGGGCCATGCATTGGCCGAAATGAGCAAAGTAGCATCGGGCGGCGAGCTTTCGCGCCTGATGCTGGCTATTAAATCTTTGATTGCTAAAAACACCGCTTTGCCTACTATTATTTTTGATGAGATAGATACGGGTGTGTCGGGCGAAGTGGCTAACCGAGTGGGTATGATCATGCAGCATTTAGCGGAAAACTTGCAGGTTATCACTATTACCCACCTGCCGCAGATTGCCAGCAAAGGCAAGGCGCACTATTTTGTATATAAGGACGACACGGCAGCCACTACCTACACCCGTATTAAGCAGTTGAGCAACAGCGAACGGGTGACAGAGATAGCCAAAATGCTGAGCGGAGACAAGCCCGGAGAGAGCGCGTTGCAAAATGCAAGGGAACTTTTGGCTTCCTAAGGCGGTCTTCGCGATATCAAAACCAAAACATCAGAGCATGAGCATAATTAAAGGCATAATTCTTTTACTGATTATTGCATCAATTGGTTGCTCACCTAAATCCACCTTCCTTACAATCTCATCAAAAATTTATAAAAAGAATGGGGGAGCCAATGACAAGTCTATCTTCCATTTAAATAGCCACAAGAATAAAGCGAGGATGAAAGCTTATGCTTTGGACACAACCTCTCTGTTAAAAGGCGAAATCGATACCTTATACTTTTTAGAAGGATACAACTTAGAAACGGCCACTTTCTATGGAACGATTTGGAATAAGAGGAAGAGCATAAATTACAGTTATTTCAAAGAAAATCTTTCATTCTTAAATCGATCGATGTTTTCGGACTATCAAATAAAACTTGTTACTGACTGGGACGTGTCCGGCATAAGGCATGAAGAGAAGGTTAACGGAAATTGGCTGGATAACAATTTACAAATAGGCGCGATACGGACTATCAAGGACGGGAAAAAGGTGAAGGTAGATGAGATTTACTTTAAAGATTTTTTTGATCTCAAAAGAGATAATCATTAAGGACCGTGAGTTCCCCAACCATCGCTTGATTTAGATAAGCGATTGCACCGCTCTAAACGCACACAATTGAATTATTATACATTTAAATAATTACATACATTTGCCCCATTATAATCAAACTTAAATAAATGGCTTATAATTTATTAAAAGGAAAAAAAGGCATCATCTTCGGTGCATTAAACGAGCAGTCTATTGCCTGGAAAGTTGCGCAGCGCGCAGTTGAAGAAGGTGCTGAAATTGTTTTGAGCAATGCTCCTATCGCATTACGCATGGGCGAACTGAATAAACTTGCCGAAGAATGCAACGCGCCTGTAATTGGTGCTGATGTTACCAACAATGACGACATCAACAATCTGCTAACCAAAACTATGGACCACTTTGGTGGCGGTGTTGACTTTGTGCTGCACTCTATAGGCATGAGCGTAAACGTGCGCAAGTCTATCCCTTACTACGAAAACAATTACGATTTTACCCATAAGGGTTTTGATATATCAGCATTAAGCCTGCACCGTGTATTGCAAGCCGCCATGAAAATGGACGCGATAAACGAGTGGGGATCTGTTGTGGCTCTTACCTACATTGCTGCCCAGCGCGTATTCCCTGATTATAATGATATGGCCGATAACAAAGCCATTTTAGAAAGCATAGCGCGCAATTTTGGCTATTTCTATGGCACACAAAAGAAAGTGCGTGTAAACACAGTGTCTCAATCGCCAACGCGTACAACAGCAGGATCAGGCGTTAAAGGCTTTGATGGCTTTATTAACTATGCCGAGAAAATGAGCCCGTTAGGCAATGCTGATGCTGCTCAATGCGCTGATTATTGTGTAACACTGTTCTCAGACCTTACCCGCATGGTAACCATGCAGAACTTGTTTCACGATGGTGGTTTCTCTTTTACCGGAGTTACCAGGGAGGTTATCGAGCAAATGGAGAAATAATTCCTAACTGAAAAAGCAATTAGTTATAATGAAAAGGGCCTTCAGATAAATCTGAGGGCCCTGATTTTTTCCTGGTATCAGTTAATAATTAGAATCTATTAACACAATTTTTACCGTTATATCACTGGTTGGGGGTGCTGCCGGACCTCCGTTAGGTGCCTGCGAATAAAGGACCACTTTACCCGTGGTGTGATAGTAGCTGTACGATTGACCCGCGTAAACCTGGGGTATTTGCTCATAAACGCCATTGGCAAACGATAAGTACACAAGCACGGCGCCGTCATCGTTATACTGATCATCCAGGGCGGGCACTAGTATTTGGGTTGAATAAGACCCGCCATCTGCCGGATCTAACACCCAACTGTTAGCCTTAACCGTTGCAAACACGGTTGTATTAGTATTGGGCGTAACGTACTTCTTTGTACAGGAGGATATAGCCGCTACAAACATAACCGCTAATGCTATTAATAAACTTTTTTTCATAAGTGCTTGAATTTAGTACCTGTATGATTTAATTGTAACCAAAAGGTTTAGCCGTTGGTTTTAATTTTTTAAACTTTTTACGCCGGGGCAAAAAAAAGCCCTCCCGCTATGCGGGAAGGCTCAGTAGTATATTATCAGTTAACTTAATTCTGTTCTTCCTGTTTAGGCTTTTTGCCCGAAGCTTTTTTGCCGGTTACTTTTATCTCGTTGGCATCTTTATCATAATCAACAAGCATGGTCTCCGCATCGGCCAATTCGCCTTTCAGTATTTCTTCGGCAATTGGGTCTTCCAGGTATTTTTGGATAGCACGTTTAAGCGGACGGGCACCAAACTGCGAGTCATAACCTTTATCGGCAATAAACTCTTTAGCACCTTCGGTCAGTTCAATTTTGTAGCCTAAGCTATTAACACGACCAAACAATGAAGCCAGCTCAATATCAATGATCTTGAATATCTCTTCTTTACCTAATGAGTTGAATACGATCACGTCATCAATACGGTTCAAAAATTCCGGAGCGAAAGCACGTTTCAAAGCATTCTCAATAACGCCTCTTGCATGCGCGTCGGTCTGACTGGTTTGTGCATTGGTACTAAAACCAACACCCTGACCAAAGTCCTTCAGCTGACGTGCGCCAATGTTTGATGTCATGATAATGATAGCGTTCCTGAAATCAACCTTACGTCCCAACGAGTCGGTAAGCTGCCCTTCATCTAATACCTGTAAAAGTATGTTGAATACATCAGGGTGAGCTTTTTCAATCTCATCTAACAATACTACTGCATACGGCTTACGGCGTACTTTCTCTGTTAGCTGTCCGCCCTCTTCGTATCCCACGTAGCCCGGAGGCGCTCCCACTAAACGTGATACCGCGAATTTCTCCATGTACTCGCTCATATCAATTTGTATCAGCGCGTCTTCGGTATCAAACATAAAGCGTGCAAGCTCTTTTGCCAGCTCGGTTTTACCTACGCCGGTTGGGCCCAGGAATATAAACGAGCCGATAGGCTTTTTAGGGTCTTTCAATCCGGCACGGGTCCGCTGGATAGCGCGGGCCAGTTTTTTAACGGCATCTTCCTGACCAATAATTTTCTCACCGATCTTTTCAGCCATGTTGAGCAATTTCTGGCTATCAGCCTGGCCAACCTTCTGTACAGGTATACCGGTCATCATAGAAACAACCTCAGCAACATTATCTTCGGTTACTGTATAACGTTTTGATTTTGTTTCAGCTTCCCAAACACCTTTGGCTTGTTCCAATTCTTCCAACAAATGCTTTTCGGTATCGCGCAATTTGGCAGCTTCCTCATACTTTTGGCTGCGTACCACTTTGTTCTTCTCTACCTTTATCTGCTCAATTTTATTCTCAATATCCAATATTTCCTGCGGAACATGGATATTGGTTAAGTGCACACGCGAACCCGACTCATCCAGCGCATCAATAGCCTTGTCTGGTAAAAACCTGTCGGTAATATAACGGGTTGTTAAAGTAACGCAGGCTTCTATAGCCTCCTGGGTGTAAGTTACACCATGGTGCTCCTCGTATTTATCTTTTATCCGGGTAAGTATCTCAACGGTTTCATCAGGCGTAGCCGGTTCAACCATTACCTTCTGGAAACGACGATCCAAAGCTCCATCTTTTTCAATGTACTGGCGATATTCATCTAAAGTTGTAGCGCCAATGCATTGTATCTCGCCCCTGGCCAAAGCCGGTTTAAACATATTAGATGCGTCTAACGACCCTGAAGCCCCGCCTGCACCAACAATGGTGTGGATCTCATCAATAAATAAAATCACATCCGGAGATTTTTCAAGCTCGTTCATAACGGCTTTCATGCGCTCCTCAAACTGGCCACGGTATTTTGTACCGGCCACCAGCGATGCCAGATCAAGTGTAACCACGCGTTTGTTAAACAAAACGCGCGATACCTTGCGCTGTACTATACGCAATGCCAAACCTTCGGCAATGGCGCTTTTACCAACACCTGGTTCGCCAATTAAAATTGGGTTATTCTTTTTACGGCGTGATAAGATCTGCGATACACGCTCAATTTCTTTTTCTCTTCCTACTATCGCGTCAAGCTTGCCATCCTCGGCAGCGCG
>Ga0164241_10004836_pt1 | contig 12881 bp, 9 predicted proteins | sample OricomyardsoilBY_FD_108780 | JGI IMG/M metagenome (GOLD analysis project Ga0164241, IMG submission 108780) | Backyard soil microbial communities from Emeryville, California, USA - Original compost - Back yard soil (BY) | ecosystem: Environmental > Terrestrial > Soil > Unclassified | place: USA...
CGGCGACGCCGAACCATGTTCGTAGGTTCGCGCGCGCGTCGCGGCAATGGCGAACACCACGATCAGAAGATACGCCACGGCCGGCAGGAAGTAAGCCGCGTGCAGCCCGGCGGAGTCCGCGATGTGGCCATACACGTACGGCAGGATCGCGCCGCCGACGATGGCCAGGCACAGCAGGCCCGAGGTCGCGGCCGGCGAGGCGCTGGAACGCTCCAGCGTCATCGTGAAGATCACCGGGAACATGATCGAGTTGAACAGGCCGATCGACAGCGCGAGGTGCGCCGCGGTCGCGCCGTGCAACTGGGTCACCGCCAGGCACAACGTGGCCGCGCCGAGCGCGAACACCGCGAGCAGCCAGGGCGCGCGTTGCTTGACGAGGAACAGCAGCCCGCTGCCGATCAACCGGCCGACCATGGCGCCGCCCCAGTAGAAGCTCACCATCTTGCCGGCTTCTTCCAGCGAGATGTTCAGCATGTCGGGTTCGTGCAGGAAGTTGGTCATGGCGCTGCCGATGGAAACCTCGGCGCCGACATACAGGAAGATCGCGCAGGCGCCGAAGATCGCCCAGTTCGACTTGAGCGCAGTGGCCACCGATGGCTGCTGCCCCGCGTCGACCGGCTTGGTCACGTCGAGCAGGCGGCGGAACGCGAAGATGAACAGCGCCAGCAACACCAGCGCACCGGCGATGGCGAAGAACACCGTGTCGATGCGGCGGAACGATTCGTCCCGCAGTTCGGCGGTCACGGCCGCGCCGTGGGTCACGGCGAAGATGCCACCCGCGAGGATGATGCCGGACACCAGCTGCGGCGCGACCCAGGTGCCCAGTGAATTGAACGCCTGCGAGAACGTCAGCCGGAAATGCGAGCGCTCCGGCGGGCCGAGAGCCGCCGCCAGCGGATTCGCCACCACCTGCAGGATGGTGATGCCGCTGGCGATCACGAACAGCGCCACCAGCACCAGCGAGTAGGTATCGAAGTAGGTAGCCGCGGGAATGATGAGGCAGCCGACCACCATCACGCCCAGCGCGAACATGATCGAGCGGCTGTTCCCGAGCCGGGCGATGAGCGCGGCGGCGGGCAGCGAGACCACGAAGTAGGCCATGAAGAACGCGAACTGCGTGAGCATGGCCTGCGCGTAGTTGAGCTCGAAGATGGCCTTGAGCGCCGCGATCAGCGGATCGATCGAGACCGTGATGAAGCCCCACATGAAGAACAACGTGGTGACCGTGGCGAAACCGGCGCGCATGCCTGTGTACTTGTTGTCAGCGTTCATCGGGTCCCTCTGGCGTGGATTTAACGCGCCGCGACTTTCATCAACGCGGTGCGGGTCGGAAGCAGTCGGTGGCTGAATGGCAGGATGGCCGCGCCCACCGCGGGCGCATCGTCGGAGAGCGCGGCGCGCGCCACCGGCGCGATCGCGGGCACGGTGCCGGCATGTGTTTCCAGCCGCTGGTTGAGGCGCGTGGCCAGCCGGTCGACGATGCTGGAAGGAAGGCGCCCGCCGATCAGGACGGCCTCAGGGTTCACCAGGCAATTGATCGCGAGCAGCGTGTCGATCAGCGAATCCACCGAGGCTTCCACCCAGGCGTCGATGATGGCCTGGCCGCTGTCATCGAGCGTGGTGAGCTCGTGCGGCTCGGACACGGTGATGCCCTGCGCGCCGAGGCGGCTGTAGAGCGCCGACAGCGACACGATGTTCTGGATCTGGCGTTCGTGACCCGAGGCATCGCGGCCGCGCAGCAGGCCGAGCTCGCCGGAGCGGCCGCTGGCGCCGCGGAAGTGACTGCCGTCGATCACCAGGCTGCCGCCGAGCGCCGCGGTGATCAGGATGTAGAAGAAAGTCTGGTGTTTCTTGCCGAGCCCGAACTGCATCTCGCCCATGGTGGCCGCGGCGGCATCGTTCTCGACGTACACCGGCACGTGCAACGTTCCGATGAGCAGCGAGGCGACGTCGGTCGAGGCCCAGACGCCGTAGTTGGCGGGCTGGTGCGGCAGCGTCGCCGCGCGCGGCATGTCGTCGGGCAGCGCCACGCCGATGCCGGCCAGCCGCTCGCGCCCGATGCCGACCTTGGTGAGTAGTTTGCCGACGCTCTTGCGGAAGAACTGCTCGACGTCGCGCGGCAACGCGAAGGCCATCTCGCTCGAGGCGCGGGCGCGCACCCGGCCTTCGAAATCCAGCACCACCAGGGTGATGTGGTCGCGGTCGACATTGAGTCCGATGGAGAACCAGGCGTCAGGGTTGATGACCAGCTTGGTGGCCGGCTGGCCGCGTCCGCCGCGGCGCCGCCCCGCTTCCTGGATCAGCTTGTCGGTGAGCAGGCGCTTGGTGATGTTGGCGATGGCCGGCGCCGTGAGGCCGGTGATCGTCGCGAGCTCGGCGCGCGTGATCGGTCCATTGACGCGGATGGCGTGCAGCGTGACGCGCTGGTTGTGATCTCCGGCTCGCTCGAGGTTGGTACCCGAGAGCCGCATGTGCGTTCCGGAGCGATCGTTCATCGCGTGGCCGCGCTGGCCACGGGCGCCTGCTGCACGGCGACCGCAAGCTCCGCGTCCGCCGCCAGCGCCAGTGCGCCCAGCGGGCCGGACATGGTGCGGAGGCCCGGCGGGACGAGGTACTGGCCGAGGCCATTCTCGAGCTCGGTGCCTTCCACGTAGCGATTCAGGCTGCGCTTGAGTTCGTCGCGGATACGCTGGAAGAGATGCATCTGCGCACTCATGACACCGCCGCCGAGCAGGATGCGCTGCGGCGCCGTGGTCAACACCATGGTGTGCATGAGCTGTCCAAGCCCGTGCGCGACGAAATCCCAGGCGGGATGATCCGGCGGCAACTGCGAGGCCGGCTTACCGGCACGTGCCTCGATGGCAGGACCCGACGCCAGGCCTTCGATGCAATCACCATGGAACGGGCACACGCCGGGAAAGGTATCACCGGGCTTGCGCGCCACGCGGATGTGCCCCAGCTCGGTGTGATTCATGCCGAAGATCGGGCGGCCGCGCACGATGCTGCCGACACCGATGCCGGTGCCCACCGTCACGTATGCATAGTCGTCGAGACCTTGGCCCGCGCCCCAGCGGCCTTCCGCCAGTGCCGCGCCATTCACGTCGGTATCGATGCGCACCGGGACGCCGAGCTTGCGGCCCAGTCGCGGCGCCACGTCGGTATTGCGCCAGTGTAGTTTGCTCGTCGAGGTGATGAATCCGTAGGTCGGCGAACCGGGCTTGAGGTCGACCGGGCCGAACGAGGCGATCCCGAGCGCGCGCACCGGCCCGAACTGCGCGCGCCAGCGCTCCAGCACCGCTTCGATCTGCCGCAGCGTTTCTTCGCGTTCGCCGGTGGGCAGGCGCTCCTGCGCGCGCACGTCCTCGGGCCCGGTGCCCAGGATACACACGCACTTGGTGCCGCCCAATTCGACGCCGGCGAGTAGTTTGGAGGCGGGCGACAAGGGCTGGCCCTGGCTCAACCCGCGGAGACCGCGGCGGCGGCCGCCTTGCGCGCCCCGGCGAGTTTGGCGTTCGCGGCGGCGAAAAAACTGTCGTGCGTGGGAGCCGCCCCGACGTCGGTGGACACCTTCTGGCTGATGGCGAGCATCAGCCGTTTGACCTGCTCGAAATCGACGGTGTCGACCAGCGGGTCGTAGTCGCGCGGCACCACGCCCGCGCCTTCGAGCACGAAGAACCAGTCGAGGTCGGTGAACGGCTCGGCGCGCGGCTGCGTGATGCGCCCGCTGGCGCGATAGTGATCGATGCGCTGTCGCACGCTGTCCGGCAGCTCGCGCTGCGCGTTCTGCTGCCAGAACGGCGAATCGTCACGGCGCGACGTGGCGTAATGCAGGATGGTGAAGTCTCGCGTGCGATCGAAGTCGTGCACGACCGCCGCGTTGTAGCTCGCCGTATTGGCGGGGTCAAACTGCTTGTCGGGAAAGTGGTCGAGCAGGTTGAACAGCTCGCTGCTCAACAGCAGCAGGTCGGCGGCGGCCAGCGGTTCGAGGCAGCCGGCGGCCGCGCCGAGCGCGACCACATTGTGTTCCCAGAACACGCGGCGGCGGCCATTCACGAAGGACGTGAGGCGGGGTTCGGCCAGCGACGTGCCCGCGCTGGCGGCGAATTCCTGGCGCGCGGATTCTTCGTCCTGGTGTGCGCTCGACCACACCTGTCCGGCGCCCGCGACGGCCTGCAGCGGCATGCGCCATTGCCATCCCGAGGGGCGCGCCGTGACACGCACCGCGGGAGTGCGCGCCTCGTCGAGCGCCACTGGCGCCGACAACATGCGATCGCAGGGCAACCAACCGCTGCAGTCTTCGAACGGCGTACCGAGAATCTCGCCCAGCAGCTGCGCGCGCGCGCCGCTGGCGTCGATGAACAGGTCGGCGCGCAGGCTGCCGCCGTCCTCGAATTGCAGCTCCTCGAGCAGGCCGCCCTCGCCGCGCGACGCGCTAACTACCTTGCGCTCGAGGCGGATCACGCCGGCGCGTTCCGCGACGCCGCGCAGGTAACGCGCGGCCAGCGCCGCGTCCACGTGCAGCGCGTAACGCATGTGTTGCGCCACGCCCAGCGTGTTGGTCGGGAAGATGAAGCGGTTGGCGAGCGCCATCGAGGATTCGAGGCTGAACAGTTCGATGCGGGGCTTGAGCCCCAGCACGCGTGCCTTGTGCCAGTAGTGATAGAACGGCCGGCGCTCGATCAGCGCGCCGAAGGCGCCGAACGGATGCCAGCTCGACTGGCCCGGCGTCGCCCAATCGACCAGGCGGGTGCCGAGGCTGTAGGTGCTCTGGGTCTTGTCGACGAAATCGTTCTGGTCTACGCCGATCTGTCGCAGCAGTTCGAGCACGGCAGGATGGGTGGCTTCGCCCAGCCCGGCGCTGGCGGGTTCCGCGGATTCGATGACGTGGATGGAGCACTGCCCACCGAGCTTGCGCGCCAATGTCGCGGCGGCGGTCCAGCCGGCAATACCGCCGCCCACGATGGCGATGCGCCTGATTCTTCGATCCGCTTCCATCACTCCCTAACCCCTTGCCAGATGCGGCGGCGAGTCTGGCGGTCTCACTGGAAACCTGTCAACGAAACGCCCGCCAACCCTCGAAATTCATTGGCAGACAGCATAGGCTGTCCGCGCCCAAAAACAGGAGTCCTCGATGTCCCCTTCCATGTCTCTTGTCCGGTCCAAATATGCTGCCGCGCTGGTACTGGCGCCGTTTCTGCTGCTGCTCGGATGCAAGGATGCGACCAAGGAAGAGCCGGCGGCGGCCGCGAAAGCCGAAGATCCCGCGGCGGTGCATCCCGAAATCTGGCCCTCGCCGAAATGGCCCTTTGCCAAGGACGCTGCGCTCGAGGAAAAGGTTGCGACGTTACTTGACAAGATGACGGTCGAAGAAAAGGTCGGCCAGGTCATCCAGGGTGACATCGCGAGCATGACGCCCGAGGACATGAAGAAGTACCACCTGGGTTCGATCCTGGCCGGTGGCGGCTCCGCCCCCGGCGGCAATGAACGCGCGCCGGCCAGTGAGTGGCTCAAGCTCGCCGACGAGTTCTACGCGGCGTCGATCGACACCAGCAATGGTGGCCAGGGCATCCCGATGATCTGGGGCATCGACGCCATGCACGGCCACAGCAACATCGTGGGCGCCGTGCTGTTCCCGCACAACGTGGGCCTGGGCGCCACCCACAACCCGAAGTTGTTAGGCGACATCGCGCGCGTCACCGCCGAGCAGGTGCGCACCACCGGCATCGAGTGGACCTTCGCGCCGACGGTCACCGTGCCGCAGGACGATCGCTGGGGCCGCGCCTACGAGGGTTATTCCGAAGACCCGGGCATCGTGGCCTCGTATGCCGGCGCATTCGTGCGCGGCCTGCAGGGTGATCCGTCCTCGCCGGACTTCCTCAAGGGCCACTACGTGCTCTCCTCGACCAAGCACTTCCTGGCCGACGGCGGCACCGAAAACGGCCGCGACCAGGGCGATGCGAAAATTCCCGAAACCACGCTGCGCGACATCCACAATGCCGGTTACGTGCCCGCCATCGAGGCCGGCGTGCAGACCGTCATGATTTCGTTCTCGAGCTGGAACGGCAAGAAAATCACCGGCAACAAGGGCCTGATCACCGACGTGCTCAAGGGCCGCATGAACTTCGACGGCTTCACGGTCGGCGACTGGAATGCGCACGGCCAGGTCGAAGGCTGCACCAACGACAACTGCCCGCAGGCGTTGAACGCGGGCCTCGACATGTACATGGCGCCGGACTCCTGGCGCGGGCTGTTCGACAACACGCTGAAGCAGGTGAAGGACGGCACCATTCCGATGGCGCGTCTCGACGACGCGGTCACGCGCATCCTGCGCGTGAAGTTCCGCGCCGGCATCTTCGAAGCCGGCCCGCCGTCGAAGCGTCCGCTCGCGGGCGACTTCAAGCTGCTGAACTCGCCGCAACAGCGCGCCATCGCGCGCCAGGCGGTGCGCGAGTCGCTGGTGCTGCTCAAGAACAACGGCGGCCTGCTGCCGCTCGCGGCCAACAAACACGTGCTGGTCACCGGCGACGGCGCCGACAACATCAGCAAGCAGTCGGGCGGCTGGACCATCACCTGGCAGGGCACGGGCCTCACCAACGCCGACTTCCCCGGCGGTACCTCGGTGTGGGCCGGCGTGAAGGCCGCGGTCAAGGCCGGCGGCGGCAGCGCGGAGCTGTCCACCGATGGCTCGTACAAGAAGAAGCCGGACGTCGCGATCGTGGTGTTCGGCGAGAACCCGTACGCCGAGTTCCAGGGTGACCTCAAGGTGCTCACGCTGCCGGGCTCGATGACGCAGCACCTGGAAATCATGAAAAAGTTCCAGGACGAGAAAATCCCGGTGGTCGCCGTGCTGTTCTCGGGACGACCGCTGTGGCAGAACCGCGAGCTGAATCTCGCCAATGCCTATGTCGCCGCGTGGCTGCCGGGCACCGAGGGCGGCGGCATTTCCGACGTGTTGTTCCGCAAGCGGGACGGCTCGGTGGACCACGACTTCTCCGGCAAGCTGTCGTACTCCTGGCCGCGCGATGCCAAGGGTGAGCCGCTGAACGTGGGCCAGGACAATTACGATCCGCTGTTCCCGCTGGGCTTCGGCCTCACCTACGCCGCGCCGCAGGAAACGGCGGCGTTGTCCGAAGATCCGGGCATCCCGGCCGAGCTCATGTCCACGGGCTCGTTCTTCGACAAGGGCACGCCGGTGGCGCCCTGGTCCCTGCGCGTCTCGAACGGCGCGGACTCCACGCGCATCACCACGGTTCCGGCCGAGTCGGTGGGTGGTCGCGTGAAGGTCACCGCGACCGACGACCTGGTGCAGGAAGGCGCGCGCCGCTTCGTGTTCGCCGGCGACGGCAAGGGCACGGTGCAGATCACCAGCGAAGGCGCGGTGGATCTCTCGCGTGAAGCCAATGGCGACGTGATGTTGCTGATCCGGCTGAAGCGCGAAGGCAAGGTGCCCAACGACCTGAAGCTCGGTGTGGGCTGCGGCGCGGGTTGCGCGGGCTCGGTGCCGATCGCCGGCACGCTCGACGCCGTGCCGGCGGGCAAGTTCGCGACCGTCGGCATTCCGCTCAAGTGCTTCGCCAAGAACGGCGCGGATGTCAGCAAGGTCAACGAGTCGCTGGTGCTCGAGACCGAAGGCAAGCTCGACCTGGCGTTCTCGCAGGTCAAGATCGGCACCGTCGCGGACGAGGTGCACTCCTGCAACTAAATGGGGTCAGACCCCATTTGCTGGCAAAAAGTGCCAGAGCAAACAGGAAGGGCGCTTCATTCGAAGCGCCCTTTTTTGTTAGGGCTGACCCCTTTTGCTGGGAAAAGGGGGCTGCCCCCTATCGCAGCTGGCTGTCCTTGCTGCCGCGGCGGTTGTAGCCGGCGTTGTTCACGGCCTTCTTGTCGTGCGCTTCCTGGCAGGCCAGGCACAGCCGCACGCCCGGAATCGCGTCGCGCCGCGCCTCCGGGATCCGCGCGCCGCACTCGGCGCATGACTCGAGCGAAGGCCCGCTCGGCAGCTGGCTCTTCGCTCGCCTGATCGCGTCCTTGATGGTCGCGTCGATCTGATCCTGTTCCGCGCCTTCCTTGGCCCAACCTGTCGCCATCGGATGTCTCCTACGTGACCCTTGCTACTTCAGCGCGGCCTCGGCAATCGGCCGCATCAGTGCATAACCTTCCTGGGTTGGATGCACCTCGTCCTTGGCGAGTTCCGGCTTCACGTTGCCATTCGCGTCGACGAACGGCGTGGCGTAGTCCGCGAACTTCGCGTTGATCACCTTCGAGTAGCTGCGCAGCCAATCGTTCATCGCCAGCGTCTCGGCCTTGGGCGTGATTTCCGGGTGCCACCAGTACTTCGACGCCGGCGGCACCGAGCCCAGCACGATGCGGATCTTGTGCGACCAGGCGATCTCGCACATGGCCCTGATGTTGTTCTGCGTCTCCTGCGCCGTCATCGGACCGGTGTTGTGGGCGATGTCATTGGTGCCGGCCATGAGGTGCATCACGCGCGGTCGCAGTGAGATTACGTCCTGGTACATGCGCACCAGCATCTGCGGCGTGGTCTGGGCGCTGATGCCGCGGCCCACGATGGCATTGGAGAAGAACGCCGGGTCATTACGCGCCCAGCCCTCGGTGATGGAATCCCCCATGAACACCACGTCCACCTTCTGGCCGCTGGCTAACAACTTCTCGTTGTCGGCGCGGTAGCGCCCGAGCCAGGCCCAGTCGGTGAGCAGCAGCGGCGGCTGCAGCGCCGGCGCGGTCTTGGGCTGCTCGCCACAGCCGGCGGGCACTTGCGCGAGGGCCGGCAGCGCGGCTCCTGCTCCCAGGGCGAAACCAAGCATCGAACGACGATTCAAGACAGTCATGTAGGCGCTCCATCCTTTTGAAGGGCCCGGCCCATGGACTCGAGTTCCACGCGCCGGGTCTCGGGGAATATCGCCAGCACCACGAAGAACTGCAAGAGCATGCAGGCGGAGAAGAACGCGAAGGGCAGCCCCTGGGTGGTCGCGGCCACCATGGGGAACACCTGCGCGATCAGGGCATTCATGCCCCAGTGCGTGGCGCTGCCCAGCGCCTGGCCGCGTGCGCGTACCGGTGTCGGAAAGATCTCCGCCAGGTACACCCAGATCACCGCACCCTGCGAGAACGCAAAGAACGCGATGAACACGATGAGCACGTACAGCAGCCACTCCTTCCCCTGTCCCTTATTGAAGATCAGCGCGGTAGCCGCGAGCGCGGCCGCGGTGCCCAGCGCTCCGACCAGCAGCAGCTTCTTGCGCCCGACCCGGTCGATGACCGACAACGCGACGATGGTGGCCAGCAGGTTGGCGGCCGCGACGATGACCGGCGGCCACGACGTCGCCGTTCCCTGGAAACCCGCGGCGGCGAAGATGTCGTTCAGGTAGTAGAGGATGGCGTTGATGCCGGAGAGCTGGTTGAACATCGCGATCAGGATGGCCAGCACGATGGGCTTGCGATGCGCGGCCACGAACAACCGTTCCCCGGCATTGCGCCGGGCGAGTTCATTGGCGCGCGCGAATTCCGCCAGCATGCCCTCGGTGTCCGCGATGCCGACGCGCCGCAGGCTGTCACGCGCTTCGTCGAGGCGGCCGCGCAGCGCCAGCCAGCGCGGGCTCTGCGGAATCGTGTACATCAGGATGGCGAACAGGATGGCCGGTGCCGCGGCGATGCCGAGCTTCACGCGCCACCAGTCGGCGCCGCCCGCGAGACTGTCGACCACGAGATTGCTGGCGTAGGCCAGCAGGATGCCGAACACGATGTTGAACTGGAACAGCCCGGTGAGCGTGCCGCGCCGATCCGCGGGCGCAAGCTCGGAGATGTACACCGGCGCCAGCACCGACGACGCGCCGATCGCAAGCCCGCCGATGAAGCGGCACACGTAGAACGATTCGATGTTCCAGCACAGCGCGCAGCCCAGCGCCGAGGCGACGTACATGAACCCGACGATCTTGAGGCTGTCGCGCGAACCCAGGCGATCGCCCGGAATGCCGGCGAACAGCGCGCCGATGAAGGTGCCTAACAAGGCGCTGGCCACCGAGAAGCCGTACCAGAATCCGCCCGGCTCGATGTGGAACACCTGGCTCAGTGAATGGGTGACGCCCGAGATCACCACGGTGTCGAAGCCGAACAGCAAGCCCGCGAGACTCGCGGTCACGATGACCCCGAGATTCCTTGAACCGGACATCAGAACCCCCTGCCCGCCCTATATATAAGAGAGCGTGTTGATTAATGAAAGATACTTAAGCAATGGAACGGAAACCGGCACCCGCCCGCGCCCCCGTGCCCTAACTACCTGGGCCTGGCCGGGATCGACGGCTTCGCGCCCACGGCGGTGCGCGACGGTGAAGGCGGCGTGTAGATGGGCGGCTGCTGGTAGCGGTACGGATCCGGCGGTGGCGGCGCCAGCGCCGCGTCGATCCGCGGCCGCACCCACTCCTCCCAACTCGCCGATGCACGGAACCAGCGTCCTTCCACGCCGCGGTAGATAGTCCGCGTGTTGTAGGGAAAATCCCGGTCGCGCTCCGGCGGCACCTGGATGTAGCCCTGCCCGCTGTCGCGGTCGATGCCATAACGCACGCCGTAACACAGGCTGCTCGGCACGGTTTCGCGCGGCGTCTCGCCGCGCGCGGCGCAATAGAAGCGCACCTGGTACACCTGCAGGTTGCGCGGCGGCTCGACGGCGCCGGCATTCCAGTCGGCGAAGTCACTCTCTCCCGATGCTCCCGCCGACGATGTACCCGGCCCGTTCCAGATCGTGAACCGGCCCGCGGACTCTTCTCCCGACAGCGTCAGGAACGGCCGCTTTCCCTTGCTGATCTCGATGCGCGCGGTCTCGCTTTTCGCGGCACCGACCTGCGGCAGCGCGAGCAATCCCGTCAATGACGCAACAATAAGCGCAAGCCTCATGTCCGCCCTCGCGGAATGGCTGGTATCGATGCGGCCGATCCTACCCTCCTTTCAACCACCAGCGCAGTCGGGCCGCAGTCGAAAACGCACCGCATTGCGCTCAACGGCGGTCGAACAATGCGGCCGCCTCGCTAATATGCGGCCATGACCAGCAAACTCAGCAACATAGACATCGCACAGGCCGCGAAGATGCGGCGAATCACCGACATCGCGCAGGAGCGCCTCGGCATCCCCGAGGAGTCCCTCTCCAGTTATGGCAGGTTCAAGGCGAAGATCTCGCTCGATTACCTGGCGAAGATGAATGGCCGCAAGAACGGCAAACTGGTGCTGGTCACCGCGATCTCGCCCACGCCGGCCGGCGAAGGCAAGACCACCACCACGGTGGGACTGGGCGACGCGCTGAACCTCATCGGCAAGAAGGCGCTGATCTGCCTGCGTGAACCGGCGCTCGGCCCGGTGTTCGGCATGAAGGGCGGCGCGGCCGGTGGCGGTTACGCGCAGGTGGTGCCCATGGAGGACATCAACCTGCACTTCACCGGCGACTTCGCCGCGATCGCGCTAGCTAACAACCTGCTGGCCGCGCTGATCGACAACCACATCCACCAGGGCAACGAGGCCGGCTTCGACGTGCGGCGCGTGACCTGGCGGCGCGTGGTGGACGTCAACGACCGTTCGCTGCGCGACATCACCATCGGACTCGGGGGGACCGCCAATGGGTACCCAAGACAAGACGGCTTCGACATCGTGGTGGCGTCGGAAGTCATGGCGATCTTCTGCCTGGCCACCAGCATCAAGGACCTGAAGGATCGCCTCGGAAAAATTGTCGTAGGCTACACGCGCGACCAGAAGCCCATCCTGGCGCGCGACATCCACGCGCATGGCGCGATGACCGCGCTGCTGCGTGACGCGCTGGCGCCCAACCTGGTGCAGACGCTGGAGAACAACCCCGCCATCATCCATGGCGGCCCGTTCGCCAACATCGCGCATGGCTGCAACTCGGTCATGGCCACGCAGGCCGCGCTCAAGCTCGCCGATTACGTGGTGACCGAGGCCGGCTTCGGCGCCGATCTCGGCGCGGAAAAGTTCGTCGACATCAAGTGCCGCAAGGCCGGGCTCACGCCGTCCTGCGCCGTCATCGTTGCCACGATCCGCGCGCTCAAGTACCACGGCGGCGTCGACGTCGTGGATGTCGGCAAGGAAAACCTGGTCGCGCTGGAAAAGGGGCTGGTGAATCTCGAGCGCCACATCCACAACGTGCGCAACCAGTACGGCCTCGAGAGCGTGGTGGCGATCAACCACCGCGCCGAGGACACCGACGTCGAGGTGAAGCTGCTGCAGGAACGCCTGTCGCACCTGGACGTGAAGATCATCGTGGCGAAGCACTTCGCCGAGGGCGGCAAGGGTGCGGTCGAAGTGGCGAAGGAAGTCGTGCGGCTGTGCGAGTTGCCGAACAACTTCCGCTACGTGTACGAATCCGAGCAGACGCTGTGGGACAAGATGAAGACCATCGCCACGCAGGTCTACGGTGCGCTCGACATCGTCGCGGACAGCAAGATCCGCGGGCAGATCAAGGCGCTGCAGGAAGCGGGCTACGGCCATTACCCGGTGTGCGTGGCCAAGACGAAGTACTCGTTTTCGACCGATCCCAAGCTGCGCGGCGCGCCGTCGGGACACGTGGTCAATGTGCGCGAGGTACGCCTGGCGGCCGGCGCGGAGTTCGTGGTGATGATCTGCGGCGACATCATGACCATGCCGGGATTGCCGAAAGTGCCGTCGGCCAACAGCATCGACGTGGACGAGAACGGCAAGATCGTCGGCCTGTTTTAATGGGGTCAGACCCCATTGGCTAGGAATTGGGGACTGACCCCATCATTCGGGCATGCCGGCCCCTGACATCGCACGCGTGCGCGCGGAGATCGACACGCTCTACCGCAAGGACTCCCGCCGCGTCCTCGCCACGCTGATCCGCC
>Ga0164241_10004837_pt1 | contig 12880 bp, 10 predicted proteins | sample OricomyardsoilBY_FD_108780 | JGI IMG/M metagenome (GOLD analysis project Ga0164241, IMG submission 108780) | Backyard soil microbial communities from Emeryville, California, USA - Original compost - Back yard soil (BY) | ecosystem: Environmental > Terrestrial > Soil > Unclassified | place: USA...
CTACTCCAAGGACAAGTACGTGGCGTCGTTCATCGGCTTCGCGCCGGCCGCCGCCCCGAAGCTGCTGATCTCGGTGATCGTCGACGAGCCCAAGGGCGACATCTACGGCGGCGACGTCGCGGCCCCGGCCTTCGGCAAGATCGCCGACTTCGCCCTGCCGACGCTGCGCATCTCGCCCTGAGGCGGCGGATGCCTCGTGGCCGCGACCCTCAATAGACTCCGGCCGATGCTGCTGCGCGAGGTGTTGGCCGACACCGGGGCGGCGGGGCTGGACGGGCTTCCCGACGCGGAGGTCGCCGGTCTCGCGTTCGACCACCGGACCGTCGAGCCCGGCACCGTCTTCTTCTGCGTCCCGGGCTTCACCCGCGACGGCCACGACTTCGCCGACGACGCGGCCCGCGCCGGCGCGGTCGCGCTGGTCGTCGAGCGGGAGATCGCCCTGGGCGCGGGCGTCCCCGACGTCCCGCGGGTGCGCGTGCCCGACGTGCGGGCGGCGATGGCCCCGGCGGCCGCGGCGTTCCACGGCGATCCCACGGCCCGCCTGCGCATGATCGGCGTCACCGGCACGAACGGCAAGACGACGAGCGCCTTCCTGATGCGCGACGTGCTCGAGGCGGCCGGCGTCCAGACCGGGCTGCTCGGCACGATCCAGAACGTCGTGGGCGGGGAGGAGCAGGTCGCGATCCGCACCACGCCCGAGGCCATCGACCTGCAGGGGACGTTCGCCGCGATGCTCGCCGCCGGCGACCAGGCGTGCGTGATGGAGGTCTCCTCCCACGCGCTGGCCCTGCACCGCGCGGACGCGATCGACTGGGACGTGGCGATCTTCACCAACCTGACCCAGGACCACCTCGACTTCCACGCGGACATGGACGACTACCGGGCGGCCAAGCGCCGGCTGCTGGAGGCGTCCCCGCGGGCCCGGGTGATCAACGTGGACGACCCGGCCGGGGCCGAACTGGCCGTGGAGTTCCCCGACGCGGTCACGGTCGGCATCGACGCCCCGGCCGATCTGCGCGCCGTCGGGGTTCGCAGCACCGCCGCCGGCTCGGAGTTCGACGTCGACGGGCTCCACGTGGCGATCCCGCTGCCCGGCGCGTTCAACGTCCTCAACGCGCTCGGCGTGATGGCCGCGGCCCGCGCGCTCGGCCTGCCCGATCCCGGCATCGTCGGGGGCCTCACCGGCGCGGGCCGGGTGCCCGGGCGGTTCGAGCCGGTCGACGAGGGGCAGGGCTTCGCCGTGCTCGTGGACTACGCCCACACCCCCGACTCGCTGGAGAACGTGCTGCGCGCGGCCCGTGACCTCACGGACCGCCGTGTCCTGTGCGTGTTCGGCTGCGGCGGTGACCGCGACACGGGCAAGCGCCCGCTCATGGGGGGGCTGGCGGCCGCCGGCGCCGACTGGGTCGTAGTGACTTCCGACAACCCGCGCTCCGAGGACCCGTACGCCATCCTGTCCGCCATCGTCGACGGCGTCTCCCCATCCGACCGCGAGCACGTGGAGGTCATCGAGGACCGCGCGGTGGCGATCGACCGCGCGGTGGGCCTGGCGGCCGACGGCGACGTGGTCGTCATCGCCGGCAAGGGCCACGAGCAGGGCCAGACGCTGGCCGGCGGCCGCACCATCCCCTTCGACGACGTGGCCGTGGCCCGGGAGGCGCTCCGTGCGCGACTGGACGCCTGAGCGCATCGCCCACGTGGTGGGCGCCCATCTCGTCGGCGCGGGCGAGGACGGCCGCGGCGGCCAGGGCTTCACCCGTGCCGTGATCGACTCCCGCGAGGCGGGCCCGGGCACGCTGTTCGTCGGCCTGCCCGGCGAGCACGTCGACGGCGGCACGTTCGCCGGCCGCGCGCTGTCGCAGGACTGCTGGGGCGTCCTCGTCGGCCACGAGCACGCCGAGGAGGCGTGGCTCACCGACCCGCTGCCCGCCGGCCACATCCTCGCCGTCGACGACCCGCTCGAGGCCCTGCAGCGCCTGGCCACCGCGTGGCGCCGCGAGCTCGGCGCCGTGGTCATCGGCGTCACCGGCTCGACCGGCAAGACCTCGACCAAGGACATCCTCACGTCGATGCTGCGCCCGACGCGCCGCGTGGTCGCCACCCCGGCGAATCGCAACACGGAGATCGGCCTGCCGCTCGTGATCCTCGACGCGCCGGCCGACACCGAGGTGCTGGTGCTGGAGATGGCGATGCGCGGGCAGGGGCAGATCGCCGAGCTGGCCACGATCGCCGAGCCCGACATCGGCGTGATCGTCAACGTCGGCCCCGTCCACCTGGAGCTGCTGGGGTCGATCGAGAACATCGCCGCGACCAAGGCCGAGCTGATCGCGGGCCTGCCGCCCGGCGGCACCGCGGTGATCCCGGCCGGCGAGCGGCTGCTGGACCCCCACCGGCGCGACGACGTCACCACGGTCACCTACGGGCCCGGCGGCGACGTCGACGACCTGGGGGACATCACGCTGTCGGTGTCCGGCGCGCACATGCAGTCCAACGCGCTCGCCGCCCTGGCCGCCGCGCGCGCCGCCGGCGTCTCGCCGCACGGCCGCGTGGACGTGGAGCTGAGCGCCCTGCGCGGGCAGCGCGTGCACCTCGCCGGCGACGTGGTCGTCATCGACGACTGCTACAACGCCAACCCGATGTCGATGCACGCCGCCCTGGACGAGCTGAGCGCCTCCGCGGGCGAGGACGGGGGCCGCCTGGTCGCGGTCCTCGGGGACATGCTCGAGCTGGGCCCCGACGAGCGCCGCTTCCACGCGGAGGTCGGCGCCCACGCCCGCTACCGCGAGGTCGACCTGCTCGTCACCGTCGGCCCGCTGGCCGCCAACATGGCGCCGCCGTTCGGAGGCTCGGTGCTGATGGCCGACGACGCCGTCCAGGCCGCCGACCTGCTGTCCCAGCACCTGGAGCCCGGCGACACCGTGCTCGTGAAGGCCTCGCGCGGCGTCGGCCTGGAGGTCGTCTCCGAGCGCCTGCGGGCCTCATGGCGCCCGCCGCCGTCCTCCGCCGGGCCGGACGTCCCGTCGAGCGCGCCGGAGCCCTCCGCATGATCAAGGTCCTCGTCGCGAGCACCGCCGCGCTGCTCATCACCGTCTTCCTCAGCCCGCGCTTCATCGAGTTCCTGCAGGTCCGCTCGTTCGGCCAGCACATCCGCGAGGAGGGGCCGGCCGGCCACCAGGTCAAGGCGGGCACGCCGACCATGGGCGGGATCATCTTCTTCACGGCGATCTCGATCCCGTTCCTGATCCTGTCGGACTACGACTGGCGGGCGATCGGCGTGTACGGCGCGGCGATGGCCGCCGCGCTGCTCGGCTTCGCGGACGACTACACGAAGCTCGTCAAGCGCCGCTCGCTCGGCCTGCGCGGGCGGACCAAGCTCATCGTCACCGTCCTCATCTCGCTCGTCCTGTGGTGGATCGCCACCGAGAAGGCGGGCCTCAACGACGACCTCAAGCTGCGCGTGGTCGACGGGGTGGTGGACCTCGGCGTCTTCTATCCCGTGCTGATCTACCTGGTGGTGGCGGGCACGACCAACGCGGTCAACCTCACCGACGGCCTCGACGGCCTCGCGGCGGGCGTGGCGGCGATCGTCTTCCTCGCCTTCCTGGGGATCACGTTCATCACCACCGGCCAACGGGACCTGGCGCTGCTGTGCGGCTGCCTGGTCGGCGGCTGCATCGGGTTCCTCTGGTACAACGCGTTCCCGGCCACGATCTTCATGGGAGACACGGGCTCGCTGGGCCTCGGTGGTGCCGTGGCGGGCCTGGCGATCATGACCAAGACGGAGATCCTGCTGATCATCCTCGGCGGCATCTTCGTGATCGAGGCGCTCAGCGTGATCATCCAGGTCTTCTCGTTCCAGGCCTTCCGCAAGCGCGTCTTCCTGATGGCCCCGATCCACCACCACTTCGAGCTCAAGGGCTGGTCGGAGACCAAGATCATCCTGCGCTTCTGGATCGTGGCCGTCGTCTTCGCGGCGATCGGCTTCACGATCTACCAGCAGTCCGTGAGCTGACCGTGACGCTCGGACTGCGCCCGCCGCTGCCCGCGGGGCCGTGGCTCGTCGTCGGCCTGGCCCGCTCGGGGGTGGCCGCCGCGCGCGTGCTGCACGACCGGGGGGAGACGGTGGTCGGCGTGGACGCCGGCCGGCCCGACGTCGACCTGCCCGAGGGCGTCGAGGTCCATCTCGGCGCCGACGGCCTGGCCCTGCTGCCCCACGCCCGCGCGGTGGTCAAGAGCCCCGGCGTGCCGGCGCAGGCCCCGGTGATCGCCGCGGCCCGGGCCCAGGGCATCCCCGTGCTCGGCGAGCTGGAGCTGGCTTGGCGCCTGCTGCCCGACCAGCCGTTCGTGGCCGTGACCGGCACCAACGGCAAGACGACCACGGTCGAGTGGATCGGGCACATCCACCGCGAGGCGGCGCTGCCCGCCGCGGTCGCGGGCAACGTCGGCACCGCGCTGGCGTCGCTCGTCGGCACGCTGACCCCCGGCACCGTCGTGGTCTGCGAGGCGTCGTCGTTCCAGCTCGAGGACACGAGCGAGTTCGCCCCCGAGGTCGCGGTGCTGCTCAACGTCGCCGAGGACCGCCTCGACCGCCACGGCACGATGGACGACTACCTGGCCGCCAAGCTGCGGGTGTTCGCCGCGCAGGGCAACGACGACGTGGCGGTGGCCCCGCTCGACGCGGGCATCGAGGACCTGGGCGGCTGCGCCAAGCGCATCTGCTTCGGGCAGGGCCTGGACGCCGACCTGGCCGATCGCGCCGGGCAGCTGTGGTGGGTCGACGAGCCGCTGCTCGCCGTCGACGAGCTGGGCCTGCGCGGCGCCCACAACCGCGAGAACGCGATGGCCGCCGCCGCGGCCTGCCTGTCGATGGGCGTGGACGTCGACGCGGTCCGCCGCGGGCTGCGGACGTTCGCCGGCGTGCGCCACCGGCTGGAGGAGGTCGCCGTCTGGCGGGGCGTGACGTACGTCAACGACAGCAAGGCGACCAACGTCGGGGCGACGCTCGTCGCGCTCGCCGCGTTCGACCAGCCGATCCACCTGATCCTCGGCGGGCAGGGCAAGGCCCAGGACTTCACGCCGCTGCGCGCGGCGGTCGCCGGCGGCGGGGTGCTCGGCGCCTACCTGATCGGCGAGGACGCGCCCCTGCTGCACGCCGCCCTCGACGGCGCGGTGCCGCTGCTCGACTGCGGGACGCTGGACAAGGCGGTCTCCGCCGCGCGGCTGGCCGCCGAGCCGGGCGAGGTCGTCCTGCTGTCGCCGGCCTGCGCCTCGTTCGACCAGTACCCGAACTTCGAGGCCCGCGGCGACGCCTTCCGCGCCCTCACCCACGGCGACTGACCGAAACCTGCCTTCGGTATGCGCGTACTACGCGCATACCGAAGGCAGGTGTGCGCCCGATCGGGCAGGAGTCCGCCGGCCCGCGGCGAAGGGCACTGCGATATGGCCAGCGCCCCCGCCGCCGTGAAGCGCTCCGCCCAGCCGCTCGAGTACCGACTGCTGTTGACCGTCGTGCTCTGCCTGCTGGCGGGAGGCGCCGTCATGGTCTACTCCGCCTCCTCGGCGCCCGCCGCCCTGGCCGGCAAGGGCGACGGCACCGGCTTCCTGGTCAAGTACGTGATGTACGGCGGGATCGGCCTCGTCGGGATGTGGCTGATCGCCCGGCGCGGCCTCGCGCTGGCCGTCCGCTTCACGATCCCGCTGCTCGTCCTCTCCTGCGTCTGCCTCGTCGCGGTGCGGATGCCCGGCATCGGCGTCACCGTCAACGGCGCCCGCCGCTGGCTCGGGGCCGGCCCGCTCACGTTCCAGCCCTCCGAGCTGGCCAAGCTCTCGCTCGTCCTCTACGGCGCCATGATGCTCGCCCGCCGGCCCGGCGTCCCGCGCCACCCGCGGGAGATCATGCCGCTGCTCATCGTCGGCGGAGTGATGGCGCTGCTCGTCGCCACCCAGCCCGACCTCGGCACGGCGCTGGTCATCTCGTTCACCGTCACCGCGATGCTCGTCGCCGCGGGCATCCCCTGGCGCTGGCTGGCCACCGGCGGCGGGATCGGCGCCGGCCTGGTCCTGGTCTTCGCGATGATGGAGCCGTACCGCCGCGCCCGGCTCACCGCGTTCCTGGATCCGTGGAAGCACGCGACCGGCGACGGCTTCCAGTCCGTGCAGGGCCTGATCGCGATGGGCTCCGGCGGCCTCACCGGCAAGGGGATCGGGCAGGGGACGTCCAAGCTCTTCTACCTCCCCGAGGCCCACACGGACTTCATCCTGGCCATCATCGGCGAGGAGCTGGGGGTGCTGGGCGTCGTCGTCCTGCTCACGCTCTACGGCCTCGTGGCCTACGCCGGGCTGCGCATCGCCCGCAACGCCCAGGGCGAGTACGCCAAGCTCGTGGCCACCGGCCTCACCTGCCTGGTGCTGGCCCAGGCGACGCTGAACATCTTCACGGTGCTGGGCCTGGCGCCGCTCACCGGCGTCCCGCTCCCGTTCATCTCCTACGGCGGCACGAGCCTGATCGTGCTGCTGGCGGTCATGGGCCTCCTGTTGAATGTGGCGTCCGGGGCCACGGTGCACGTGCGCGCGGTCCCCGACCGCCCCCGCACCTCCCGACCGAGAGCCGTAGCTGATGACCCGAATCGTGATAGCCGCCGGAGGGACAGCGGGCCACGTCGTGCCCGCCCTGGCGGTGGCCGACGAGCTGCGGGCTGACGGCGCCGAGGTCGTCTTCGTCGGCGGCGACCGCGCCGAGGCGACGCTCGTCCCCGAGGCCGGCTATCCGCTGCACCGCATCGAGGTCGAGGGCCTCAGCCGGTCCAACCCGCTGCACGCGCTGCGCGCGGCCGGCAAGGCGGCCAAGGCCGTGCGCACCGCCAAGAAGCTGCTGAAGGACCTCGCGCCCGACGCGGTGATGGGCGGAGGCGGCTACGTCGCCGGGCCCGTCGGCGCCGCAGCCGTGCGGGCCCACGTCCCGCTGGTGCTCACCGAGGCCGACAGCCACCTGGGCATCACCAACCGCGCCCTGGCCCGCTTCGCCGCCCGGGTCTGCCTCGCGTTCCCGATCGAGGGCCGCGCGGGCGAGCGGTACCGCGTCACCGGCCGGCCGGTGCCGCCGCCGTTCGCCGACCGCGACGCCGCGCGGGCGGCGTTCGGGCTGGGGGAGGACGAGCGCTGCGTGCTGGTGTTCGGCGGCTCGCTCGGCGCGCGGTCGATCAACGAGGCGGCCGTGGAGGCGTTCGCGGACGCGCCGTTCCGCGTGCTGCACGCGGCCGGCACCCGCGACGAGCCCGGCCTGCGCGACCGGGTGCGGAGGCCCGGCTACGACCTGCGCGCCTACATCTCCCCGTTCGGCGAGGCGCTCGCGGCGGCGGACCTGACGGTCGCCCGCTCCGGCGGGTCGGTGGCGGAGGTCGCCGCGCACGGGGTGCCGGCCATCCTCGTGCCGTACCCGCACGCCGCCGGTGACCACCAGACGGCCAACGCCCGGTGGATGGAGCGCGGGGGCGCGGCGGTGGTCATCGCCGACGACGCGCTGACCGCGGAGCGGCTGGGGCTGGAGGTCGACGCGCTGCTGGGGGACGAGGAGCGGCTCGCGGGGATGCGGCTGGCGTCCCAGGGACTGGCCCGGCCGCATGCGGCCCGGGAGATCGCCGACGAGGTGCTGGCCGCCGCGGCCGGCGGAAGGGGAGCTTCATGAGCGCGAAAAGCGGCGCCCAGGGGGCTTGCGTTTCGTTATGGGGACGGATCTTCGCCCGGTACTACGACGCCGCGCTGGCCGCCGCCGAGGAGGCCGGCCTGGCCGCGATGCGCCAGCGGCTCCTGGCCCAGGCCTCCGGGCGCACGCTGGAGATCGGCGCCGGGACGGGGCTGAACCTCGACCACTACCCGGAGGGGCTGGCGTCGCTGACCCTGTGCGAGCCCGAGGAGCCGATGGCCCAGCGCCTGCGCCCGCGGGCCGCGGCCCACGGGGCGACCGTCCTGGTCTCCCCGGCCGAGGCGATCCCGGTGGCCGACGGCAGCGTCGACACGGTGGTCAGCACGCTGGTCCTCTGCACGGTGGAGGATCCCCGCGCGGCGGTGGCGGAGATCGAGCGGGTGCTCGCCCCCGGCGGGCGGCTGCTCTTCCTCGAGCACGTGCGCTCCGACGACCCCGGTCTGGCCCGTTGGCAGGACCGGTGGGACCCGGTCTGGAAGCGGTACGGCCACGGCTGCCGGTGCAACCGCCCGACGGTGGCCACGCTCGCCGCCTCGGGGCTGCGGGTGGACGACGTGGAGCACGCGCGCTTCCCCAAGGCGCCCGCGATCGTCCGCCCCGCGGTGCTCGGCGTGGCGACGCGGCCCGCGGCCGAGCCGGTCGCGTAGCCTCACCGCCCATGCCCGAAGAACGACCCTGGAACGGCCGCGCCCTGCATTTCGTGGGGATCGGCGGCGCCGGCATGAGCGGGTGGGCCCACGTCGCGGCCCAACTCGGCGCGTCGGTGACCGGCTCGGACCGGGCCGAGTCGCCCGCGCTGCTGCGCCTGCGCGACGAGGGCATCGACGCGGTCGCCGGCCACGCGGCGGAGAACGTGCCCGCCGGTGACGCGGTCGAGCTGATCGTCTCCACCGCGGTGCCGGCCGACAACCCCGAGGTCGTGGAGGCCCGGGCGCGCGGCCTCGTCGTCCATCCCCGGTCGGACCTGCTCCACGAGCTGAGCGCCCTGCGCCGCACGATCTCCATCGCCGGCGCCCACGGCAAGACCACGACCACCGCGATGACGGCCCACGCGCTGCGCGGCGCGGGGATGGATCCGGGCTACCTCATCGGCGGCGCGCTGCGGGCCACCGGCCGCCACGCGGAGTGGGGGACGGGGGACTGGCTCGTGGTCGAGGCCGACGAGTCCGACCGCTCGATGCTCGCGCTGGACACCGAGGTCGCCGTCGTCACCAACGTGGAGCTCGACCACCACGCCACGTACGGCTCGCTGGAGGAGGTGCGGGACGTGTTCCGCACGTTCCTGCACGGCGCCCCGCACGCGATCCTGTGGGACCGGCCCGACGTGCTCGCGCTGCGCGACGGGGCGGACGGCGAGACGATCCCCTTCGACGTGCCCGAGCCCGCGCTGGGCCCGGACGGCTCGCGGTTCGCCTGGCGCGGCCACGAGGTGGTGCTCGGCGTGCCGGGCGCCCACAACGCGCGCAACGCCGCCGCCGCGCTCGAGGCCTGCCGCCTGGCCGGGGCCGACCTCGAGCGCGCGGTCGCCGCCCTGGCCGACTTCCAGGGGGCGGGCCGGCGCTTCGAGTCGCTGGGGCACGCCGCCTCGGGGGCCCGCGTGGTCGACGACTACGCCCACCATCCGACCGAGGTCGCGGCCACGCTGCGCGCCGCGCGCACGCTGCGCCCCGGCCGGCTCGTGGCGATCTTCCAGCCCCACCTCTTCTCCCGCACCCAGATGCTGGCCCACCGCTTCGGCGAGGCGCTGGCCCTGGCCGACGTCGTCGCGGTGCTCGACGTCTACCCGGCGCGCGAGCGGGCCGAGGACTTCCCGGGGATCGACGGACGCACCGTGGCGGGCGCGGTGCTGGACGCCGCGCCCGGCAAGACCGTCTACTGGCTGCCGGACCTGGACGACGCGCGCCGCGTGCTGGAGCCCCGCCTGCGCCCCGACGACCTCGTGCTCGTCCTCGGCGCCGGCAACGTGGATTCACTGGGCCGCGCCCTCGTCGCCTGAACCAGCGCCGCTCGTCGGTCCCCGGCCGCCCAGCCGCCCCTTCTCCAAGTTGTTGCCACCTGTCGGCAACAACTTGGAGAAGGGTGGGTGCGCTTCGGGGAGGAACCGGGGCGCGTGCGTCGAAGGCCGCCTGGATGGCCACGTCCAGCGCCGCCCTGCCGAAGTCCGCCCGTCCCGCCCGCGTCCGCCGTCTGAGGCCGCGGACCCGCTGGATCATCCTCGCGCTCGCCGTCGCCCTGCTGCTGGGCGGGGGCTACCTGTGGCTGCGCGACTCGTCGCTCGTCGGCGTGGAGAAGGTGACGATCACCGGCGCGACCGGCTCCACCAGCCGGGCGGTCGAGCACGCGATCGAGAACGCCGCCACGCAGATGACGACCATGGACTTCGACCCGGCCGCGATCCGCGCCGCGGTCGCCCCGTACCCCATCGTCAAGTCGATCGAGGTGCGCACGAAGTTCCCCCACGGCGTCGACGTCGTCGTCCACGAGCACACCCCCGTCGCCACGCTGGTGATGGGCGGCAAGGACGTCCCGGTCGCCGCGGACGGCACGGTGCTGGAGGGCACGATCGCCAAGGACGTGCCGCCGCTGGCCACGAACCGCACCCCCGTCGGCGGGACGGTGACCGAGGCCGCCGTGCGCGAGGAGATCCGCGTGCTGGCCGCCGCCACCGCGGCCCAGCGGGCCAACGTCAGCCACATCCAGCACGGCGCCCACGGGGTGGAGGTCAAGCTGCGCGACAACGAGGCCGTCGCCTACTTCGGCACCGGCGAGGAGGCGGCGGACCAGTGGGTCGCCCTCAAGCGCGTGCTCGGCGATCCGGCCTCCGCCGGGGCCACCTACGTCGACCTGCGCGTGCCCGAGCGGCCCGCCGCCGGCGGCTTCTCCTCGGGGCTCGGCGTGGAGTCCGCCGACGGCGCGGTCACCGACGACGGCTCCGATCCGACGGTGGATGACGGGACCGATGACGGCAGCGGCGTGAGCGCCGCCGACGGTACGGACGACGGCTCCGGCGACCCCTCCTCCTACGACGATTCGGGAGACGGGTCGGGCCTCTAGGCCCCGGGCAAGTCTCTACTACAGGTCGAGGGTCTGGGACCCGACGAATCTCGACCTGAAGTCGAGACCCTCTCCGTGCAACGGAACTTGCGTTCCGTCCAGGTCGTTGACATCTGCGACCATGCGGTCATACGGTGACCGTGTTCCCCCTGGGCGCGGACCGCCCGAAAACTCTCAACGCCATCTCCAGGGTCGGACACTCTCTCATGGAATCAAGCGGCAGCTATCTCGCGGTCATCAAGGTCGTCGGCGTCGGTGGAGGCGGAACCAACGCCGTCAACCGCATGGTCGACGCCGGCCTGCGCGGCGTCGAGTTCATCGCGGCGAACACGGACGCCCAGGCGCTCCAGATGTGCGACGCCGACATCAAGCTCAACATCGGGCACGAGCTCACGAAGGGCCTTGGCGCCGGCGCCGACCCGGACGTCGGCTTCGGCGCGGCCGCCGAGTCGCGCGACGCGATCAAGGAGGCGCTCAAGGGCGCCGACATGGTCTTCGTCACCGCGGGCGAGGGTGGCGGCACCGGCACCGGTGCCGCTCCGGTGATCGCCGAGATCGCCAAGAACGAGATCGGCGCGCTGACCGTCGGCGTGGTCACCAAGCCGTTCGAGTTCGAGGGCACGCAGCGCACCCGCTCGGCCGAGGAGGGCATCGCCCGCCTGCGCGACGTGGTGGACACGCTCATCGTCATCCCGAACGAGAAGCTCCTCGGGATGGTCGAGCGCCGCACGACGATCCTCGACGCGTTCCGCGAGGCCGACAACGTCCTGCGCCAGGGCGTCCAGGGCATCACGGACCTCATCACGATCCCCGGCCTGATCAACCTCGACTTCGCCGACGTGCGCACGGTCATGTCCGACGCCGGCTCGGCCCTCATGGGCATGGGCCGCGCCAACGGCGAGCACCGCGCCGCCGACGCCGCCAAGGCCGCGATCTCCAGCCCGCTGCTGGAGGACTCCGTCCAGGGCGCCACCGGCATCCTGCTCAGCATCACGGGCAGCGCCGACCTCGGCCTGTTCGAGGTCAACGAGGCCGCGGAGATCGTCCAGGCCGCCGCGGACCCGAACGCGAACATCATCTTCGGCACGGTCCTCGACGAGGACATCGGCGACGACGTCATGGTGACGGTCATCGCCACGGGCTTCGACGCCAAGCGCCCGCCGCGCGTGCGCGCCGCGGCGACGCCCGAGCGGGGCGCCGGGCGCGAGGCGCGTCCGCCGCGCTCCTCCGACAGCTCGCTGCCCCGCGAGCCGCGCGACCGCAACCCGCGCGTCGACGACCGTCAGCGCTCCTCGCTCGAGATCAGCGACGACGACATCGACATCCCGCCGTTCCTGCGCTAGCCATCGCGTGAGTGTCGCCCCGTGGTTGCCCCGCAACCACTGAGCGACACTCAGGCCGCCGCCCGCAGGGCGAGCGCCAGCTCGAACCGCGCGTCCGGGTCGTCCAGCGCGTCCCCGAACCGCTCGCGCAGCCGCCCCAGCCGGTAGCGCACGGTCTGGGGATGCAGGTGCAGCGCGGCGGCGATCTCGGTCGGCCGCCCGGGGTGGTCCAGCCACGCCGCGAGCGTCTCGCGGAGCAGCGCGCGCCGGGCGTCCGGCAGCCCCTCCAGCGGCGCCAGCCGGGCGTCGCGCAGCGCTTCGCCGGCCGCCGCGTCCGCGTGGACGACGAGCGCGGCGAGGTGGTCCTCCCAGCGCAGCGGCCGGCCGGCGGGCAGGTGACCCGCCACCACCAGCGCGGCGAGCCGCCGGGCCCGGGCCAGCGACAGCGCGGCCTGCCGGGCGGGGACCGGGGGGCCGAGCGCCAGCGCCACGCCGGTCGCCAGCAGCTCCGCCGTGCCGGCCTCGGCGACGACGGCCACGCTGGCCCCGTCGCCGTGGCCGAGCAGGACCGCGTCCCCGTCCGGCTCCGCGCCCCGCGCCGGGCCGAGCAGCACCGCGACGGCCAGGCGCTCGGGCACCGGCCAACGGGCCGCCGCCGCCAGTGGGGCGAGCGCGTCGTCGCCCTCGCCGCCGAGCAGCGCGGCGAGCAGCGCCTGCCGCTCCCGCGCCCGCGCTCCGCCGGCGGCCTCGGCCTGGCGCGCGAACCCCTCGAACGAGTCGGCGGTGAGCACGTCGACGTACC
>Ga0164241_10004838_pt1 | contig 12880 bp, 12 predicted proteins | sample OricomyardsoilBY_FD_108780 | JGI IMG/M metagenome (GOLD analysis project Ga0164241, IMG submission 108780) | Backyard soil microbial communities from Emeryville, California, USA - Original compost - Back yard soil (BY) | ecosystem: Environmental > Terrestrial > Soil > Unclassified | place: USA...
CGGGTCGAACACCACCGTCGCCTGGACCGAACACGCTGGCATGCCGTTCACGCTACCGGTACCCTCGGAGCGTGCGACGTACCTCGAACCTCAGCTGGTGGCCCGCCCGACGGCGGACCCACCGATCGAGCACGCACTGATCCCAACGGCCGCCCACGGGCGGCCGTTTCTTTCGTCTCGTCTGCTTGTCGAGACCACGCCCGTGGGCCATCACACACAGGAGCCCACCATGGACCGCAACCTCTCACTCATCACTCCCACCGGGCGGCTGACGCTCGGCAACCACCTCGGTGCGCTGCGGCGCTTCGTCGCCGCGCAGGACGCGGCGGCACTGGACAACGGAGGGGCAGCCGACTGCTTCTTCGGACTGTCGGACCTGCACGCCATGACCACCCCGCAGGACCCGGCCGTCCTGCGCGCGACCATCACCGAGATGGCGACGCTGTTCCTGGCCGCCGGTCTCGACCCAGCGCGGGTGACGCTGTTCCGGCAGAGCCAGGTGCCGGCCCACCGCGAGCTGGCCTACCTGCTCGAGTGCACGGCGTACACCGGCGAGCTGAGCCGGATGATCCAGTTCAAGGAGAAGGGTCGTGGCGTTCCGTCGACCCGGGTCTCGCTGTACACCTACCCGGCGCTGATGGCGGCCGACATCCTGCTGTACCGGCCGTCGGTGGTGCCGGTCGGCGACGACCAGCGGCAGCACGTCGAGCTGACGCGCGACCTGGCGATCCGGTTCAACCACACCTACGGGCCGGTGTTCGTCGTGCCCGAGGTGCGGACGCCGGCGGTCGGGGCGCGGGTGATGGACCTGCAGAACCCGGAGCAGAAGATGTCGAAGTCGATCGAGCACGACGCCGGCGTGATCCGGCTGACCGACAGCCCCGAGGTGATCCGGAAGAAGGTCGCGCGGGCCGTCACGGACTCCGACACCGCACCGGACGCGGTGCGGGTCGACCGGTCGGAGAAGCCCGGTGTCACCAACCTGCTCGACATCCTCGTGGCCTGCGGTGGCACGGCGGACGGCATCACGACGTACGGCGCGCTGAAGTCGGCGGTCACCGAAGCCGTCGTCGCCACCTTGGAGCCGCTGCAGAAGGCGTACGCCGAGCTGGCCGACGACCCGGCGTACGTCGCCTCGGTCTTCGCCGACGGTTCAGCGCGGTGCCGGGAAGTGACGGCCTCGGTGCTGGCCGACGCCACTGCGGCGATGGGGTTGTGAGCGGCGGCCGGAAGATGCCCTACGGCGTCCAGAGCCAGGCCCGGTTGGTGAGGTCACCCGACGACCCATCGGCGCCGAAGTCGCTGCCGCCGAACGCCAGCAGCCGGCCGTCGGCCCACGCCGCGCAGACCCCGTAGTCGGGAGCGCCATCCGGCTGCGGGAGATGCCACACGTCGCCGGTCGAGTCTTCGTACACCTGGCCGAAGGTGGCGATCCAGTCTCCAGCGGACGCCGAGACTCCCCAGCCGCGCTTGTCGCCGTCGGGAGGGTGCACGAGCGCGTCGGGCAGGGCCCCCCAGGTGCCGCTCGTGGGATCGAGGGTGCCGCCCATGGCGTAGGAGCGACCCCAGCCGTTCACGTCGCCGCCGTCCAGGGCGAACGGCTCGGGATCGACCATTCGGGTGCCGGTCCAGGTCCAGTCGTTGTTGGCCAGCTGCTCGCTCGGAGGCAGGCGGTGCCAGCGCGCCCCGTCCCAGACGTCGGCCAGGAGCATCGACGGCGTGCGGCCGTCGTGGGGCTGTGTCGAGTCGACACCAGTGACGACCGGCCCGTACGGCGTCGCGGTCACCCGCCGCTGAGCGAGCCGCGGGGTGATCGGGTCGGCAGGCAGCGTGCTCCAGGCTCCCCGAGAGACGTCGTAGGACACCACGTGGCGGCCGGCGAGCGCGTAGACGACCGAGCCGAGGACCGACGGCAGGTCGCCGATCCCCTTCGGGACGTCCCGGAGCCGCAGCCAGTGGTTGCGGTCCGGATCGAGCACGAACCACGAGGACCCACCCGACCGCTGCGCATGCCGGAGCACCACGAAGTCACCGGCGGCGAGGAGCCGGTCGCCGGGCACGACCGGGACCGGTGCGGACTCGATCCGCCGCCACGAGTCCGTGTCCGGGTTGTAGGCGGCGACGTCGCTGAGGCCGTCGTCGGACACCGCACAGTCGGCACCCGGCGGGCACGGCTGCTTCTCGCCGCCGATCACGAGCACCTCGCGTCCGGTCCAGACCGCCTGCGCGTTCGCCCGAGGGGACAGTGGTGCCGCGGGGAGCTCACGCCAGTGTCCGGTGTGCCGGGACGGGCCGATCGAGACCCGGCCGGTACCGATGAGGGAGCCGCCGACGGCCACCGCCGCCACGGTCACGGCGGCAACCCCGACGGCGAGACGTCGCTTCGCCCGCATCCGTGCCCCGGTACGCCGTGCGGCATCGACGTCGCCGCCGGACAGGTCCACCTCGGCGAGCTGTTCGGCGTACGCCTCCCGCAGCTGCTGCTCCAGGTCCATCACAGTCCCTCTCCACTTCGCGCCGGGAGGTCGAGGCGGCTGCGCAGCGACGCCAGCGCGGCCGAGGCCTGCGACTTCACGGTGCCCGGACGACAGCCGAGCGCGTCCGCGATCTGCTGCTCGCTGAGGTCCTCGTAGTACCGGAGCACCAGCACAGCGCGCTGTCGCGGCGGCAGCGTCGACAACGCGCGCCACATCTCGTCGTGCGCGAGCGCGTCGTCGGTGCTCGCGGCGGCGGGCCGCTCCGGCGGCTCCGCGCTCGAGAACTCGTGACGGCGACGGGCGAGGCGCCGGCCGTTGAGCACCTCGTTGATCGCCATCCGGCGCAGGTAGGCCTCGGGCGCCTCCATCCGGGAGATGCGCCGCCAGCTGCGGAACGCCTTGACGAACGCGGTCTGCACAGCGTCCTCCGCGACGCCCAGGTCACCGGAGACGGCGTACGCCGTGCGCACCAGGCGTGGCCACAGCGCGGCGTAGACGTCGTCGTACTCCGGTGCCGTCATCTCACCTCCCCGACCTCTCTGCCCCTTGAACGTCGACGGGGGCGGCGGCGGTTCGGTTCCGGGATCACGGAAGGCGGATCCAGGCGTGCCCGCCCCGCACGACCAGCGTGCGGCCCGCGACCCGGACCCGGACGGCGCCGTCCGACGCGGCCGCGACCACCTCGGCCGGGTTGGCCCGGCTGCGATCCCAGCGGACGCCGTCCCACCGGTCGGCGAGCATGCGGTGCGGCCTACCCGCGAGATGACCAGTGACGACGGTGCCGTCGCGGGACGCGGTGACGGTCGCGCCGGTCAGCGCCGGCCGTCGGGGATCGGGAGGAAGCGCGGTCCATCGGCCGAGCTGCACGCTGTAGACCATGACCCGGCGGCCGGACACGGCGTACACCTCCGAGCCGAACGCCGAGGGCACCGAGAGCGGTGTCGGCAGGTCGCGCAGCCGTGCCCAGACGTCGCGTCGCACGTCGTACCGCCACCACGAGGCCGGACGCCCCACGCGCGCGTGTCGCAGGACGACGACCCCGGAGGCCATGACCGCAGTGTCGCGGTCGGTGACGGCGATCGGGACGCGCAGGTGGCGCCAGATCCCGGTCCGCAGGTCGTAGGCCGCACCGTCTTGCGCGGGCAGGCCGGCGATGCGACCGCCGAGCACGAGCACCCGGTGTGGTGCGGGGACGCCGAGCGCGTGCGTGCGCGGTGTCAGTGGCGGGGCCGGCAGCGCCTGCCAGCGTGGGTAGGACTGCGCGGTGACCGGCTGGTCGCTGCCGGAGAGCAGGACAACTCCCAGGACCGAGGCGAGGACGACCGCGAGTGCCCGGTACGTCGTCCGACGGCCCATCGCAGCCTCCTCGCTCAGGACGTTAGTCCCCGGCGGCGAGCTCCGCGGACCGGTTGCGCGCGGCCTCCATCGCGGCGAGGAACGCAGCCCGGACCTTGTGCACCTCGAGCTCGCGCAGGGCGGCTGCAGTGGTGCCGCCGGGTGAGGTGACCTGCTCACGGAGCACCACCGGGTGGGTCCCGGTCTCGCGCAGCATCTTGGCCGAGCCCACCAGCGTCTGGACGACCAGCTCGGTGGCGGTGGCGCGCGGCAGCCCGAGATGCACGCCGGCCTCGATCATCGACTCGACGACGAAGAACACGTACGCCGGACCGGTGCCGGAGATGGCGGTGACCGCGTCCATCTGCTTCTCCGGGACCCGCAGCACCCGACCGGTCGAGCCGAGCAGCTCCTCGGCGATCGCGAGATGGTCGTCGTCGCAGTGGGAGCCGGCCGCGATGGCGGCCATGCCTTCGTCCACCAGCGCGGGTGTGTTCGGCATGACCCGGACGACCGCGACCCCGTCGGGCAGCCTCGACTCGAGGAACGCCGTGGTGATGCCGGCGGCCAGGGAGACGACGAGCTGGCCCGGACGCACTGCCGGTGCGATCTCGTCGAGGAGCGAGCCCATGTCCTGGGGCTTCACCACGAGCGCGATCGTGTCGGCACCTTTGGTCGCGTCGAGGTTGGAGACCACGGAGACGGCGTACTTCTCCTCGAGCTCGGCGACCCGCTCGACGCGCTTCTCACCGACGAGCAGCTCCGAGACCGGCCGGCCGGCGCGGATCAGGCCCGAGAGCAGGGTCTCTCCCATGACCCCGGCTCCGAGGATCGCCGTGGTGGACATGGACGTGCCTTACTTCTTGGAGATCAGGGACCGGAGGAAGAATGTCAGGTTCTGCGGTCGCTCCGCGAGACGTCTCATGAGGTAGCCGTACCACTCGGTGCCGTAGGGCACGTAGACACGCACGGTCTCGCCGGCGGCCGCCAGGCGCCGCTGCTCCTCCGGTCGGGTGCCGTAGAGCATCTGGAACTCGTAGCTGCCGGCCGCCCGGCCGTTGCGGCTCGCCAACGACGAGGCGATCGTGATCATCCGCGGATCATGGGTGGCGATCATCGGGTAGCCCTGGCCGGCCAGGAGCACCTTGAGGCACCGGACGTAGGACTTGTCGACCTCGAGCCGGCTCTGGAACGCGACCTCGGGCGGCTCGTCGTACGCCCCCTTGCAGAGCCGGACCCGCGAGCCCTCGTAGGCCAGGGCGCGGCAGTCGGCTTCGGTGCGATGGAGGTAGGACTGGAGGACGGCGCCGGTCTCGGGGAAGTCCTTCCGGAGCTCGCGCAGCGTGGCCAGCGTCGCGTCGGTGGTGGTGTGGTCCTCCATGTCGAGGGTCACCGTGGTGCCGGCGTTGCGGGCGGCGCGGCAGATCGTGCGGGCGTTCTCCAGGGCGATCTTGTCGCCCTGCTGGGCAATGGCCTGGCCGATCGCGGAGAGTTTCACCGAGACCTCGGCGTGCCGGGTCAGGCCGCGCGCCGAGAGCGCCTCCAGGACGTCGAGGTAGGCCTGCACGGTCGCCTCGGCCTGGTCGGTGTCGAGGGTGTCCTCGCCGAGGTAGTCGAGGCTCACTCGCAGGTGGTCCTCGACGAGGCCGGCCGTCGCGTGCACGGCGTCCTCGGTCTGCTCGCCGGGCACATAGCTGCGCACGATGCCCGCCGAGACCGGCATGGTGCTGACCAGGCGCTTGATGCCGCCACTGCGCGCAAGCAGCAGCAGCGGCTGGCGGAGGACCGACATGTCGGACAGGCTACTTCCGGTGCCTGCGCGAGCGGATAGTCCCTGACGTTTCCGTTCAGGTTCGGTCGGATCAGGAACGGAAACGTCAGGGAGTATCCCTTGGGGGCGCGGTCAAGGCGTACGTCGACGCAACGTGGCGGCGCCGAGTCCGAGCGCGGCCACCGCGAACCCCATCACGATGCCGAGGTCGCGCCACACGTGGGCGGTCTCCGTGGTGCTGACCAGCGTCTGCATCGCGTCGGTGGCGTAGGAGAGCGGCAGGACGTTGCTGATGGCGTGCAGCACGTCCGGCATCGACGACCGCGGCACGAACAGCCCGCACAGCAGGATCTGCGGGATCACGATCAACGGCATGAACTGCACGGCTTGGAACTCGGTGCGGGCGAAGGCGCTGACGAACAGGCCGAGCGCGGTGCCGAGGACGGCGTCCGCGATCGCCACCACGCCGAGCAGTGCGACGGGACCGGCGACGTCCAGGCCGAGCAGCCAGACACTGAGGGTCACGGCCAGGGCCGCCTGGACGGCCGCCGCCGCGCCGAACGCAACGGCGTACCCCCCGAGGAAGTCGAGCTTGCCCATCGGCATCGCGAGCAACCGTTCGAGGGTGCCGGACGAGCGCTCGCGCAAGGTGGTCACGCTGGTGATCAGGAACATCACGATGAAGGGGAACATGGCCAGCAGGGCCGGGCCGAACCGGTTGAAGAGATCACCCGGCATGTCCTGGAACATCCACCAGAGCAGCGTCATCAGCGCGCACGGCAGCACCAGCATCATGGCCGCGGTTCGGTGGTCGCGGCGGACCTGGGTGAGCACACGCATGGCGACGGCGATCAGGATCCTCGGGGTCATGCCGGGCCCACCTCGTCCTCAACCAGCGCCAAGAACGCGCTCTCGATGTCGTCGGTCCGGGTCTTCTCGCGGATCCGCTGTGGAGTGTCATCGGCGATGATCCGTCCCTCGCGCATCAACAGGAGCCGGTCGCAGCGGTCGGCCTCGTCCATCACGTGGCTCGACACGAAGACCGCTGCACCGCCGTCGGCCAGCCGGTGGAACAGCGCCCACAGGTCGCGGCGCAGCACCGGGTCGAGCCCCACCGTCGGCTCATCGAGCACGAGCAGGTCCGGCGCGTTGAGCAGGGCCACCGCGAGGCTGGCGCGCGATCGCTGACCGCCGCTCAACCGGCCGACCACCGAGTCTGCGTGGGAGATGAGGTCGACGGTCGCGATCGCCCGGTCGACGGCGTTGCGATCGGCACCGAGGACTCGGACGAAGAAGGCGAGGTTCTCGCGGACCGTGAGGTCGTCGTACACACTGGCGGACTGGGTGACGTACCCGACCCTGCTGCGCAACGGCGCGCTCCCCGCCTCGGCACCGGCGATCCTGACGGTGCCCGACGTCAGCCGCTGCACCCCGACGAGGGATCGCATCAGCGTGCTCTTGCCGCAGCCACTCGGCCCGAGGAGCCCGGTGACGCTCCCCTGCGCGATGAGGAAGTCGAGACCGCGCAGCACGCGGCGACCCCCGCGATCGACGACGAGGTCAGTGACCCGCACGAGGTCAGCCACCATGTGCTGAACAGTGGCCGCGACTCATCCGTCGGTCAAGCATTCACTCCCGGGCCGCCACCAGCCGCACCGGCGGGGTGCGGGTCGCCGAGTACGCCGCGACCGCGGCGGTTGCCGCCGCGGCGACCAGAGCCGCGACCGCCAGGGTGATCCCCGTCAGCCACGGCACCTCGAGGACCGCCACACCCAGCGTGCCGGCGATGCCGCGCCGGATCCCGAGCAGGCACGCCGCCACCACCGCCGCGCCCAGCGCGACGCCGATCACGCCGACGCCGAGCGACTCGAGAGCCGCGGCAGCGATGACCTGGCGCCGCGAGGCGCCGGTGACCCGTGCGACCGCGAACTCCCGCCGGCGCTGGGCGGTGCCGATCGCGACCGCGTTGACCAGGCTGAGGAAGGCGTAGAGGCCACCGAGCCCGGCCAGGGCGGCCATCACCCCGTTGTTCTCCTTCGCCTGCTCCCGCGCCAGGGTTCGCGCCCACCCCGGGACGGTGGACACGGTGCCCAGACGGGCGAGCCGGGCACTCACGGCGGCGACCGACGCTCCCGGTGCCAGACGCACGAACGTGGTCGTCGGCGCGTTCTTGAGCTGCCCGGCAGGGACGTCGGAACGGTCCACGAGGACATCTGCCCCGCCAGCGATCGAGGTGTCGAGGCGGGCGACGACGGCGAGACGCGTGCCGTCGACACGCACGGCCTCCGGTGCACCGAGCCCGTCCTCAGGGGCTGCGGGCCCGAGCACGGCGCGCCCGGGCCGGAACGCAGCCATCCGGCCGTCGAGCAGCGGCTGGTGGGTGAGTCGCGCGTACGTCGCCGAGTCAACGGCGGTCACGGCCGGCGACTCGACCGAGACCCAGCCACCTCGCGACCTCGGCACCTGCACCGGAAGCGTCACCTCCGTCTCCGAGGCGGCCACGGCCACGCCGGGAACCGTGTGCACCTGCTCGCTCACGTCACCGGCAGAGGCCACGACGAGATCGGCCGAGCTCTGCTGGACCCGCTCGATCCGCGTCGCCTCCGTCTGCGTCGACATGATCCCGAGCAGGCCGACGACGAGGCCGAACAGCACGATCACGGGCCCAGCCGTGGTCGCCGTCCGACGTACGCCGTCGCGCATGCCGGCCTGGGCGAGCTCGCCGAGCACGTGCCGGCGCGCGGGAACGGCGTACAACCGCGCGGCCAGTGGTACGACGAGCGGGCTCAGCTGCTGGAGGGCCACCGACCCCGCCACGATCACCAGCAGCCCGACCATGATCGTGACCAGGAGGTCGCCGCTGGCCTGGGCCAGAGACGCCCCCACCACCGATGGGACGCCGAGCAGCAGCCCCCACGCCCACCGGCCGAACGTCATCACGCGACGCTCCTGCCCGGTGTCGCGGAGCGCGTCCAGTGGACGGACCCGACCCGCCCGCCGCGAGGCGACGAGGACGCCGGCGAGCGCCGCACCGAGCCCGGCCGCGAGGTCGACCAGGAGCACCCAGGCGGGGAACTCGACGTGCAGCAGTTCGGCATCCAGGCCGACCCGGCGCACCAGCCGGATCTCGACCACCGTGGCAGCCGTTCCCAGCATGACTCCGATCCCGGTCCCGACCACTCCGACGACGAGCCCCTCCCCGACGAGAAGGCGGCGTACCTGCCGCCGCGATGCTCCGGTGAGCCGCAGCAGGGCGAGCTCGCGGCGCCGCTCGACCACCGTGAACGCCAGCGTGGACGCGATGATGAACACAGTGAGGAACAGACCCAGGACGATCGAGATGCCCATCAGCGAGGTGACGCCCTCAGCCGTCTCACGGATCGTCCGCGTCTCGGCGGGTGATGCGCCCGACGCCCGCCCTGCCCGACCCGCGGCAGCGAGAAGGACGGTGCTGGACTGCACGAGTGCGACGCCCAGAGCAACGCTGAGCAGCGCGCCGACGAAGAGGGTCCAGCGGTCGCGCAGCGTGCGCAGGGAGATCGACCACACCGCTCAGCCCTCCAGCGACGCGAGTCGGGCCGCGACCTGCGCAGCGTCGGGGCGGGCCAGTCGGTCGACGATCCGGCCGTCGGCGAGGAACACCACCGTGTCGGCGCGCGCGGCGGCGGCCGGGTCGTGGGTGACCATCGCGATCGTCTGACCCCGCCGGTCCACCATCTCCCGCAACATCTCGAGCACGGACCTGGCCGAGGCCGTGTCGAGCGCCCCGGTCGGTTCGTCGGCGAACAACACCGTCGGCTCGGTGACCAGGGCACGGGCGATCGCGACCCGCTGCTGCTGGCCCCCGGACAGCTCGCGCGGCCGATGCCGGGCCCGGTCGGCGAGCCCGACCGATGCGAGCACGTGACGCACCCGGGCCTTGTCGACGCGACCGCCGCCCAGCCGGAGCGGCAGGGCGACGTTCTGAGCGGCGGTCAAGGCTCCCATCAGGTTGAAGGTCTGGAAGCAGAAGCCGATCTCACTCCGACGGAGCCGGGTCAGCAGCTTGTCCGAGGCATGGGTCAGGTCGTGGCCCGCGAGCCACACCTGACCGTGGTCGGCCCGCTCGAGGCCCGCAGCGATGTGAAGAAGCGTCGACTTGCCGGACCCGGACGGGCCCATGACCGCTGTCCATGTGTGGGGCGGCACATCCAGCGTCGCTCCGTCGAGTGCCGTGACCTTGCCGCCGCCGCGGCCGTAGGTCCGGCGTACGTCGTGCAGGGCGAGGGCTGGTGGCACGTCGGTCATGGCTCCATCGCACCGTCTGCCGTGGCTCGGATCACTACGTCCTGGGGGCGTCTGTGAGGTAGCACCAGCACTACCGACTGTGGCGAGCGCGCGCCGTAGCGTGGCACCGTGCCGCCCGCCCCCATCGCCGTCGACACCGCGGTCGACACCGCCGTCGGTACGGCATGGCTGGCGCTGCGTCGGCGACGGTTCCTGGTCGGTCCGTGGCTCTGGCGGGCACTCGCGCACACCGCGTTGACCCTGATCGTCTGGGTCGTCTTCGCGATCCTGCTGATCGCGGTGGTCGCGCCCTTCGGCGGGGCTGTCGCCGAGCTGTCCCAGGGTGATGTCGTCCCGGCCGCTGGGCTGCTCCTGCTCGGGCTCGGTCTCGGGTTCGTGCTGCTCCCACTGCTGGCGACCCCGCTGATCGCCGTGGACCGCTGGCGCGCCAGGCTCGTCGACTCCGTCACGCTGCCCGGCACACCGGGGGTGCCGTCGGATCCCGGGGCCTGGCTGCGCGACCGCTACCTGACCCCCCGGCGCTGGCGGTACGCCGGCTACGTGGTTGCGGTGCTCGTGCTCGACGGCCTCCTCCTGGCCGCCCTGAGCCTGCTCGGAACGTCAGCGGGCGCCATGCTCGCGGCACCCTTCCTGGCCTCCAGCGACGACCCGATCACCGTCGGGCCATGGCACGCCGGCGACCCCGCATCCGCCCTGCTGGTCGCCGTCGTCGGGCTCCTCCTGCTCGTCGCCCTCCCCTATGCCTGGACCGCCGGGGCCTGCCTCCAGGTCGGCCTTCTCCGACGCATCCTCGACGCCGACCGGACGCAACGCCTGACCGAGGAGCTGACGGAGGTGGGCGCCTCCCGGATCAGGCTGGTCGAGAGCTTCGACAGCGAGCGTCGCCGGATCGAGCGCGACCTGCACGATGGCGCGCAGCAACGTCTCGTCACCCTGGCCATGGGCCTCGGCGTGACCAGGCTCGAGGTGGTCGAGGCCCTCGGGCCCGATCACCCGGCCGCGACCGGGGTCGCGGCCGCCCACGACCAGGCCAAGCTCCTCATGGACGAGCTGCGTGCCTTCGTCCGCGGCATCCATCCGAAGGTGCTCACCGACGTCGGGCTCGTCGCGGCGCTCGACCAGCTCGCCGGCGCCCTGCCGATCCCGGTCACGGTCACGTCCACGCTCACCACCCGACCGTCCACGCCGGTCGAGACCACGGCGTACTTCGCGACCTCGGAGTCGCTGACGAACGTCGTCCGGCACAGCGGAGCGACGACGGCGACGGTGTCGGTGACCCGGGACGGCGAGGACCTGGTCGTGGAGGTGCGCGACGACGGCCACGGTGGCGCCTCACCACGACCCGACTCCGGTCTGACCTGGATGGCCGACCGGCTGGCCGCCGTGGGTGGCTCGCTGCACCTGTCCAGCCCGCCCGGCGGCCCTACCGTGGTGCGCATGCTGATCCCGGGGTATCGGTGACGCGCGTCGTCCTGGCCGAGGACGGCACGCTGCTGCGCGAGGGTCTGGTCGGCCTGCTCGAGCGACTGGGCTTCGAGGTCGTTGCGGCGGTCGGCGACGCCGACGCACTGCTCGCGGCGGTCGAGGAGCACGATCCCGACCTCGTGGTCACCGACATCCGGATGCCACCTGGCTTCAGCGACGAAGGCCTCCGTGCCGCGTGCCGCCTGCGCACACGCCGCGCGCTGCCCGTGGTCGCACTCAGTCAGTACGTCGAGCGCAGCTACGCCGAGGACCTGCTCGACTCGGCCGGTGGTCGCGCGGTCGGCTACCTGCTGAAGGACCGCGTGGTCGACGTCGCCGAGTTCGGCCAGGCCCTGCGCACCGTGGTCGGTGGTGGCACCGTGGTCGACCCCGAGGTGGTCCGACAGCTGATGCGGCGTTCGGATCCGCTCGACCGGCTCACCGAGCGGGAGCGCGAGGTCCTCGCCCTGCTCGCGGAGGGCCACTCCAACCTCGCGATCGCCGAACGGCTGGTGGTGACCGAGGCGGCCGTGAACAAGCACGTCGGCAACATCCTGGCCAAGCTCGACCTACCGCCGAGCGCCGACAGCAACCGCCGGGTCCTGGCGGTCCTCACCTGGCTCCGCCGGCACGAGTAACCGGCTCAGCTCTCGGGCATTCGTCGGCGCAGCAACGCGGCAGCCTCTTCCTGGTAGGCGTACTCCGCCCAGTCGAGCGGCGTGCCGTCGTGCACGTCGTCGGTGACCGTGGGATCGGCGCCGGCGTCGAGCAGGGCGTTGATCCGGTCCACGTCGCCGTCCCAGGCCGCCTCGTGCAGCGGCGTCCGGCCGTCGGTCTTCGCACTCGGGTCGTCCGGCAGCACCCGCGGGTCGTGCAGACGTACGCCGGACAGGTCGACGCCGTGCCGCGCGAAGAGCTCGAGCCGGTCGACGAACCCGTGCTCGGCAGCCCATCGGACCTGCCGGTCGAGCATCTGGGCCGGCGTCTCCATCGCATCGCCGAGCCGGCGTCGCCACGGCCCGGTGTCGGGCCGGCCGAGGCCGTACCGGAACAGGATCCCGAGGTGCTCGGTGCCCGGAGTGAACATCCGGTTGTAGAGCGTCTGGCCGTCGTTGGGCTCGGCGCCCCGCTCGAGGAGGAGGACGGCCAGCAGGACGTCGTGAGGGTGCCGCGGCTGTCGGTGCGGCCCCTGCTCACCCTCTCCGAAGACTCCGGCCAGGGCGGTGAACGGGGTGGCGAGACCACGCCAGAGGAACCCCGCATCCGGGTCGGCGCCCGCGTCGAGGAGAAGGCGGGCGGCCTCCAGCACATCGTCGGCCGAGCGGTGGATCGGTAGCCGTGAGTAGCACAGGTACAGCAGGGGCTCCCAGCGGTAGGGGCCTCCGGGTCGTCGGGCCAAGGCGGGATCGGCGCCGAGGTGACGGCGTACGGCGACGGGATCCGCCGCGGTGGCGGCCGCCCAGATGCTCTCGGTGACCAGGCTGGGATCGTCGGTGAGCAGGGCCGCGGCGCGCTCACGACGAGGGGGCGCGTCCTGCTCGTCGTA
>Ga0164241_10004839_pt1 | contig 12877 bp, 8 predicted proteins | sample OricomyardsoilBY_FD_108780 | JGI IMG/M metagenome (GOLD analysis project Ga0164241, IMG submission 108780) | Backyard soil microbial communities from Emeryville, California, USA - Original compost - Back yard soil (BY) | ecosystem: Environmental > Terrestrial > Soil > Unclassified | place: USA...
AAGAAACTCCCCAACATCATCCCTCAAAACGAAATCAACAATTACATTTAATTGTGGGGCACACCCTAAAATTCAAATACCTGTTAATCAATCATTTAACCTGTATAGGTGTCAAACTCAAGAGTAGATGCCATCCTGGTTCGCCCTGACAAAAAACTGAAAGGGTGGGAATGGAATGATAATAAGGCGATGGCTATTGAAAGCAAGTCGTCTGACGGCTGATTGCTGAGTATACAGTCGTTTTGATGACTTGGGTAACGCTCTATGGATTGTAATTAATTTTCTTCTTTCGCAAAGCCAGATCGCTTAACTGAAATCCAACTCTCATCTGAAATCTCCTGGGATAGGTAGGATTATTACTTTCGTTATTCAGATTATATAAAGCGGTAATTGTCATATACACTTTAGGATGAATTAACAACTTCTTACCAAGGCCGATAAAATAGTTGCTAACCCACTGCTTTGACGTGGTATCATTAGATTGGATTTTAAGACCTGTCTTCTCTGCCTCCCCGTAGGCGAAGAAGTTTTTAATCAGGTCATAATTCACAAACATTCGCAAGCTGGTGTTATTAGGTGACACATACCATTTGTACTTGATGCTATCACCAAAAGTTTGACGATAATTCACACTCAAACCCACATAAAACTTTGCATTGAATTTATAACCCAACTGTGGCGCCATATCTACCGCAAGTGGCGATGTACTGACAATATTAAAGTTCCCACCAATGACAAGCCGTTCCTTAAAAGACTTGCCCTCCAGTGATGTTCGCTTAACTCCGGAAGTCAAGCCATCTGCATTCGTAAACGACTGATATTTGCCCAATAACTTATTCACCTTCTGTTGAGCCCCTTGCAGCTTATCTGTCTGATTGGCAAAATGATCAGTTGCTTGTTCCTTTGCTTTTTCTTTCCCCTGAGCCTCTAATGTTTCGGGATTGGAAAGATCTCCATACTGTTTCTTGAGTTGATCAAACTCACCAGCCTGCTTATTGAAATTTTCTAACCCGCCAGCTTTAGAGAGCGCCTGAGTAGAAGCATTCTCTGCTACATTCATCAATTGCTCAGGACTGGAATCAAAAACACCCTTCAAAGTGTCCATACCCGGCACGTGCTTACTAAGCGTGCTCCAGTCCGGCTTTTGTCCATACTCTTTATAATTTTCATAAAGGCCCCTGAACTTTGGATTCAGCATAGCATGTTGAATCACAATTGTTTTCACTTTCTCTTTTGCGACTCCTTTCAGACTATCGGACGAAGTAGTGTCCTTCATTACTTTCCACCATTTTCGCAACTCCCCCTTCAGGCTATCGGCCACCCGGAATTTTCCCTTTCCCGGATGGCCGTTCTCCGCCAGTTCATTGGTGACTCTATCCTTTCTTATTTTTGCAATGCGTAGTCTGGCACTTCGCTTTGAACTATCTGACGAGGACGAATCGTTAAGGATTGCTTTATTGCGCTGTAGTTCTTTTTGTAAACTATCTGCGAATGCATACTGATCATCACCCTGAATTCCCCGCTTGGCCAACTCTTTATTGAGCTTGCGTTCTTTTTTGTATGCCTTTCGTAAACTATCCTGACGTTCTCCTGCCTTTTTCTCCTTCTTCTTCAGATGCTCCACACTATCTTTACTGTAGTACTTATAATACTTCATCATCCGTTTATGCCCTGACTTGATCGCACTAAGCTTTTGATCATGCTTCGGAGACAAAGTGATCTTGAAGGTTTGACCGTATAGACAACCTAATGTTAGAAAAAGAATTATTATTAAGAAAAACGTCCTCATTTTACATGAATAATATCACGAGAGTTTTACCACAGAAATCTTAAAGGCCAGTGGTATCGATTAAAATTTTGTTCTTAAGTCAACACTATCAGGCACTTTTAAATCGTTTATCAATCCATGTCTTTCCAATGACCGAAACCATCAGCAGTAAAGAAGAAATAATAATACCTAAGAATCTATCCGTAGAATGTTTAAATCCTTTTAAATAATTTATTCCAGGCAATATTTCATTATACTCAATTTCCAAATTATCGGTCTTAATGTTGGGATAGATTTTTAAGATTTTCTTTTTTGACAAACTCAATTTCCCTTTATACTCCTTTGATTCGACTAAAATAGAGTATCGAATTTTATAAATATCACTCATTGGATCATCGATGATTCTTTTATTTAAAATCTCTTTGGAAGAAAATTTAAATAAATTAAAGACATCATTATACAGCAAAAGCCTAGCCAATGAAATACTAAATATGATTGAGTAGACAATTAATAAAAAATAGAATAATAAACGCAACCACTTCATCATCTATCCTTTAAAAATTTACCAAAGGAATCCCATGTAGCCATATTTTTTTGATATCTGTCATTTTGCTGCATTTGAACTTTTATAGATTCTAGTTTCTGCTTTTCAACTTCGTAATATTTCTTTTGCATTTCTAATTGACGTGTCTGATTTGCAATTTCATATGTTAAGGTCGCAACTGCTTCAACCGTTGCATTTATGTTCGCGCTTTGCCTTGCATACGTATTGATATTTTCTAAAATTTTACTCATTGCAATTTCTGATTCTTTTAGGCTGTTTCTTAAAAAGGTTGCTTTTTCAAGAAGTTGTGGCTTAAGCATATCCACAGCTCGATAACTAAAGCTTGATGCATTTTTGGCAATATATGAAGCTCCCATTCCTGCAACCCCTCCAATAGCTCCTGAAATTACACCATCTGCACCTTTACTCATAGCCTGTGAATGATCTAATGTTAAAGGGTCTCTTCCAAAATCAATATTTGAAACGATTTGTCCAGCGTAATTTCCTATAACATTACCTACAGCACCTCCAATGATGCCAGCATTCAAAGTTTCTGCAAAAAAAAGAGCTGCTCCTCCTCCGGTTTCTACTGTCGCGTCTATGGTAGCTCCTGCAATAAATCCCGAGATGGCTCCTTCCGTTATACCTCCCCAAATTGATTTTTCAACCCCATCATTCTCATGAATAGAATTGAAAATATACGCATCCAGCCCTCCGGCAATCCCACCTCCTAAAGTTCCAATTAGAGTTCCTACAAATTTGCCATCAACCTCAATATTCTTAACTGGGCTATTTAAAACAAATGAATAGGGAGAATAATCAAAATAATTTTCAGCATAAATATCTATAGAATTCAATCTACCAATAGCCGGATCATGCATGCGCCACTTAAACTGACTCCAGCCCAGGTCAAGATCTTTTTGCCACTCCTGTCCCTGGAAACCGTAGCGGTTTTTCTGAGCCGCACTCATGTCTTCTTTGATACGTTCCGCCTGGTAGGCATTAAAGGCAAGACCAAAAGGATAATAGTCGCTGGCTTGTGTTACCTGTAGCGCGTTGGTGTTCTTTTCATGTACAATCTGCATTTCATCGAAGTATACGTTACCAGCGGTACCACTTACGAAGGTTTCATTGGCTACATAAACGTAGAGATATCCATTTTGCGAGGCAGTAAAATTTCTTTCCAGTTTTTCAAAGGCATTATAAGCAAGATTGGTTATCGATACTGCGCTTGATGAAACATAGGCATAACTATCGTTAAAGAAGAGATAGACCAGGTAAGCCTTTGGCACCGTTGAGCTGCCGCTTCCAATTCCGGGTGCAATCATTGCATTGTTATTGAAACTGGTAAACCCCGCCTCGCCAGATGCAAAACCAAATGTACCCGTTGCCAATGCTGTAATAAAGGTTGACGCAGCTACAGTAGTGCTGCTACCTGTTACCGCGTTATAGGTAGCGTACGCTTCCATGTGAACTTTATCGCCAGTCAGTAACCGAAGACTTTTGGCTGGCCCTATTGGCTTACCGGTAAATGCATTGGTTCGTGAAGAGCCGTTGGGAATAGATACCTGATCAAACGGTTGTGTATAGTTAAATTTCTCGTCTGCAACCTGTTGATAACGTGTGCTGCTAATATTCTTAAAAATAGCATCCTCATCACTCCCTAATGTGGAAGGAGCCGGAGGGTTTTCCATGGTTGCCCTGTACGGTGCCGTTTCCTTCATCAACCCATAAGTAAGGCGCACGTTGCCCTGGTGATCTTTATAAAAATATTCATAATCATAACCGGCAGTATTATTTACAACTCGCCCTTCAGGAGAAGCGGCAAAGGATAACTTACGGATTGCGTCATTCTGCAACTGATCATACTGTATCTCTCCATCATATTCCGTTGTGAACACCCGTGTGCCGTTCGAACCAGATGTTCCGTCTTTATAAACATCCGTCTTAAGCTTATTGCCTTTTCCATCGTAGGTATAAATAATCCGGTCGATCTTACCAGTCGATCGGGTAAACTCCACCAGTTTGGGAAGATTAAAATGGTTATATACCACTTTACTAATACTCTTATTGTTGTCGAACGTAAGATTACCGCTTGCGTCATATTTGTATTCTTCCGTAACCGTTGCCCCGTCTGCATAGCCCTGAGCATTGGCAGTCGCATCACTTACACTGATCAGGCGATTGCTTTGCGCTCCACTTAACACATACGTATGCGTCAGATTATCGATAGTGGTCTGAGTACCATTAATCTTACCCGATCTTACTATGCCATTGATATTTCCGTTCTTATCGTAAGAGGATATTTGCTCATTGAACATACCGGAATTGCCCGACCATGCACCTGCATTGTTCGAAGCATAGTATGCCTGCTTAAGTCGGTTCAGGGCATCATAGTCATATCCATAAATCTGTTCGGTAGGCGTTACCCCGGTTTGTTTGGTATCGGCCTTCCATTTGATCGCAGCAATATTTCCATTGTACAGTTTAGGCACCGTTCCGCCACTCGGATAACCCGTGATAGAAAGAGAAGACGGGTTATATAGTAATTCCATGCCAAACAAATCACTGCCATCATTATTCAATGATCCATCATTTGACAATGCACTATTATTAAGACTGGATAGCCAACCGCGAATATTATACCTCATGTCGACCGACTGAAGAAAGGAAGCCCCATTGTCCGTAGAGTGAATGTTCTTCTCAATCACCTGGCTCAGTTCATTGTATTGATTGGAGGCCATCAATACGCGAGGTCCTGTATCTGTTGTTTGAAATAAATTCTTTACCCTGCCCGCATGATCATACTCAAATTCACGCAGTGTTGTAAGTGATCCAACAGAACTTGCGTGATAGACCTGAGTTTTCAATGGCTTTCCAACGAAATCATATTGAGTGGTCGCGCGATCTTTTCCTCCTACATAATTTTCGCCAATTACCTGTACAATGCGATATTTTTTATCATACCGGGTTACGCTATTCAGCCACTGCGACTGGTCAAGCACTTTCAGTTTACCACCTGTTGCATAGCCCTTCACGGAGGTAAGCATATCTGTTGATTGCGGGAACCCGGAAAGGGATACTATATCATAAGCAGAATTAGGCCCTTCTGCATCCCAGCCTGTGCGGGTGAGGAAAGTATAGTTATCATAGTAGGTGATGGCGATCAGATCACTGGCACTAATTCCTGTTGGGTAACTTGACGTATACGTATAACCTTCAGCACTGTTCGCTTCTGTCTCATAACGTACGGATGAAGCTCCTGCGTTTGTGCGAAGAGTCGAAAGAACCGTTGAGGTATTCCACAATCCGGTAATAATTTCCCGGTTGAAAATATCGTATTTTGTAAAAGTCCACTCTGTCCGTTGGCGTTGAGCAGGTGTTTGTGTTAGTACGGGTCTGTTCCATTTATCATACACCGTATAATGCCAGTCTGCCGATCCCGGAATCCATTTTGCAATTTGTCGTTGCTCGTCATCATATTGATATTGGAAACACCAGCGATTGAGAAAACTTTGCTTATCTGCACCAACGTTATCGAACTCGGTTGCCAATCGTGCAACACCTTCAGGCTGAATGACAATCATCAGATTCCCTAGCGGGCCATAGATAGAGTATGTATCAAACCAGGTTGTACCATCTCCCATGCGGCTAAGAATAACCTGCCCCCGAAGATTCTGGTATACACGTTGTATTTTTCCATCTTCGTCCGTTGTCTCCTGTACCAGCAATTGGTTATCTGCATAAGTACCATTGCTAACGGGATAACCAGAAGAGTAATCCTTCCATTTAATAATGCTTTCGGTGGCCGTGTTTGCTCTTGTCAATGTTTTAACAGACTTCGATACTGTTCCATTCTTCCAATCTATGCCCGGACCGAAGACATCAGTGATTCTGTCAAGCGAAGAGTTCTCAAATACATTTTCCTTAAATGGCCTTGAATCATTTCTGACGCCCGTTGGCGGGCTATTGTAAAACGTACCCTGCTCTGAGATACCTGCTGAGCGAAACTTTCCGTTCTGTGAAGAACTTGAATAAGGAAGATATTCTATAGACGGATGTCCATTGGCATCATAATACTTTGTTTCTATAACATCCTGCTTTGACGGACTGCCTTGAACATTTACGTCCTGCAATTTTCTTCCCATCCCATCGATGTAGCTGTATGAGGTACTTTTTTGATCAACAGGCATGTCTTTCACTGCGGTTTCCTGTGTAACAGTTATCTGTGGAGACTCGGTGCGCACAAAATTCCGATCAAGACTTGGCGGGAAATACTTTGTATCCGGATTAGCTAACTTAAACACATAAGAATCAGATGAAGTGGCCGTAAATATTGCTCCGGGCTTAATGACAAGGCTATTTACTATTATATAGGTCTTGGTACCATCATTTGATTGAATCAATTCGTCAATTACGATCTTACTTTGGCCTAGTGCATTAAAAAAGGGTAACGCAATAAAAAGCAGAACTGTACAAATACTATTTATTTTTTTCATCTCTAATCCCGTTTAATAGTTAATAACAATTGCAACTATGGGTAGTCGTATTCCATACGCCTCCTGTAGGTCCACATTGTGTTGACGCGGTACAAGGTTGAACACAATCGCCCAGAGCTGCATTCCAGGTGTAGCCAGCGGGACAAGTACTTGGTCCAGGAGGACTAGTCCCATCTGAATATTGACAGTAGTAACTTATATACACCAAATTAGAATACTTGGTATTTCCATTTGCGTCTGTAATCCTGCACCTGATTTCATTAGAAGAACCGTTTACTCCTGTCACTGCATAAGTAATCGAAGCAGAGTTACTTCCTGTTCCGTGCCATGTAGTTTCATAGCCCGATCTTCTATATTGCCATTGGTAATCATAGGATCCACTTACAGACGCATTAATTACCTGACTTGTCTTCCCGGGACCGCCACAAATATTGATTGTATAATCGTATCCCGTTATGGTCGCTGTTACAGCCGGAAGAACAGTAACGGAGTGCTGCGAGGATGTAGTGGGATACTCCGGATTGGTAGCCGCCAACTTTACGTTATATGTGCCACTCGCAGCATAACTCATATTTTGTGAGGTTCCATTTTCTCTTACCGTCCCGTTTCCAAAATCCCATAGGTATTGAGATCCGGGCTCAGCCCCACCAGATAAATTGAATTGATAAGAATTATCTTCATTCATGTAGTAAGAAAAATCAACTGCATTGTAGAGGGAGCCAGCGTAATTATACTTGAACTTTGACAGAATATTACTGTCATGATCTCTGATCAGTTTTAATCTGTTATTCGTATCATATTCATAGTTGGTATTTCGTGTGTTAGGATCAGTAGCAGATTGAAGCCCAACCAGATGTCTATAGGAATAATTGGAAACATGTTGAAAGGTTCCTGGACTTTTGGTAATCGATACCACCAAACTGCTATTGTTAGACCATACGTACTGTAAATCGATACCGCTTTCCAGAGTTTCAGCCAATAAATTACTATAATCATCGAATGAACTAAATGTATGGATCTTCTTGTAACTGTTTCCACTACCGAAATTAAATGTACCTGTAGATCCGGAAACATCGATAGTGGATTGGTTAAAGGTAGCCTGTGGAGAAGTTAGATTTAATTTATAAATCCCCTCAGGTCGCGTTACATCCATGGTACCTGCTGGTTTAACATCCCGTTGAAAGGTCAGGACATTGGCTCCGATTACTTCATAGCCATTTGAGATTGTATTTTTCAAATAAGTGACAGTCTCAATGGGCGCAATAATATGAGCCTTCCCTAATTCATAGATACCATCAGCTTTTACATCAGCATATTGCGGTTGAGACGAGAAATAGTCCATAGGGTACTTATACAGTTTCTTCAACTCCAGTCCGTCATTCAAATAATTGATTTCATTCTTTATTGCATTGGTGTATATGCTATTATAATCGAATGTACTACGACTACTTACATACTTAGTGTCATCAAGTTGATCATACGTTTCCTGGATAGTTTCCAAAAGACGGACGCCCCTGTGAGTGATCTTATATGTTCCACGTCTTGCGGTAAAAGAAGCAGTACCATCAGTATATAATAGCATAATGCGACCTCCAGGGGCCTCCAGCGATGAAGCCAAATAATAATCGTAATTACTAAGAACCCTCTTCACTTTCTTCCCCAGTGAGTTGAGAAATACCTGCTCTTTAAGTAACCCACGCTCATAAGAACGATCTCCTTTAGAAATGAACGGTGGTCCATCTGGATCCGGATCATTAAGGAATGTTACAGGATCATCCGGATGATCAGAAAAATTATTAAAGAAGAGCTGTTCTTTTCCTCCATTACTATACTCGATTTGGACCTCCGAATATCCAACATGCATACCCCCGATATCAAAAATGTCAATGAGAGAAGTGGAATAACTCACAACATGCTGATACGAATAAGTCCCTCCCCCAGGTTGGCAATACTGTTGATTACTTATAAGGTAATCATAGGTATTTTTGCGATAGATCTGACCACTTGACTTCGAAGGATCAGAAGTCTTTACGTATTTATAATTTTTTTCCACTGGTGGATTGATGTTAGTCCCGTCATTTTCAATAATCTTATAAACTCGAATTCCTCCAGTAGGCGTCACTGTCCCATTAAGATCATAAGCATTGAGTTGGTAATACAGTTCCTGTGAGCCTCCTGCCGAATTAACAATCTTGGTCAAGATGTTAGCTTGGGTTCTTTGCTCATAAGGTGATTTGTCAGCTCCTCCAAAAGTAACTGGTCCGCCTGGCCCGTTATATGTTTTACTTTGAGGTATTGCACTTGAATAAGTGTTATTATTATAATAACCCCAATGATCATATTTAATTGTCTTTCTTGATGGTAGATTCGTGCCATTATATTCAAAGCCCCTAAGAAGTAAACTTGACGCACCGGTCGTTTCAAATAATTTATCAAGTTTCAATCTTTTGCAATCACTTGTGTTACAATCATCGCTTATGAAATAAAAGTTGTTAGAGAGACTGATCTTTTTAATCTCATTACTACTCAAATCTTTTAGTACTATCTGGATTAGTCTAAGGGCATTTAAGATATCAGATCTGTCATTAGCATAAGTTAAATTAACAGAACCCAATGATGACGTTATTGATGAGACATACTTTGGAGCATTGATCGTGATTTTTGTAATTATATCTTGAACACCAAATGTAGCCCCAAAACCAAAAGGAGGTGTACAGTTTGCTACTCCGGAAAGTGTAGATTCAAGATATTGTCTATAATTTTCGAAATAAACATCACTCCCCTGCTGGTAATTGAATGAAATTGTTTCCGTATTGAATGGATAAACTATTTCTGAAAGGTACCAGGTGGAGATATAAGTCTTGGGATTTACAGGATAAGTCAAAGTACTTGTTGTGGTTTCACGAGAGTTGGTTGTTTTTCCAAATACGTATTTTATACCATCCGTATCTATAATTTCCCAAACAGGATCCGCCAGAGAAAAATTAGGGACTGTTATTTTAAGGTTATTTTCCGGGATTTGAATTGAATTCTTATTTGCATCCATAACCAATCGCCCGGTCTTCCCATTGAAATTGTAATAAAAAATATCTGGTTCAGTATCTGTTGCATCAGTCGTTGCAAAACGTGAGGCGTCATTCATTATCGAATTAAAATCACTATTAAAGTATCCATTAGGACTTTCATCCGCTATGCCCCTCACTATTCTGGTAATGACCCCGCCTGCATTTAGCGCCCAGCCCAATCCAACTGAACTGGAATTATCCTGAACTTTGATTCCAGATCCATGATAGCTAATGGAAATTGGAACAGATAGCTTTCTGCCCTTCAGTTCGAAAAATGGAACTGAGATCTCAGGTGTTCCTGTATATAAATTAACTGGCACGCTTGCATATTCCAGAAGGGAAGCAGCGTTGGGAGAAGGAGGCACATAGGGTACCTTGTCGTTCTGTGCATTTACAGAATGATGACTGATTCCAATTAAAATTAAAAGTGTAAAATACTTTACCATAGTAGTTATTAGTTATTATTTATTCTCTAGTTTCTGAATTCTCTTTTCTTGTTCTAAAATATACAGTGTCAACTCCTCCACCTTCTTCAGCAACAACATATTCATTTCACTGAGATTAATTCCGTTTGCTTCCATCTCTTTGGCAGAAGGCACTTCGGGTAAGTGTTTGTTCTGATCGATGTAGGTCTTTACTGATTCGAGGGAAGGAAGGGTGTAGTCTTTTTCAAAGACGTAATCGGGACCACTACCTGCACTTAAATCCACTTTCACTTCGGTTGTATATACAGTTCCTTTAACCGTGAGCTTTTGAGCAGGATTAGTCGTTCCAATACCTACGTTACCCGATCCATCTATAGTTAGATCATCACCATAATACCAGTGCGTTCCGTCTCCCAATTTATCATACTGACGCCTGGTGCCTAAAATCATTTTTCCGGTAGCGTTTAAACTAGCTGTATTTCCAGCCACGGTAATAATCCGGCCTTGTCCCCACATGTTACCTCCATCGCCATTGGCAGGAATGACAAACTCCAACTGAGCACCAGTCTCAATATTCCTGCCCCCCGTATTAGATTGAACAATGAGATCACCAGATACCTCTGTGTAAGCATTTAAAGCACTACCTCGTCCCTGAATATGAGCTTTACCAGCAGGTGTTTTTATACCTATACCCACGTTACCTGATCCATCGATAGTAAGATCATCACCATAGTACCAATGCGTCCCAACTCCCAGTTTATCATACTGACGTCTGGTGCCCATAATCATTTTTCCAGTCGCATCTAAGTTAGCCGTACTTCCAGCCACGGTAATAATCCGTCCTTGTCCCCATAAGTTATTCCCATCGCTATTGGCAGGAATAACAAACTCTAACTGAGCACCAGTCTCAATATTCCTGCCCCCCGTATCAGATTGAACAATGAGATCACTAGATACTTCAGTGTAAGCATTTAAAGCGCTACCTCCTCCCAGAATGTGCACTTAGCAGCAGGAGTTTTTGTGCCTATACCCACATTACCATTATTCAATATGGTAAATCTTTCGCTCACCCTCCACCATTTGTAACTATTCCAAAGTCTTTGTCCGTTTGAATCAAGCTTCGGGTTGGAGTGGATGTAAGAAAGGTTCTTGTGCCGGGTGTTAAATATGTATTTTGAATCAGTAAGCTTAACTCACCATTATAACTATCTAATACATGAAGGTGTGTAGTGGGATTTGGATTGGAGGGTCCAAGTCCGACAAATGAACTTGTGGTGGACATAATTCCAGATGTTCCACCATTCACAAATAATTTGCTTTGGGCATACCCGCCTAGCGTAACACATGCAAAGAAAAGGGTAATTATTTTTCTCATTTCCATCATTAGTTTCTTTTGAGAGTTTTGATTTCCTGGGATTGAATTTCGATCTGAGTTTGCTGCTGATCTAATCTTTTATTCTGCTCAATCACATACAGCGTCAGCTCCTCCACCTTTTTCAATAACAACATATTCATCTCGCTGAGATTGATACCATTGGCTTCCATCTCTTTGGCAGAAGGAACTTCAGGTAAATGTTTGTTCTGATCGATGTAGGTCTTTACTGATTCGAGTGCTGGAAGAGCATAACTTTTTTCGAAGACGTAATCAGGGCCCGTAACAGTTAGGTCTACTTTTACTTCTTTAGCATGTGCAGTACCGTTTACTGTTAACTCCGAGTCCGGATTGAAAGTACCAATGCCTACCTTTCCGTTTGCACCAAACAGAACCTTTAAGGTGGTTGAACTGGTCCCCCCTACGAAAAATCTAAAACCATCACTGTCCGCTCCGACATCGGTTATTCCACCTCCAGTTCCTGTCCTTTGAAAGCGCTGTTGAACAGAAGCATTAGGAGAATTTACTTGAAGTCGGAATGCAGGAAGGGAAGTAGTGCCTATGCCTACATTTCCATCTGCACCAAACAGTACCCTCAAAGTGGCTGCACTATAGCCACCCACAAAAAACTTCAATCCATCGCTATCCGTTCCGATATCTGTAATTCCTCCTCCGACACCTGTTCTTTCAAGTCGTTGTTGAACAGAAGCATCAGATGTACTTACGTGAAGTCTCGCAGCTAAACTTGATGTACCTATCCCTACATTTCCGTTAGTTCCAAAAAGCACTCTCAGGTTAGAAGCGCTATATCCACCCACAAAAAACTTAAATCCTTCATTGTCTGTTCCAACATCTGTAACTCCTCCGCCTGTTCCTGTTCTTTCAAATCGTTGCTGTACAGAAGCAGAGGCTGCACTAATGTGAAATTTAAAAAAGGTATAGATGTGCCAATGCCAACATTACCTCCCAGATGGTAAATGTTACCATTGTCCGAGGCAGCTGAATTTGTTGGCTGCCACTGTGCGGAAGCATTGAGGGCTACGCTCAGTAAACTGATGATGTAAAATTTCTTCATATTCTTATTTAACTCTACTTTGTCAGATACATGAAAACAGAAAAATGATTTCAGTAAGCTGCTGATAATTTGTTTCTTGCGTTAGAAAAGAAAACGCCCTTAGGACGAGAAAGAACCAGGGCGTTTCAA
>Ga0164241_10004840_pt1 | contig 12877 bp, 5 predicted proteins | sample OricomyardsoilBY_FD_108780 | JGI IMG/M metagenome (GOLD analysis project Ga0164241, IMG submission 108780) | Backyard soil microbial communities from Emeryville, California, USA - Original compost - Back yard soil (BY) | ecosystem: Environmental > Terrestrial > Soil > Unclassified | place: USA...
TGTGAAACCTGCCCTGCCAGTGGTGAATATCGCCGCCTACCGGTTCACCGCGCTGGATCAACTGTCGAGGCTGCGTGCCGAGCTGCAGGCGCTGTGCCGCGCGCAGCAGCTGCGCGGCACCATCCTGCTGAGCACAGAAGGAATCAACCTGTTCGTCGCCGGCTCCCAGGCGGGGGTGGATGCATTGCTGGCGCGCCTGCGGGCGATTCCCGGGCTTGCCCAGCTCGAAGCGAAAGTCAGCCATACAGGCCATCAACCCTTCCGGCGGATGCTGGTGCGCGTCAAGAAGGAGATCATCGCCTTCGGCGTGCCGGGCATCGCGCCCGGGATCCGCACTTCACCGAAGCTGGCGCCGCGGCAATTGAAGGCCTGGCTCGATGAAGGGCGGCCGCTGACCTTGCTGGACACGCGCAACGACTATGAAGTGAAGCTGGGGACATTCGAGAATGCACTGGCGGTGGGGGTGGATCATTTCCGCGACTTTCCCGCGGCAGCGGCGAAGTTGCCGGAGCAGCTCAAGGACCAGACGATCGTGATGTTCTGCACGGGCGGCATACGCTGCGAAAAGGCCGGCCCCTACCTGCAATCGCAGGGCTTTCGCCATGTGCTGCAGCTCGACGGTGGCATCCTCAAGTACTTCGAAGAATGTGGCGGGGCGCATTATCGCGGGGAGTGTTTCGTATTCGATCAGCGCGTGGGGGTTGATCCGGCGCTGCGGGAAACAGACGCCGCGCAGTGCTTCAACTGTCTGTCGCCGCTGAGCGCCGCCGAGCAGCTCGACGCGCGCTATGTTCCCGGGCGCTCCTGTCCCTATTGCCACCGCAGCGACGCCGAGCATGCCGCGCAAGGGCTGCGCAGGCGCAATGAAGCAATTCGCGAGGCAACCAACCCCTTGCCGGGCAGCGTGCCGGCCCAGATGTTCCGCCCGCTGCGCGTGCCGCTGGAGTGCGAGGGCATGAGCGTGCTCGACACATTCTGCAAGCTGATCGGCCATCTGCCCACCCGCTATTGGGAAGCGGAATGCCGCGCCGGAAACCTGCTGGACTCGCGCCATCAGGTGCTCGACGCGACCTACACCGTGCATGCCGGCGAGCGGCTGCTGCATCAGCTGCCACGCACCACCGAGCCTGCGGTCAATGGTGAAGTCACCGTGCTGCACGAGGATGAGGCGCTGATCGTGCTGAACAAGCCCGCGCCGCTGCCTATGCATCCCGGCGGACGTTACGCGCGCAATACCCTGCAGCAGATACTCAACATGGTTTACCGGCCGCAAAAGCCCAAACCCGCGCATCGGCTGGATGCCAATACCACGGGCGTGGTCATCGTGGCCCGCACCCGGCAGTTCGCGGCCAGGCTGCAGAGCCAGTTTGCGCAAGGGCGCGTGGGAAAGACCTATCTGGTTCGCGTGCAGGGGCATCCAGTTGTCGATCAGTTTGAATGCGACGCACCCATCGCCACGCAGGCGGGTGCCTTCGGAACGCGCGAGGTGGATGGCATCGCGGGCGCGCCGGCGATCACGCAGTTCCTTGTGCGGCAGCGATTGCCGGATGGCACGACACTGCTCGAGGCACGACCATTGACCGGACGCACGAATCAGATACGCATCCACTGTGCGCATCTGGGATTTGCGGTGGTGGGCGACGCGGCTTATGCGCCCGAGAACGGCCCATTTCGGCAGACGCTCGACGTGGATGAGCCACCGCTGTGCCTGCACGCCTGGAAGATCGACTTTGCTCATCCGGTAAGTGGTGCGGCCATGAGTTTCACGGCGCTTCCGCCGGCCTGGGCCGCTGACCGATAGCCACCGGTGCGCACCAGTGAGTTTGGCGTTGACTTGATTTGGGCAAAACGTTTCCATGCGCTACGGAGCGGAGGGAACGCATGGACAGAATGCTCAGGGCCGTCGCGATGTTTGCCGTTGCCTTGGCTGCGTCGGGTTCGCAGGCGATGGCACAGCAGAGCGCAAAATCCTCCGCGGGCCGCCATCCGAACATCCTGCTGATCATCGGGGATGACTTCGGCCTGGACGTCACCTCCGACATGTACCCGGGGCTGATCGACGCCGTCATGAAGCAGTACAGCCCCGCGGGCCTGAATCATCCGGCCTACAAGGCCATCAAGGGCCGCGCCGCTTCCACTCCCATGCTCGATCGTTTCGCACGGCAGGGCATGACCTTCTCGAATGCCTGGGCCGAGCCATTCTGCTCACCCACCCGTTCGTCGATCCTGACCGGATTGTTCTCGGCCAAGACCCGCGTGCTCACCTATGCAGATCCGCTCGATGTGCATCATCTGTCGTTCGTGCAGAAATTGAAGGATGAGGCGGGTTACAGCACGGCGATTTTCGGCAAGTGGCATATAGCAGGGCTGCCCGGCAGATCAGCCGACTATCCGGGCATGAAACCCAAGCAGGCAGGCTTCGATCTCTTCAAGGGCAATCTCAGCGCCGCGATCAAGAGCTATTGGGATTACGACTACCAGATCCAGGACGCTGACACACCGGCCGACAAATGGCGCAACGAGAGCCCGCCGACGCGTTCGATTGCCGGTGTCGCACCGACCAATTACGCGCCGGTGGTCAAGGCTGCCGACACCATCGACTGGATTACGGCGCAGACCAAGGCGCATCCGGACAAGCCCTGGTTCGTGTGGCTGGCATTCAATCTGTCGCATGCCACGGCGCAGCGCGTGCCCAGCCAGATGGTGGTGCCCAATGCCGACACGCTCGACGCCACCGCCTACCAGGAGATGAAAGCCTGCGGCGGCACCTTCGGCACCGCCAATGTGGGATCGTGCACGGGTGAGCAGTTGATGCGGGCGATGACCAACTCTGTCGACACCGTGATCGGCAAGGTGCTCCAGGCCGTTGACGCGCTCGACCCCAACACCATCGTGATCTACATCAGCGACAACGGCACGCCCATGTACGGCCGCAAGAATCTGGATTTCATCGACAACCTCTACCTGACGAAAAAGGGACGCGGCAAGGGCACGGCATATGAAAGCGGTACGCGCGTGCCCATGGCCATCCGCGGTCCGGGCATCGCGAAGAACTCAACCAGCAATGCCTATGTAGATACCAACGACCTGTTCGCCACCATCCTGAACTTCGCCGGCATTGAGGCCCCGGGGATGGTGCCGAACAGTGGTGGCACAGGCATGGTCGCGCTCGACTCCGTGTCGCTGGCGCCGTTGCTCTACCGCAAGGCCAAGGCAACCCGCGATCCGCACAAGGGCTTTCTGCTGGCCGAAACCGTGAACCTGATGACGGCGGAGAAGACGCGGCAGGCCGGGGCGCGCAATGGCTCGTACAAGATCGTCTGCACCGGCAATCCCCAATCTTCGAACTGCGAGTTCTTTGACCTGGCGAAGGATCCACTCGAGGAATACCCATTGCCGAAACCGGCGAGCTGCGAGGATTACGCCAGCGGCAAGTGGAAGCCGGCCGACGCGCAGTGGAACTACTGCCGCCTGAACGAGGTGATCGCAAGGGAATCGTTCATGCAGCCGGGATATGTGGAGCAGGGCACGCCGGGGCCGGGTCTGCCTCCGGAGTGATCAGACCCGGTCTTTGGGAGTGACAATGAAAAATCAATCGATCCGCGTGATTTCGCTGCTGTGCCTGTGCCTGGGCATGGCTCACGCTGCCAGCAGCCATGCCGCGGCGGCAAAGCGCAAGCTGGCTGCGGGTTCCCGTCCCAGCATCCTGCTCATCGTCGCGGACGATATGGGACAGACCGATCTGGGCATCTACGGCAGCGAGATCCGCACGCCCAACCTCGATCAGCTGGCGTCCCGCGGGTTGATGCTGACCAGCTACTACGCTTCGCCGCTGTGCGCGCCGACCCGTGCCATGCTGCTGTCGGGCACGGACAATCATCGCGCCGGCGAGGGGCTGATGGATCAGACCGTCGAGGGCGCGGATGGTTATGAAGGACACCTCAACGATCGTGTGGCGACGCTGGCCTCGCGCCTGAAGAAAGTCGGCTACCACACTTACATGGCCGGAAAGTGGCACCTGGGGTATCGGGACGAGCAGAGCGCCGCCAGCCGCGGATTCGATCGATCCTTCACGTTGCTGGCAGGCGGCGCGGCCCATTACGGCATGGTGGGCCTGCGAGGAGCCTCCGCGCAGTACCGTGATGACGGGAAGCTCGTGGATTCGCTGCCGGCGGACTTCTACTCCACCACTTATTACACCGACAAGATGCTTGGTTACATGAAGCAGTCGGCGGGCGACGGGAAACCATTCTTCGCCTATCTGGCCTACACGGCTCCTCACTGGCCCATGCAGGCGCCTGAGGCCGACATCCAGCGGCAGCGTGGCCGCTACGACGCGGGCTATGAAGTGCTGCGCCAGAATCGCTTCGCAGCCTGGAAGGCGCGGGGTTTTGCCCCGCGGGATGCGCAGCTTCCCGACCTGCCGCCCGGCTATACGCCGTGGAGCGAATTGAATTCCGGACAGCAGGCCAAGAGTGCGCGCGCCATGGAAGTCTATGCCGCCATGGTCGAGCGCATGGATACCGAGGTGGGCCGGGTGCTGGCGTACCTGCGGCAATCCGGGCAGCTCGACAACACCTTGATCCTGTTCCAGTCCGACAATGGCGCGGAAGGTGGATTCGATCGGGGTGCCACCGCCAACGACGACGTAGCCCTGGATGACATCGGGCGTCCCGGCTCATGGGTATATGTCGGAAAGGGATGGGCGGAGGCCCAGGGGGCGCCGTACTTCCTGCAGAAGTTCTACACCGGTGAGGGCGGCATCCATGTGCCGGCGTTCGCCTACGGCCCGGCGCTGGGCGTGCCGTCGGGCAAGCGCAATGATTCCTTGCTGATCACGCCGGATGTGGCGCCGACATTGCTCGAATTCGCTGGCGCTGATGCCGGCGTTCCCAAAGAACAGCCCGACGCGTTGCCCATTACGGGCCGCTCATTTGCCGCCATCCTGACCGGCGAAACATTCACCCGGCGCCGCGGCGAAACCGACACCGTGGGTTGGGAGCACAGCGGCCATGCAGCGATTCGCAGGGGCGATTTCAAACTGTTGTGGGTGGGAGGCAATAACCCCCCAACTGCGGGAGTGGGGCCCGCCAGGCCATCGCCTGCGGCAAGAAATCCTGTGCCCGCCGGTTCCACGCCGGCCCGCGCGAGCGCGCCAGCCCGTCCGGCGTTGAATCGCGAAAAAATGGCGGAGGGTGGACCGGCCGGCGAGCCGGTGGGCAAGGGTGGCCCCTGGAAGCTTTACAACCTGCGCCAGGATCCAGCAGAACTGCACGACCTTTCGGCGCAGAACCCGCAACTCAAATCCCAGCTGCTCGATGAGTGGGCCCGGTATGCGCGTGAAAGCGGCGTCATCGTGAAGTCCGGGGTGGATAACGCCCAGCGGTGATATCGTCGGGTCGATGCCCGCACCCGGTACACGCATCGATCGCTTCGAAATTCTTGAGCTGCTGGGCACCGGCGGCATGGGCGAGGTCTATCGCGCGCGCGATTCGCGACTGGGTCGTGACATCGCGCTGAAGCTGTTGCCCGAGCGATTCCTCCGCGATCCGCAACGCCTCGCCCGATTCGAGCGCGAAACGCGGGTGCTGGCGTCGCTGAACCATCCGAACATCGCGGCGCTGCATGAAATCGTGACGCTGGGTCACACTCACGCGCTGGTGATGGAACTGGTCGAGGGCGATACGCTATCCGAGCGCATCGAACGCGGCGCACTGCCGCTGCGCGAGACGCTCGGAATCGCCGCGCAGATCGCCACCGCGCTGGATGCCGCGCATGAACGCGGCGTCGTGCATCGCGACCTGAAGCCCGGCAACATCAAGCTGCGCCCCGACGGCACCGTGAAGCTGCTGGACTTCGGTCTGGCGAAGGTGCTGGACACCGGCACATCAGCCAGTGATCCGGCCGCGGTGACATTGACGGCCGTTGGGCCTGCTGGTGGTGGCGCGCACATTCTTGGGTCGCCCTCGTACATGAGTCCGGAACAGGCCCGCGGGCTTGCCGTCGACAAGCGTGCGGATATCTGGTCTTTCGGCTGCGTGCTGTACGAGATGCTGTGCGGCGAGCGGGCGTTCAGTGGCGAACATCCCTCTGACGTGATGGCGAAGATCATCGAGCGCGCGCCGGATTTCAGCGCGCTGCCGGCAGATCTGCCGTTCACGGTCCAGCGGCTGTTGCAGCGTTGCCTGGAGAAGGACCGCAGGCAGCGGCTGCGCGACGTCGGCGATGCGCGCCACGAATTGCTCGACGCACTCGACAATTCCGGCAGCGAGTCGACCGCCGGTGCGGCACTGGCGGCTAGAGCCGCAATTCCCAGGCCCGTGATACTTCGGCGCATTGTGCTGGCCGCGGCGCTGATCGCAACGCTGGCCGCCGCAGCGGCATGGTTCGTGCTGTGGCGCGAGCCCCAGGCACCCCGCGTCACACGTTTCGTCATCGATGAGCAAAGCGTGGCATCAGGCGGCCTGGCAATTTCCAGTGATGGAACACGTATCGCGTTCGTGGCCGAACGCGGCCTGGTGGTGCGCTCGCGCGACCGGCTCGAGAGCACGCTGGTTGCGGCGCGCAACCTGGTGCAGGGGGATCCCTTCTTCTCGCCCGACGGTGAATGGGTAGGCTTCAAGGGCTGGGCCGCGCTGCGGAAGGTGTCCGCCTCTGGTGGTCCGGTCTCGACGGTGCTGGATCAGCGCGTGGCCTCGATCGGCACATGGACAGGCGAGGATATTTTCTTTGCCGACATGACGGGCGTTTTCCGCATCTCCGCGGCAGGCGGCAAACCGGTGGCACTGGCTACGGCCGTGCAGGGCGAACAGATCAATTTCGTCGAGGCGCTGCCCTCGCGGCGGGCGATTCTTTTTACCGTGGTTCCGGCGCACGACAACAACGCGGACCGCTCGACCAGCGTCCCGAGCGCACGCATCGAAGCGCTGGACCTGGTCACCGGCCTGCGGCACACCGTGATGCGCGGCGGTGGGCAGCCGCGCTACACGCGCACCGGCCACCTTCTCTATGTGAGCAGCGGAACGCTGTACGCGATCGCCTTCGACGTCGACCGGTTGCAGACGCGGGGCACTGCCGTGCCGGTGATCGAGGGCGACGGGTTGCTGGATTACGACGTTTCGAAGGAGGGCACGTTGATCTACCGCTCTGCCGCAGCGGAGCCGCGCAGGGAAATGGTATGGGTCGATCGCCAGGGCCAGGTTACATCGCTCGGTGCACCCTTGATGAGTTACGTGTATCCGCGGATTTCACCAGACGGCAATCGGGTGGCAATCGACGTACCGGGCGCGGCAGCGCGCGATATCTGGATGTGGGATATCCCGCGCCGCACGCTTGAGCGTTTCACCAAGGACCCTGCGGGCAATCCGCTGGTTGCGTGGAGCCCAGACGGCCGCTATCTCGCCTTCGGCAACGAGGTCTCTGGCGTCTCCAACGTCTATCGTCAGGCGGCCGATGGCAGCGGCCAGCCCGAACATCTGCTCGAGAGCAAGGCGGTGCAGATGCCCATCAGCTATGCGCCAGACGGCCGATTGCTGGTTTCGGTGGTCGTGCCGAACCAGCAGCGCGACATCCACGTTATGACGATGGACGGCACACACAGCACCAAGCCTCTCATTCAAGGTCCGGCGAACGAGCTGTGGGCGGAAGTCTCACCTGACGGGCATTGGGTGGCCTACGACTCGGACGAGTCCGGACAATTCGAGGTTTACGTGCGGCCATTCCCCGATGCGTACGGCGGCGGGCGCTGGCAGATTTCCGCCGCGGGCGGTCGCCAGCCGCTCTGGTCGCCTGATGGTCGCGAGTTGTTCTATCGCGATTTCAGCGGTGCACTGATGAGCGTTCCGGTTGCCGCCGGCCCGGCTTTTGCGCCGGGCCGGCCCACACCGCTGCTCCAGGGCGGAGATTTTATCGGCGGAGGCGCCAGTGGCAGTGGCAGGACCTACGACATTTCTCCCGACGCCAGCCGGTTCCTCATGATCCGCAGCGTAAACGAGGGCCCCGGGCCACTGGTTGTCGTGCTGAACTGGTTCGAGGAACTCAAGCGGCTGGCTCCCATCCACTAGTCAATTCTTGAGACTCAGATACACCTGCCCATCGGCTCCGTAGTACAGGCGCTTCTGATCCCACGAGAATGAGGGGCGGGTCTCTGCCAGCGGCGCCGTGGTGAAGCTCAGCTGCGTGCTCAGGTCGCGCGGCGTCGACCACTCGGCGGTGAGCGAACTGCGCGTGGACATATAGATGTCCATGTTTCCACCGCGATTCGAGGCGAACACGATGGACAGCCCATCGCGACTGACGTTGGGTTGCTGATCCTCGGAGCTGGTGTTGAGCGCGGCAACGGCAACGCCTGGTCCATAGGTTCCGTCGGGCCGCATCTCGCTCATGAAGATGTCCTGGCTGCCGGTGGCCTGGTCGCCATTGTGGTCGCTCGAGAAGAACAGGAAGGTGCCGTCCGGCGTGCTCAGCAGCGAGGGGCTGAACTTCGCGCCCTTGGTATTCGGACCATCGGGGTAGCAGGCCAGCCGTTTGGCCGGTCCCAGGGACTGTATCTGCATCGTGCCGCCACCGCCAACGGGCGCCACCACCGAGTAGCGGGTGACGAAGATATCCGCGCCGTTGAGTCCCGGCACCGCGCCGGGCTCGCCGCACTTGGGCGATTCACCGGGAGCGGCGTCGCGCGTGGACACGAACATCAGCCAGTCACCCATCACGGGTGTCGGACAGAAATCGTTGGCATTGTCTACGCTGACCGGATCCCCGAGCTTGGTCCTGCTGTCGTAGGTATTGGCTGGCGCATTGCGCCGCAGGGCCCAGATATCCAGGCCATTGGAACCGGCCGGGCCCGCCGCGGTGTACAGCAGGCTGCCGTCGCGGGTTTCGATGGGGCAGCCACCGGGAGCAACCGCGACGGGTGGGCTCCACTCGGGGGGAGTGGGTGGAGGCCCGGTCACGGGAGGCGCCGGGGTGGGCTCATCGCCATCACACCCGCCGAGCAGTGCCACGCTGGCCAGTGCCATCACGCTGCCCCGAAAAATCCTTTTCATACATGCCTCACTTCAGATTTGCCTGAGCCGATAGTGCTGCGAGGCGTAAAATGAGTCGGGGCGAAAACAGGGCCGAAACAAGAGCAAATCGGGGCGGGGCATGAAGCGTTTCGGCAGGTTCGAGTTCGATGTGCAGACGCGCCGTGTCAGGGAAGGCGAGCGCGACATCCACCTTGCGCCCAAGGCCTTCGAGCTGCTGGCCGCGCTGCTGGAAGTGGCTCCGCGAGTGGTTTCCAAGCGCGAGCTGCACGCGAAATTGTGGCCCAGCGGAGTGGTGGCCGATGCGACGCTGGTAGCACTCGTCAAGCACCTGCGCGCCGCGCTCAGGGATCGCGACCGCGCGGCGCCGCTGATCCGCACGGTGCACCGCGTGGGCTATGCCCTGGAACTGTCACCGGTTCATCGCAAGGCGGACCAGCCCGCGGTGACGGCCTGCTGGCTCATCTTCGGGCAGCGCCGGCTTGCATTGGCGAAGGGTGAGAACATTGTCGGTCGCGACGCTGCGGCAAGGATACGTCTCGATGATCCAACGGTTTCGCGCCGTCACGCCCGCATCGTGGTGGGCGGCGCCAGCGCACTGCTGGAGGATCTGGGCAGCAAGAATGGCACCTTCCTCGACGATCAGCAGATTTCATCGGGTGCCGTGCCATTGCGCGATGGCGCCCGTGTGGCCTTCGGTACGGTGCTTGCCACTTATGGCGAATCGAGCACCGGCATGCCCACGCTCACACACCTGGGATCACTGGATCCGCGGGCCTGACCGGCGGTCACGCCACGAGTCATCCCGTCTGGCCTTACGTGCGAGCCACCACTCCTAGCGCTTCGATCGAAGACTGTCTGCTTCGCGACCAGCACCGGCTGCGTCGCGAACGGGACCGTCTGCATGGCCAAAGGCTGCGCGGCAACGACGTATCGGCCGCCGAAGAGGCCCTGCGGCAGAAGATCGACGCTTCGACGGCAGCGCGCGCCGCACGGGCCGCCAGCGTGCCGGCATTGTCCTATCCGGATGACCTGCCAGTCTCACAGCACCGCGATGCCATCCGCCGTGCCATCGCCGACCATCCAGTGGTCATCGTCAGCGGCGAGACCGGCTCGGGCAAGACCACGCAGTTGCCAAAGATTTGCCTCGAGGCCGGTCGCGGCGTGGCCGGCACCATCGGCCACACGCAGCCACGGCGCATTGCGGCTCGCGCCGTGGCTGCGCGCATCGCCGAAGAACTGAAAGTGCCGCTCGGCGGACTGGTGGGCTACAAGCTGCGATTCCAGGACCGCAGTCGCCCAGAAGGGCTGATCAAGGTGATGACCGACGGCATTCTGCTGGCCGAGACGCAGGGCGATCGCTTCCTCAACGCCTATGACACTCTCATCATCGATGAGGCGCATGAGCGTTCGCTGAACATCGACTTTCTGCTGGGCTATGTGAAATGGCTGCTGCCGCGCCGGCTGGATCTGAAGGTGGTGATCACCTCGGCCACCATCGACACCGAGCGCTTCTCCAGGCACTTCGACGGTGCGCCGGTCATCAGCGTGTCCGGCCGCAGTTATCCGGTGGAGGTGCGCTATCGCGAGGTGCAGCGCGAGGAGGAGGACGACGAGACCGACTCGCTGGAGCAGGACGCCATACTGGGCGCCGTGGATGAACTGTGGCGCGATCAGAATGGCGACATCCTGGTGTTTCTCTCCGGTGAGCGTGAGATCCGCGAAACGGCAGAGTCGCTGCGCAAGCACCATCCGCAGGGCTGCGAAGTCCTGCCGCTGTACTCGCGTCTGGCGCAGGAGGAACAACAACGCGTGTTCCGGCCCTCGGGCAAGCGCCGCATCGTGCTGGCCACCAATGTGGCCGAAACCTCCCTTACCGTACCGGGCATCCGCGCGATCATCGACACCGGCGTGGCGCGCATCAGTCGCTACTCGCATCGCAGCCGGCTGCAGCGCCTGCCCATCGAGAAGATCTCGCAGGCCTCGGCCAATCAGCGCGCCGGACGCTGTGGCCGCGTCGGGCCCGGCATCGCCATCCGCCTGTATTCAGAAGAGGACTACCAGGCACGCCCCGCGTTCACCGAACCGGAGATCCAGCGCACCAACCTGGCGGCCGTGATTCTGCAGATGCATGCGCTGAAACTGGGCGATATCGAAGCGTTTCCCTTCGTCGAGCCACCGGACGGGCGCTTTATACGGGACGGCCTGCGCACGCTGCGCGAGCTGGGTGCGTTGACGGAGGAAGGCCAGCTGACGCAAATGGGGCAGCGTCTGTCGCGGGTGCCGCTGGATCCGCGCCTGGGCCGCATCCTGATGGCGGGCGCCGATGAAAACTGTCTGGAGGAGATCGCCATCATCGCCTCGGCCCTGTCAGTGCCAGACCCGCGCGACCGTCCGGCGGAGAAACAAACCCAGGCCGATCAGAAGCACGCGCCCTTTCGCGACGAGAAATCCGACTTCATTTCCCTGCTGAACCTGTGGCGGGCGTACGAAAAGGCGCGCGCAGAGCTGTCACGGGCAAAGCTGCGCGGCTGGTGCAAGGAGAACTTCCTTTCTTATCTGCGCCTGTCCGAATGGCATGACGTGCTCGGGCAGGTCACGGAAGTGGTCAAGGGGGAGCTGGCCCTCAGGTTCAACACGCAGCCGGGCCAGTATGAAGCCATCCATCGGGCACTGCTGGCCGGGCTGTTGTCGCAGGTGGCCGAAAAAAAGGAGCAGGCCGAATACCTGGGCGCCAACGGCACGAAACTGAACATTCATCCCGGCTCGGGCCAGTTCAAGGCGCGACCCGCGTGGATTGTCAGCGCCGAGCAGGTGCAGACCACCAAGGTATATGCGCGCACCGTCGCGCGCATCGATCCGCGCTGGGTGGAAGAGGTGGGCGAGCACCTGGTGCGGCGTCACCACTACGAGCCGCACTGGGAGCGCCGCGCGGGCCGCGCCGCAGTGTATGAGCGGGTGACATTGTTTGGCCTGACATTGTCCGCAGGTCGAAGTGTGCCCTTCGAGCGCGTCGATCCGGCAGCCGCGCGGGAGCTGTTCATCCGTCATGCGCTGGTACGCATGGAATACGATTCGCGCGCGCCTTTCCTGGCGCACAACCTCAAGCTGCTGCAGGACACCGAATACCTGCAGCAGAAGGGCCGGCGTGTGGATCTGCTGGGCGACGAGACGCAGCTTTACGCCTTCTTCGATGCACGCGTGCCAGAAGGCATCTCCACCGGCGCGGCTTTCGAGCGCTGGCGGCGTGAGGCCGAGGCGAAAGACCCCAAGCTGCTGTGGCTGAGCGAAAGGGATATCGCCGGCAGTGAGGCGCAGCTCGAATCCGAGCGCTTTCCGGACCATCTCAGCGCGGGGCCACTGGTGGTGCAGCTGCGCTACCGCTTCGAGCCGGGCCACGAGGACGACGGCGTTTCCGCGCTGGTGCCGCTGCATGTGTTGAACCAGCTTGCGGAGGAGCCCTTCGAATGGCTGGTGCCGGGGCTGATCGAGGAGCGGATCACGGCCCTGGTTCGCTCGCTGCCGAAGGCCCTGCGCGTGCACTTCGTGCCGGTGCCAGATGCCGTGGCGCAGGCAGTGCCGATGCTGGATGTCGGCCGCGGTTCGCTGCGTGCCCAGCTTGCCACCGCGCTGTCGCGCATCGGTGGCGTGCCGATGCCGCGCGATGCGTTCCGCGACGATCTCTACGCATCGATCAGGCGCTCGGTCGCCGATCACGGCATCGACTACCTGCCCGGCTGCGCCGAGCTCGGCGACTTCGACGCGACGTCGACGACGATCGCGCTCTCGCCGGCCGGCCAGCAGGCCGCTTTGCCGCAGGATCTTTTGCACAACACGTTCGAGCGCTACTGGAA
>Ga0164241_10004841_pt1 | contig 12875 bp, 12 predicted proteins | sample OricomyardsoilBY_FD_108780 | JGI IMG/M metagenome (GOLD analysis project Ga0164241, IMG submission 108780) | Backyard soil microbial communities from Emeryville, California, USA - Original compost - Back yard soil (BY) | ecosystem: Environmental > Terrestrial > Soil > Unclassified | place: USA...
CCACCCCGCGCACGAGATTGCGGGGCCGGAACGGGCCCGTCTGGGCGAGCGTGTGGGCCAGCGAGAACGGCGTGCCTGCCGCGAGTCCGGCCGCCTCCCAGTCGGCGGGCGTGACCAGCCGGGTGACCTCGACGGAGGCGCCGAGGCCGGTCAGCCCGCGGGCCTCGAGCACCCGGATCAGCTCGTCGCGGTAGGCGGGCCCGACCCGCCGCCAGTCGATCGGCGCGGTCGCGAGGTTCGGACACGGCGCGAGGACCGACACCAGCTCCCGGCCGGCGGGCGCGAGCCCGGGGTCGGTCGCGGTCGGCCGGGTGACCAGCAGCGACGGGTCGCTCATGAGCCGCCCGCGGTGCAGGATCTCGTCGAACGTGCGGGTCCAGGCGTCGCCGAAGAACACCGTGTGGTGCGCGAGCTGCGGCCAGCCGCGGGTGACCCCGGCGTGCAGCACGACCGCCGACGGCGACCAGCGTGGCGGCACCGGCCGTCGCGGCGCGCCGCCCAGCAGCCGGTAGCTGACCGGCAGGTCGGGCGTCAGCACGACCGCGTCGCACGGGACCCGCTCGCCGTGCGTGGTGCGCACCGCGGTGACGCGCGAGCCGCGCCGCTCCAGCCACGCCGCGCCCGTGCCGTACCGCAGGGTGGCGCCGTGCCGGGCCGCCGCGTCCGCGAGCGTCTCGGCGACCGCCCCGATCCCGCCGCGCGGGTAGTACACCCCGGCCACGGTGTCCATGTAGGCGATGACCCCGTACGCGGCGAGCGCCCGGTTCGGCGCGAGGCCCGCGTAGAGCGACTGGAAGGTGAACACGCGGCGCAGCCGCTCGTCGTGCAGGAACCGGCCGACCGCGGGCGCGAGCCTGCCGAACCCGCCCGTCGCGGCGAGCCGGGCCAGCCGCGGGCCCGCGAGGTCCAGGGCCGAGTCGAAGTTGGCCCCGATGAACGTGTCGCGCTGCAGCTTGTACAGCCCGGTCAGCCAGGCCCGCAGCCGCCGGTAGCCATCGGCCTCGCGGGGCCCGGCGAACCGGCGCACCTCGTCGGCCATCGCGTCCGCGTCGGCGTGCACGTCCAGCGTCGAGCCGTCGGCGAAGCGGGCCCGGTAGGAGGGGTCGAGGCGGGTCAGCGTGAGCCGCCCGGCCAGGGACTCGCCGACCGCGCCGAGCGCCTCGTCGACCAGCTCCGGCATGGTCAGCACGGACGCGCCGGTGTCGATCCGGTAGCCGTCGAGCTGCGCCGACGCGGCCCGTCCGCCGGGCCCGTCCGCGGCCTCCAGCAGGGTCACCGTCCGGCCGGCGCCGAGCAGATGCAGGGTCGCCGACAGGCCGGCGAGCCCGGCGCCGACCACGACGACGTGGTCGGCGCGGCCCGCGACGGTCCGCACTAGCGGTCCCGTCTGGTGGCCGCGATGGCCAGGTCCCGCAGCCGTGTCACGCCCGGGTCGGCCAGTCCGGCGGCGTCGAGCGCGGCCAGCGCAGAGGAGGTCAGCGCGGCGATGCGCCGTTCCAGCTCGTCCACCGCGCCCAGCTCGGCGAGCAGCTCGCGGACCCGGGTCAGCGTCTGCGGCGCCAGGTCGGGGTCGCCGAGCGCACCGCGCATGAGCTCCGCGTCGGCGCGCCGGCCGGCCAGGACGGCGCGCTCCAGGCCGACGGCCATCAGCAGCGTGCGCTTGCCCTCGCGCAGGTCGTCGCCCGCGGGCTTGCCGGTGACCTCGGTGTCGCCGAACATCCCGAGCAGGTCGTCGCGCAGCTGGAACGCCACGCCGATGTCGGTGCCGAACGTCTTCACGGCCTCGACGGTGTCCGGCGCCGCGCCCGCGAGCGCCACGCCCATGTGCAGCGGCCGCTCCACGGTGTAGGCGGCGGTCTTGAGCCGGGCCACGCCCAGCGCCCGCTCCTCCGACTCGTCGCCCTCGGCCTGGGCAAGCACGTCCAGGTACTGGCCGGCGAACATCTCCGCCCGCATCGCCTGCCACGGCCGGCGCGCGGCGTCACGCATCACGGGGTCCAGCGGGGCGCTCTCGAACATGTCGTCGGCCCAGGCCAGCGCCAGGTCGCCGAGCAGGATCGCGGCGGCGGCGCCGAACCGTTCCGGCTCGCCCAGCCAGCCGCCCGCGCGGTGGGCCTCGGTGAACCGGACGTGCACGGTCGGGCGGCCACGGCGCAGCTCGGAGGCGTCCATGAGGTCGTCGTGCACGAGCGCGCACGTCTGGATCAGCTCGAGCGCGCTGATCGCGTGCAGCACCGCCTCGGCGCGCGGCCCGTCCGGCTCGCCACCCGCGGCCCGCCAGCCCCACCAGGCGAACGTGGGCCGCAGCCGTTTGCCGCCCCGCAGGGCGAAGTCGGACATCGCGTCCACGGCCTGCGCGAACGTGCGGGCGAGGTCGGGCAGCTCGGCCCGGCGCTCGGCGAGGTAGCGGGCGAGGACGTCCTCGACGTGCAGGTGCACCGCGGCGTCGACGGTCTGGTCGACTGCGGTCGGGAGTTCGGGAGCCGGGGCCACGCCGACCATGGTGCGTGGTTGGCGTGGGTCACATAGCAGCGGGGTCGGCTCGCGGTACAGCTCGGCAGCGGCGTTGCGTATAGCGCGCTTCACTAGGCTGGAGCCATGACTTCGGTGGTGGGACGTATCCCGGGTGACCGGCCGGTGTTCTCCGTCGAGTTCATGCCGCCGCGCGACGACGCGGACGAACAGCGGCTGTGGAACTCGATCCGCGCGCTGGAGGGACTGGACCCGGCGTTCGTGTCGGTCACCTACGGCGCGGGCGGGTCCAGCCGCGACCGCACGATCCGCACGACGGGCCGGGTGGTGCGCGAGACCACGCTGGTCTCGATGGCCCACCTGACGGCCGTCGACCACTCGGTCGCGGAGCTGCGCAACGACATCGGCTGGTACGCCGAGCTGGACGTGAAGAACGTGCTCGCGCTGCGCGGCGACCCGCCCGGCGACCCGATGGGCGAGTGGGTCCGCCACCCCGAGGGCCTCGAGTACGCCGAGGAGCTGGTGCGCCTGGTGCGGGAGCTGGGGGACTTCTGCGTCGGCGTGTCCGCGTTCCCCTACGGCCACCCGCGCTCGGACGACCTCGACTCCGACACCGAGTACCTGGTGCGCAAGCTCCGCGCGGGCGCGGACTTCGCGATCGCCCAGCTGTTCTTCGAGGCCGACGACTTCCTGCGGATGCGCGACCGGGTCGCCGCGCGGGGCTGTGACTCGCTGCTGCTGCCCGGCGTGATGCCGCTGACCACGCCGAAGATCCTGTCGAAGACCGTGGAGCTGTCCGGCGCGCCGGTGCCGGGCTGGATGGCCGACCGGCTCGGCCCGCTGTCGGGCGACCCGAAGGCGTTCCGCGCGGCCGGCATGGACGTGACCGAGGAGCTGTCGCGGCGGCTGCTCGCCGAGGGCGTGCCGAGCCTGCACTTCTACACGTTCAACCTGTCGAAGGCGACCAAGGAGATGGTGGCCCGGCTCGACCTCGCACCCGGGCGGGAAACCGAGCATCAGGAGAGCGTGCGGACGGGCTAGTACGCCTGCGCGCGGTGCGCCTGGGCGCGTTCGAGCTTGAGGCTGCGCCGGTGCGTGAACAGCGCCAGCAGCACCACCAGCACGGACACGCCGATCGCGCCGCCGCCGACGATCGCGACCCACTGCGTCCAGGACACGCCGGAGACGTCGGAGTACTGGGCGGTGGCGCTGAACTCGGTGACCGCGGCCGGCTTGGGTGACCAGCTGATCGTGCCGTCGGTGTTGTCGCCGTTCGTGCGGATGATCCGGCCCGGGAACGCGATCTTGACCTGGATGTCCGCCCGCTCCTTCGGCACGCGGGTCAGGTCGATCGAACCGGCGAGCGAGACGAGGTCGCCGGAGCGGCGGAACGACAGCCGGTACTGGCGCAGCGTGGAGATCGAGTCGACGAGGACCTGCAGCTCGGTGAACTTCAGGCCGGTGATCGTGACCTTCTGGCCGACGTAGCCGTCCGCGGTGTAGGGCTCGGTGCGGACCTTCTCGGCGAGCTCGGGCGGCACGGTCAGGGTGGGACCGTCGTCGTCCTTGCTCACCCGAAGGGCGGCGACGACCAGTTCGCCGGAGAGCTGGTCGTCGGAGGACACCGCGAGCGCTGCGTGGATGCGGACGCAGCCGGAGAGCGAGACGAGCAGGACTGCGCTCAGTACGACGAGCCCGAGCAGTCTGCGAACGTGGTCGCGGCCGGCGGTGCGCACCGCCACATCCTGCCAGCTTCGAGTTGTTGGGTAGCGTCCGGTGCCATGGACACCCCTGTGCACCGCCTCTGCGACTCCTATGTGGACGACTACGTTCGCCTCGAACCGACGGTGGCCACCGCGCTGGGCATCTCGGGTCACGACGACCGGCTGCCGGACCTGTCCCCGGACGGGCACGCCGAGCGGGCCGAGCTGACGGCGAAGGCCCTGCGTGCGGTGGGTGAGCTGGAGCCGGTGGACGAGAGCGAGCGGGACGCGAAGGCGGTGTTCACCGAGCGGCTCGGCATCGAGCAGGAGGTGTACGAGGCGGGCCTGGTGGACTCGTCGCTGAACGTGCTGGCGAGCCCCGCACAGGAGGTGCGCCAGGCGTTCGACCTGATGCCGACGGACTCGCCCGACGCGTGGCGCGCGATCGCCGCGCGCATGGCCGCGGTGCCGGACGCACTCGCGAGCTACCGGGAGAGCCTGCGGTACGCGGCGGGCCGCGGCACGGTCGCCGCGGAGCGGCAGGTGCGCAAGGTGGCCGAGCAGTGCACGACGTGGGCCGGGCTGGGCGACGAGCCGGCGTTCTTCGCGGCGCTCGCGTCCTCTGCCTCGTCCGACTCCGTGCGGGCGGACCTGGACCGGGCGGCGACCGCGGCCGGGCAGGCGTACGCGGACCTGGCGGCGTTCCTGCGCGACGAGCTGCTGCCCAAGGCCCCGGAGAAGGACGCGGTCGGCGCGGACGTCTATGCCCTGTGGTCGCGGATGTACCTCGGTGCGCGGCTGGACCTGCAGGAGGCGTACGAGTGGGGCTGGGCGGAGTTCACCCGCATCGAGACGGAGATGAAGCAGGTCGCCGACCGCATCCAGCCGGGTGCCGGCATCCGCGCGGCGAGCGACGCGCTCGACGCCGACCAGCGGTACCACATCGCCGGGGTGGAGCCGTTCCGCGAGTGGATGCAGGACCTGTCGGACCGGGCGCTGGCGGACCTGCGCGGGGTGCACTTCGAGATCCCGGACCCGATCATGCGGCTGGACTGCAAGATCGCACCGCCCGGTGGTGGGTCGGGGGCGTACTACACGGGCCCGTCGGATGACTTCACGCGCGCGGGCGCGATGTGGTGGGCGCTGCCCCCGGACACGAACGAGTTCACCACGTGGCGCGAGGTGAGCATCGTGTACCACGAGGGCGTGCCGGGCCACCACCTGCAGATCGCGACGGCGACGCACGAGGCGCAGCGGCTGAACAAGTACCAGCGGTTGCTGTGCTGGGTGCCGGCCTACAGCGAGGGCTGGGCGTTGTACGCGGAGCGCCTGATGCAGGAGTTCGGCTACCTGACCGACGACGGCAACCTGATGGGCATGCTGAACGAGAACCTGTTCCGCGCGGCCAGGGTGATCGTCGACATCGGCATGCACCTGGAGCTGGAGATCCCGCGGGGCACGGGTTTCCACGAGGGCGAGCGCTGGACCCCGGAGCTGGGCCTGGAGTTCATGCTGACCCGCACGATCACCCCGGAGTCCCTGGTACGCGACGAGATCGACCGCTACCTGGGCTGGCCGGGCCAGGCCCCGTCCTACAAGTTGGGCGAACGCCTATGGCTCTCCGCCCGCGACGACGCACGTGCCCGGGCAGGTGCGGACTTCGACCTCAAGGAGTTCCACATGCAGGCGCTGCGCATGGGCCAAATGGGCCTGGACACCCTGCACGAACGCCTGGCCGCGCTGTAACCATTCGCGCCGAGCAGTTATCCACAGTTGTCCCGCGACCCCCGATTTCCGTCAGTTCTCACGACCCGACTGGAAATCGGGGGGCCCCCGCGTGGCTGGCCGGTTCGATTACCGCCTGGTCGAGATCTGCGCCCGGCTACCACAAATTCCTCAACTGGGCATGCAATATGCGACAACCGGCGAGTTCGGCCTGGTCGGCTGTCACGTCCACCTCCCGTGTCGCGGCCCGATCCCCGTTGCGGAAGAGGTTGTCCACAAACGCGGCGCCACGCGAGCGGAATCGTCAGTGTGTGCCGGTAGTGTGGAATTCGGGGGACCCCCGGGCAGTTATCCACAACTGCGCTTGTTGTCCACAGAATTCGTGCGTGGGCCGTGGGCTTGTCGGTGATCATTGGTAGTGTGGAAATCGGGGGTCCCCAGGCGAGTTATCCACAACTGCCCCAACTGTCCACAGAAAAGATTCCGATCTCCGAAAATGTCGGTGCACGCGACTAGCATTGAATTCGGGGGGACCCCGGGGAGTTGTCCACAAGTCGCCGGATCGTCCACAGGCTGAGGGGCGTCTCAGCCGATCGCGGCGGGGCTGTCGGTGGCCGTCGGTAGCGTTGAAACCGGGGGGACCCCGGGCGGGCTCAGAGCGGCAGCGTGCGGCCCAGCACGCCGAACGGCCGCGGATCCCCGGTGAACCGGTAGTTGCGCAGCACGTCGGTGAACCCCACCCGGTAGTACAGCCGCCACGCGCGGGACGGGCCCTCCGGGGTCGACAGCAGCACCTTGGTCGACCCCACCGCGGCGAGCAGCCGGCGCAGCAGGTCCTCGCCGACGCCGCGGCCCTGGCCGGCCGGGTGGACGTGCACCTCGGTCAGTTCGAAGTAGTCGTCGAGCCACTGATCCGCGAACTCGCGCCCGGACCGCTCGACGATGCCGCGCCGGACCTGCTCGTGCCACCACTGGCCCGGGGCGCCCCGGTACCCGTAGGCGATGCCGACCATCGCGTCGTCCGGGTCCAGCGCCGCGACGCACCGCCAGTCCGCCCGCAGCATGTGCGCCAGCCACATCGGCGCGCGCTGCTCGGCCGTGCCCGACGGGTAGCGCATTGCCGTGACGTACAGGGAAAGCGCCTCGGGCAGGCGGGTACGCAGCTCATCCTGGCTGAGGTCGACGAACCGTTCGACCCTTGGTGGAACCGCGGTCACGACACGTGATTCTCCTCCCCGGCCGCCACATCCGCAGCCATGCCCCCCGTCAACGCGACCAACTCGGCGAAAGTCGTGGGAAACACCGCCTTCGGATGCCCGGCCGCGGCCCACACGACCTCGTACCCGGCCAGCGCGTTGTCGACCAGCGTCATGATCTGCCGCGGGTGGCCGACCGGCGCGACGCCGCCGATCGCCTGGCTCGTGTGCTCGCGCACGAACTCGGGGTCCGCGCGCCCGACGGCCGTCGCGCCGGACAGTTGCGCCAGGCGCTCGGTGGAGGCGCGGTGCGCGCCCGACGTCAACGCCAGCAACGGGAACACCCGATCACCCTCGGTAGCCCGGAACACGAGGCTGTTCGCAATCGCGCCGACCGGCACGCCGACGGCCGCCGCGGCGGCTGCCGCGGTGCGGACGTCGTCGGTGAGCACGCGGATCCCGTCGGCTGCGGCCGGCATCCCGGCCTCCCGCAGCGCGGCGGAGATCTTGCTGATCGCGGGGTGGTCCAGAGACGTCATGGGCACATGAGAGCACACATGTGGCCCGCGTCGCCGCCGAAATCCCGGGGCCGAGGTTGAGTCTGTCGGTGCCCGGAGTTAAGCTCGAATCGTTCGAACAAACGTTCGAGCAGAGCTCGGTGGTGGGGCGGGGGAAGCGTCTCACCACCGAGCGCCGCCGGCTTCCCCACGGCATGTCGTCACACCCCGTGACGATCTCGGACCGCGAGGAGGCGTCAGGTGACCACAACTCTGGACTACCGCGACAACCAGCCGCTGTCCGCGCCGGAGCCCGCGCTCACCCTGCTCTCCCAAGCGGAGCGGGGGCTCGCCGACGCCGAACTCGACTCGCAACCGGCGCAGCGGTTCGCCGGGGCGTACCTCGCGGCGCTGCGCGCGGCGGCGGCCCTGCTCGCCGTGCGCGGCCGCCCGCACCGGGGCCGCTCGCGCCCGACGAGCGTCTGGACGCTGCTCGGATCGGTGGCGCCCGAGCTGCACGAGTGGGCGACGTTCTTCGCCGCCTGGTCCGACACCCGCGAGTCGGTGCAGGCCGGCATCACGCGCGTGGTCTCGGCCCGGGCCGCGGACGATCTCGTCCGTCGGACGGGCCAGTTCGTCGGGCTCGTCACGCGTGCGATCCACGGCACGTCATGACCGGTCGGGCACTGGCCGACTACGGCCGCCTGCTCGAGGTGCTGCGGACGGAGGGACCGTTGCTGGCGTCATCGGCGCTGGGCACGGATCCGCACCTGCCGGTGCCGCACGCCGAGGGGATGACGCTGGGCGACACCGTCCGCCACGTCGGCAGCGTGTACCGGATGGTCGTGGAGTGGCTGCGGTTCGGTGAGCAGCCGACCCGCTGGCAGCGCGGGCCGATCCCCGGGCAGTCGCTCGTGGAGTACCTGCGGGCGGGGCACCAGGAGGTCCTCGCCGAGCTGGCCGCGCACGACCCCGCCGACGCGGCGCCGACGTGGTGGCCGCTCGACCAGACCTACGGGTTCTGGTACCGCAGGCTCGCGCACGAGACCATCGTGCACCGCTTCGACGTGCAGACCGCGGGCGCCGCGATGGTCGTCAGCGGGCGCAGCGTCGACGAGGAGATCGCCTACGACGGGATCGACGAGATCCTGTCGCTGTGGTTCACCCACCGCCTCGGCGTGCTCGGCGTGACGAACACGTGGACCGGGCGGGTCGGGGTGATCGCCGGCCGGCAGGAGTGGGTCGCGCAGATCACCGCGACCGGCACCGCGTCGTGGCGGGCGGAGGGCAACGAGAAGGTCGAGGCGACGATCACCACCGATCCGGCCGGGATGTACCTGTGGCTGTGGGGCCGCCGCCCGTACAACACGGCCACCGCCGACGGTGACGCCGCGGGGATCGCGCAGCTGTGGCACCTGCTGCGGCTCGCCACGCACTGAGCGCTCGATAATCCGTCCGGAATTGTCGGTGCGGTCGGCTACGGTTCGATCATGTCCACGCGACTGGTCAATGTGGTCGTCGACGCGGCGGATCCGTCCGCGCTGGCCCGGTTCTGGCGCGATCTGCTGGGCTGGCGGATCAGCCTTGAGGACGACGAGGTCGACCTCCAGGCGCCGCCGGACGACGGCTGGCGGTTCGATCTCGTGTTCGTCCCGGTGGCCGAGCCGAAGACGCGGCAGAACCGGCTGCATCTCGACCTGTCGAGCGCATCGGCCGACCAGCAGATGGCCACGCTCGACCGCGCGCTCGACCTGGGCGCGAACCGGGTCGACATCGGCCAGCGCAACGTGCCGTTCTTCGTGCTGGCCGATCCGGAGGGCAACGAGTTCTGCGTGCTCGACCCGCGTCCGGAGTATCGCGACACGGGTGCGGTGGCCGCGATCGTCTCGGCCGCGGCGAACCCCGTCGCGCTGGCCGAGTTCTGGGCGGAAGCAACGGGCTGGCCGGTCGTGCGCACCGGCGTCGAGTTCGCGTCCCTGCGCGATCCGGACGGCCGCGGCCCGTGGCTGGAGCTGATCCGGTCGGTGCATCCGCACGAGGTGAAGAACCGCGTCCACCTGGACGTGGCGCCCTACCCCGACGGCTCGATAGCCGACGAGGTCGCCCGCCTGAACATCCTCGGCGCCCACCCGGTCGACATCGGCCAGGGCGACGTCCCGTGGGAGACCCTCGCGGACCCCGAGGGCAACGAGTTCTGCGTGCTCACCCCACGCTGACTCGCGTCAGGACGGTGCGGCGAACCGCGCCAGCGCAGCGGCGAACAGGTCGGCCAGCTCGGGGCGCCGCAGGTCGTCCTCGGTGTGGATCTTGACGTGCCGGTGCACCTTGCCGGAGCCCGCCAGCAGCCCGGCCGGGTCCGGCAGCTCGGTGCCGTGAGCGAACCCGATCGTGACGTGCTTGCGGTAGGGCAGCAGCGTGAACACCAGGTGCTTGTACCCGGGGCCGGTGCCGAACCCGATGCCGTCGGCGTCCGCGGTGATCACCGCGGCGGGAAAGACCCGGTGCAGCTCGTCGAACACCGCGCGGGCCAGTGGCCGGACCGGCTCCGCGCAGTTGTCGAGGACCTGCTGGGCGGTGGGGGTCGTCATCAGTCGCCCGCCTGGCTCGGTGGCCGGCGGCGGCGCAGGCGGTCGTGCAGGACGCGGCGGACCAGTAGTGCCGCCTTGCCGGTGTCCTTTTCCTCGCTCTCCGGCTTGAGCGTGCGGACCATGTCCAGCAGCAGCTCCTGCACCTGCGTCCACAGTGGAACAAACCGGCCGGTGACCGGACCGGTGGCCCGGATCGGACCCTCGCCGGCCAGCTCGACGACGGCCTTCGTGAGGTTGAGCGTGCCTTCGTCGCGGAACACGAGGTGGACCTCATCGCCCTCGACGCGCAGCTCCATCCGGCGGGCCGCCGTCTCCTGCGGCGTCGCGTCGGTGGTCGCGTCGGCGTCGAGCTCGTCGACCTTGTCGGCGATCGCGTCCGGGCTGACGCCCAGCTGCGCGAGGACGGTCGCGGCCATGCTGCCCTCGGCGCGGATGAGCGCCTCGAGCAGGTGGTGGCTGCCCATCGGCGCGCCGCCGGCGAGCGCCTGGGCCGCGGTGACGACCTCGTCGGCCGCGGTGGTGCGGCTCGGCCGCGCCGTGGCGGCGTCGGGCTGGGCCTGCTCCTTGATGAGCCCGATGGTCGTGCGGCGGAGATCCTGCAGGTTGACGTGCTTGGCGAGGACCTTCACGGCGACGCCTTCGCCTTCCCGCTCCAGCGCCAGCAGGATGTGGTCGGTGCCGATGTAGTTGTGGCCGAGCTGCAGCGCCTCGCGCAGGCTCAGCTCCAGGACCTTCTTGGCGCGCGGGCTGAACGGGATGTGCCCGCCGATCGCCTCGGTACCGACCCCGACCATGGTCACGACCTCCGCGCGAACCGTGTCCGCGGTGATCCCGAGCTGGCCGAGCGCCTGCGCCGCGATGCCGGTGGGCGCGCTGTAGAGCCCGAGCAGCACGTGCTCGGTGCCGATGCGGTTGTGCTTGAGCGCGTGCGCCTCCTTCTGGGCGGCGACCACGACTGCTCGCGCGTTGTCGGTGAATCTCTCGAACATGCTCACCATGCTCGGCGCTGACTTGAACCCTGTCAATACAGTGTCAGTGATATGGTCACGGTGTGACTGCCTCGGACTGGGACGACCGCCTGTCGCGCTGGCGGGACGAGCTGGAGCTGTTCGCGCAGCTGGAGGACACCCCGTGGGTGACGCTCGCCCAGGCCGAGCAGGAGACGGGGGTGTCACGCTCGGCACTGCGGTCCTGGTACCGCAACGGCGAGATCCGCTCCCGGCTGGCCGACGGCCCCAACGGCCCGCAGCGGCTGGTCCCCCTGGACGCGGTCGTGGAACGGGCGGCCCGCTCGCCACGCATCCAGCGCCGCGCCGAGCGGGAGGTGAGCCTCGAGGCCCAGGTGACGTTGCTGCGCAGCCGCATCGACCAACTGGAGCTGCGTCTCGCCGCCCTCGAAGACCGATCCTGACGAGTGTCAGCAGGCGCGGCCGGATTCTCGGTGTCGGCCCGGCGGTGCCGCCCATCCGCGTTGGGTGACGAGGCCGGGCCGACCCTCCAGCGTGGTTGAGGTCAGGCGCGAAGGCGTAAACCCTTTGGTGTGGCGCGGAAACCGGCGTCGCGGAGGATGTCGGCCAGGTTGGATGTCAGGGCTATCTCGCCGTCCGCCTTCTGGACGGCCAGCTGGCCCAGCCAGCCCTCGCGCACCGCGCGGGACAGGGCCTCCGCGGCGGCACGCAACGGCGCGTCGGCCTCCGTGAACGACAGCAGGGAGCGGCCGCCGCGTTCCACGTACAGCACCGGGCGGCCGTCGACCAGCACCGCCAGCGCGCCCGCTTTCCTTGCCGGGCGGTGCTTTCCATCGCCAAGCGGCTCGGGCCACGACAACGCCGCGCCGTACGGCTGGGCCGGGTCGGCGGCCGCCAGGACGCGGGACACAGTGTCGTCTGGCGGGAGGTCACCGTCCGAACGGGACAGTGCGCGCAGGCGGTCGACCGCGCCGCGGGCGGCGAACTGGGACGCCCCGAGGCCCTCGACCACATAGCCACGCACGATCTGGCCCGACTCCTCCATCGCCCGCAACACCTTGTACACGCCGGAGAAGCCGCCGCTCACCCGCTCCGTGTCCAGCGCGCCACGGGTCAGCACGCCGTGCCGCTCGAGGAACGCCTCCGCCCGCGCATGCGCCCGCCTGGTCGGGTCCGGTTCGCGCGCGACGACCAGCGACCAGCGGCCGGCCACCGTCGGCGGGCCCGTCCGGCTCGGCATCGCCGGGCGGGCGCCGCGCAGGCGGGCGTACCGGCCGCGTGGCGTCGAGCTTCGTGGCTTGTGTGCCGCGCCCCGCCCGGACACCAGCGCGCGCAGCGGCGCGATCGTGTCGTTGGTGACCAGGCCCGCCCACACCAGATCCCACAGCGCCGCAATGACATCCGCGTCGTTGGGCGCCTCCGCGCCGCCGTCGAGCAGCACGGCCGCGGTGCGGTCCGTCAGCTGCCGGAAGAACAGCGCGCCACCGTCCATTGCGGACAGCACCGCCGTGTGCAGCGGCGTCTCGGGGACAGCCTCCTCCACCTCGGGCAGCAACAGGTCCGCCACGTCCGCCGGCGCCATCGCGATCCAGCCGTCGCCGCCGGCCAGCGCGCCCGTGCCGCACCAGGTGACCTCGCCCGCCGTGGTCAGCTCGTCGAGCAGCGCGGGGGAGTAGCCGGGCAGCCGGGACGGCAGGATCAGCGACTCCAGCCCGCTGGCCGGCAA
>Ga0164241_10004842_pt1 | contig 12874 bp, 10 predicted proteins | sample OricomyardsoilBY_FD_108780 | JGI IMG/M metagenome (GOLD analysis project Ga0164241, IMG submission 108780) | Backyard soil microbial communities from Emeryville, California, USA - Original compost - Back yard soil (BY) | ecosystem: Environmental > Terrestrial > Soil > Unclassified | place: USA...
ACACGACTCTGCGCGACGGAACGCAGGGAACAGGAATTTCGTTTTCTGTGCTCGATAAGATTCGTGTGGCTGAGAAACTCGACGCCTTTGGGATTGATTATATCGAGGGTGGCTGGCCCGGATCAAACCCGAAAGACGCAGCGTTCTTCGAGGAGGCCGCACAGCGCGAGTGGAAGCATGCGAAGATTGCGGCTTTCGGGATGACCCGACGCGGGCGCATGAAGGTCGAGGAGGATTCCCAGGTTCAAATGCTGCTGGCCGCCAGGACACCGGTTGTAACGATCGTCGGAAAGACCTGGCCGTTGCATGTGACGGAAGTGTTTGGCGTCAGCCTCGAAGAAAACCTCTCCATGATCGGCGATACGGTTCGCTTCCTCAAGGAGCACGGGCGCGAAGTCTTCTACGACGCCGAACACTTCTTCGACAGCTTTCACGAGAACGCGGAATACTCGCTCGCGACCATCAAGGCTGCGCATGATGCCGGCGCCGATCTGGTCGTTCTCTGCGATACAAACGGCGGCTCGCTGCCTGAGTTTTTGGGCGAGACGACTGGGCGAGCCGTCTCGCATCTTGGCGTGCCGGTCGGCATCCATACGCACAACGATGGCGGTCTGGGTGTTGCCAACGCCCTCGTTGCGATCAAGGCGGGTGCGGTGCAAGTGCAGGGCACAATCAATGGTTATGGGGAACGCGTCGGCAACTGCAACCTCACGACCCTGATCCCAACCTTGCAACTTAAGCTTGGAATGGAAGTCATCCCGAACATGGGCATGCTGCGGGAGGTTGCGATCTTCGTCGACGAATTGGCCAACGTCCCCCACGACATACGCGCGCCCTATGTAGGCACGGCGGCGTTTACGCACAAGGGTGGTCTGCACGTTCACGCTGTACAGAAGTTGGCGCGCACCTACGAACATGTCGACCCCTCGCTCGTTGGCAATAGACAGACCATCGTCGTATCAGACATGTCCGGCCAGACGAACATACTCATGAAGGCTCGAGATCTTGGATTTGAGCTCGGTAAGGGTTCGCCCGAGGTCTCGCGCATTCTGGGGCAGATCAAGGATGCCGAAGCGCAAGGCTACGAATACGAAGCAGCGGAAGGTTCCTTTGAACTGCTGGTTCGCAGGGCGCTTGGAAAATACCAGCCGCTGTTTGACCTTAAGGAATATCATTGCCACTACCGATATACTGGACGGAACGGCTCCGATCCCTGCGAAGCCACTGTGAAACTCCTCGTCGGCGGCGTTCCCGAGTACACCGTCGCGGAGGGGGACGGACCCGTAAATGCCCTGGATGCTGCCTTGCGGAAGGCACTCAAGCCATTCTACGCATGGACGGATGCGGTTCGCCTTGTCGATTACAAAGTACGCATCGTGGACGGCGCTCGTGGCACAGCCGCTCGAACGCGCGTTCTGATCGTTTCGACCGATGGTCGTGATACCTGGGGAACTGTCGGCGTCTCCGACAATATCATCGAAGCCAGCTGGCGGGCGCTCGTGGATAGCTTTGAACTGTATGCCCTGAGAGTCCCAGAAAAGCCTGTGACCTAGAAGGGTTGGCATTTTCAGTTCGTGCGTAAATGGAGCGCTCAGCGAGGACGTTTACGTCTTTTGAGGCTCGGCACCGCCGCCGTGTTGCTGGCGTGTCTCCTTGCCGGGTGCGTTGATCACTACCTCGTGCACCAGCGGCGGCCGCCTGCAGGCGCCCAGCGCTCGAGCGAGGTGGCAATTCGTGGGGACCTGCGCATTCGCCTGGAATGGTTGCGACCGGCGAAGCGCGGGCCGTTGCCGACAGTGATAGTTCACCCTGAGGCGGGACACCAGGCGTCGGAGATGCGAGGTGTGTTGAACGACCTGGCACAGGCGGGCTATCTGGCAGTCGCTGCCGACTACCAGCGCCGCATGGGCATTCGCTGGCGCGAGAGCCTCTTCCCGTGGCAGAATCCGCGGGATCCGAGACGGGTCATTGAGCTGGTTCGTGCAGATCCCAGCGTCGACCCGCAGCGTATCGGGCTCCTCGGCTTCTCTCAGGGCGGAGTGTTTAGTCTCCTTATCGCTGCGTACGACGGCGGGGCGGCCGCGGTCGCCGCATACTACCCAGTTACCGACTTCGAGAGCTGGCTGGAAGCGCCGGGCAGCAGTTTCGGGCGCCGGCTTGTTTTTCGCTTGATCCGTACTGGCTTCCGCCGCGCCAGCGGTGCGCAAAGCGATGAGGAGTTCCAGGTCGTGCTGCGGCGGGCCTCGCCGTTGCGACAAGCGGAGTCCATTAACGTTCCAGTGCTCCTTGTCCACGGTGATCGCGACAATTCGGCGAGCGTCGAGGAGTCGCGCCGTTTGGCGCGACATCTCTCCGAACTCAAGCGGCCGGTCGAACTTCTCGTGATCCCCGGTGCCGGCCATGTCTTCAACTTCCGCGATAGACGCCTGGCGAGCCTCGCTTGGCAAGCCACCCTCGCGTTCTTCGAGCGGCACCTGAAATTAAAGCGAGCCATACGCCTTCGCGGTCCTGCGCCCGACCTGCCGCCGGAAAGACGCATTCGCGCTAGCAAGTGCGTAACGGGTACCGGTATCGAGCGCATGACTTAATGTTGACTTTAGTTTCAATTCACGAGGAACTTAATTGGTGGCGAGCTTCGACTTGGAGTTCGTTGTCCTTCGGTTTAATTCGCGCCGCAGGCCTTGCCCTCCGCGTTCCATGGCCCAGCGATGATTCCAGCGAAATAGAGGTTTCAAGAGAAGTGAAAGCGACTTCAGCAACGGCTTCTCAGCGCGGAGCCGCCAATCGAAAACGATCTCGAGATCCTCGCCGTGCTCGTTGAACGACCAGATGCCGCGCCCGATGAAGTCCCCTGTAGCCTCGATGGTAAAGCCATTCGGGCGCCGCGTCTCGACAATGCGAGCGTCCCACCGCAGACGATAGGGAAGTTTGCCGCGCGTCAATAGGCGATAGCTCTGGCCAAGCCCGTCCTTGCCGGCGGGCGCGAGCGGATCGACCGCAAGGTAGACCTCCGGCCACCAGCGGAGATAGCCGGGGACATCCGTCAGAATCTCATAAGCCTCGGCGGCCTTGCCTTTCGCTTGCCAGTTGGTGAGAAAGACGTAGTCGTTTGCTTGCATATTCCGCTTTGATGACAGTGACCTCCGGGGAACGGCAAGGGCGAAGAGCGCTCAACCGCCGTCGCTGGTCGTTTGGCCAACCGCCTCGTAACGATAGAAGCGCGCGTAAAAGTCCGGATCAAGCCGATGGGCCTGAAAGGCCAGAACGGTCCTGAAAGGGCCCCCGCACACGGGAAAACGCCCGTAGCGCTCGTAGATATAGCGGCAATAGGCGATCGTCGCAGCGATTGCCCTCGGAGAGTAGGGCGGGATACCCCCCTGAACGGCCGCACCGTCCTTCCAGCCTGTTGCCGCACCTCCGTCACGAAATGTGCCGCGTCCTTCCGCGTACTTATAGTCGAGAAACGCGTTCACTGCCTCCTCCATGTCGCGATAATAGGGTGGACAAAATGGCTTTAGCAGCACGGTGTCGTTTTGCTCGAGGCCGATTGGGGTGGGCACTTGAAAATCAGTCGTCCCTCCGGGGGGTAGGCCGATGAGCTTGTGCAAGGGAACGCTCTCCATGCGAAATCCAAGGGCAAGTGGCCAAATGAAGGGGTGCGCGGCAAAATGAGGAAACCCGCCGAGGCCCAGAGCAGCGCACATCAGACCGAGATTCTGATGGATTGCGCCCTGCTCGATTGCGGCAAACTCGCAGATCCAAGTTTCGATGAAGCTCACTGTAAGCAAACGACCCGCCGAAGGATCGTCGTGAAGTGATCCGCCCGCGCTGCGCGCAAAGGCGGCGACCCCTGCAGGCTGGAGCCCATTGCGGTCATCCACGACGAACATTGCAAAATCATCGTCAAAGACCGAGAGCATCACGTTGATGTAGAGCGCGGTCAGCTCCGCGACCGGAAGGAAGTAGGTCGTGCCGGGCACGTTGGCCATCCATTTGTTGAACGGCGCCACGAATGGCACTTGGCAGGGGACATTCAGGCGATGGTCGGCGATCTCGATGCGCGCCTTTTGGTAGAGCGGTACCAACTGCTTTTCGCGCGCGGTCCGAATCAGTTCAGAAATCTCCTCGCGAGGGTAATCCTGCGGCCGCTTCAACATCCAGGTGCCGGCGTCATTCAGAACGAAAACGGCGCAATCGTGCATGGCGTCGCCGCTAGCGATCGTTCGCGCGATAAAATGCGTCATGATATTCCCGCCGCTTGACTCGGGGCTGGCGGAATGTCCGTATGGCAGTTCGGCCAGGGCGTAGCCGGTAACTCCGCAAGCGGCGAATGCCAGAGCGGCTTCCTGCTCCTCACTGAGAGGATTCGGAGCGCGTTGGCTTCGAAACGCAAGCGGACCGGTTGGCAGGTTCATACCCTGCGCAAAACGTCGAGATCTGCGCGCGAGCATGGCATCCATAAGAGAGATGTCGTCCGGTGCGTTTGGGTGCATCTCCATGGGACTCGCAATGAAATCAGCTATCGGGTCTTTTCGATCTCTGCCCGGTTCTCGCGGAACGATTTTCCAAGTGGTGCCTGGCTCGAAGACCTTGCGGATTCTCCAAGCGTAGGCAGGTGTTGCTCGACAGGCTTTCGCTCGGCGAAATACGTTCTCCAGCTTCGACGCGCAATTCGGGTCGTAATTGCGGTGACAACCAGCGTGGCCACCAGCCCGAGACCATAAAATGCCCATGTGACAGGATCATGCGGGGTGACGCCCGCGCTCGTCCGCAGCGCCTTGCCAACGACCGCCCCTATATAGGTGTAGGCAACGCTTTGGGGAAGAAATCCTACAAATGATGCGAAAGTAAACTTCCAAAATGAGATACGAATGAGTCCTGCCGCATAACTGACAAGGCTATGAGGAACAATCGGCGACATGCGACTGATGAGAATCATGCGCCAGCCTTCGGCACAAACAGCCTTCTCAACGGCTCGAAATTTTGCGTTATGACCGATCTTTCTCTGCATCCAATTCCTCGCCAAGTACCGACTGGTAAGAAAATTCACTGCGGCCCCAACGGTTGAACTGATGGCCACGAGGGCCGTGCTGAACCAAAACCCGTAAACTGCACCCGCTCCAATCGTAAGGATCGAGCCCGGGAGGAAAAATACACAGGTGAGCGTGTAGAGAACAACGAACCAAACAGCACCAACCCATCCGCTATGCGCGATCCACTCCATCGAGTGGTGAAGGAATTCTGAAAGGCCCATTTGTGAGGATGCTGGAACCGCTAGCCAGTACTACCTTCGCTCAGAATCTCTGAGTACGAAACCGAAGACTTCTGTAAACGCCTTCCTCACACGTCGGACAGCCAATGCCCTACAAGAGTTCGTCTTGTCGAAGGGAATGGACACATGCATATCCCTGATATCTATCGGATGCTCAGCTCAACGTCGATAGGGCAAATGCCCAAAGAGGGTTCAACAAGAGTGAGGAACTGACCGAGAAGTAATCTAAGTAAGCAAATCCTTCGACGAATAGGACTTATAAAATCGCAATGTGGGCGGACGGTCTGCCGTCCGCCCATCACAGGTGCTCTCCGCCAGGGAGAGTCTATTTCTTTGGCGGATTTTCTTCCGCGGCAGCCGGTTTGGATGCCTTCTCTGAGTCCTTCTTAGCTGTTGCAGAGGCGGGTTGCTCCGCGGCGATGAGGTCGACCCATTCGATGAACGCCATCGGAGCGGAGTCGCTTGGGCGCGGCCCGAGTTTGACAACGCGGGTATAGCCTCCATTGCGATTTGCGCTCCGAGGAGCGATTTCGGAGAACAACTTGCCGACGGCCTTTACTGTGCGGGTGCTGTTGTTATGGAGCAGCGCGAGAGCACGTCTGCGAGCATGCAGGCCTCCACGCTTGGCCAGGGTGACCATCTTTTCGGCTAGCGGTCGGACCGCTTTTGCTTTTGCGAGGGTCGTCTTGATGCGTCCGTGCTCGATCAGGCTACAAGCCTGGTTGGCGAGCAGGGCATTGCGATGCTCGGCGGTGCGGCCAAGCTTAACCGTTTTCTTACGATGGCGCATGATGGGTTACTTGATTTCGCCTGCCGGATCGACAAGACCGGTTTCAAATTTCATGCCGAGGCCCAAGCCGAGCTGCTGAAGTTTATCTTTGATCTCGTTGAGCGACTTCTTGCCGAAATTGCGGTACTTGAGCATTTCGGCCTCCGTCTTCATGGCGAGCTGGCCCACGGTTGTGATATTCGCGTTATTGAGGCAATTTGCAGCGCGGACCGAGAGCTCTATCTCGTTGACACTCATATTCAAGAGCTTCTTGAGTCGGGTGTTTTCCTGGCTGACCTCCTCCGGCGTCTCATCGAACTCCACCTTGTTGTCATCGTAGCCGACGAAGACATCCAGATGGTGGCGAAGGATTGCGGAAGCTTGAAGCAGCGCCTCGTCTGGCGTGATGCGACCATCTGTCCACACGTCGAGGATCAGTTTGTCATAATCGGTGCGCTGCCCGACACGCGTGTTCTCCACAGCATACTTGACGCGGGTGACGGGCGAGAAGATCGAGTCGATAGCGATCACGCCGATCGGTTGGTCGGGATGCTTGTTCTCGTCGCCTATCGCAAAGCCCCGCCCGACCTTGATCTCGAGCTCGACATCGAATTTTTGCTTTCTGTCGAGCGTGCAGATGTGCTGATCGGGATTAACAACATCGACCCCTTGGACGCATTGGATGTCCGCGGCGGTCACGGCGCCTTCCTTGGTCACCGAGATGCTCGCCGTGCGAGCGTCGTGGTCGGGCGCCTTGAATTTGACCTTCTTGAGGTTGAGAATGATGTCCACAACGTCTTCCACCACGCCGGGAAGGCTGGTGAATTCGTGAGGCGCACCCTCGATGCGCACGGAGGTTATCGCGGCCCCTTCCAACGAGGAAAGGAGCACTCGGCGAAGAGAGTTGCCTAGTGTGTGGCCGTAGCCGGCCTCAAAGGGCTCTGCAACGAATTTTGCGTAGATATCTGTGGCCGATCCCTCGTCTTTCACAAGGGTCTTCGGCATCTCGAATCTTCCGAGACGAACTGGCATGGTTTTTGGAATCTGATCGCCGGGTTCCCCTGGGCGCTTATAGCGAAGCGTCGAAGACGCTCGCTCCAGGACCTACGGCGCGGTTATCAAGCGCGGGTGAGCACAAGTAGTGCCTCTCGCAGGAATGTCAAGGCAAATCAGGCGGACGCTCGCGCGGAGGCGTCGGCCTTGACCTCTTTCCAAAGGCGGTCAAGCGAAGCGGCAACGCGCGTCTTTGTAGACTCCAACTCGCTGGGTGAGATGGTCTTGCCATTAGAAACCGGCTCGGCGGCAAACATATAGTATTTGATCTTTGGCTCGGTGCCGGAAGGCCGAACAGCAATGCGCCTGTTATCCGCGAGGGTGATCATGAGCATGGCCTCGGACGGAATACGATCGCCTTCCACATCGTGTATTGTCTCGGTGGCGAAGTTGATCGTCGAACTCACGGCGGCACCATCTATTGCCTTCGGCGGGTTCGAAGCGTATGAATCCACCAGCTTCTTGATTTGAGCTGCGCCTTCGGCACCCTCCATCGTAAGCGATTCGCCGCGTTCAAGGTAGAAGCCGAACTCGGAAAAGATGCGGTCCAGCAGCCCGGTGAGCGTCGTTCCTTCTGCCTTGGCATACGCAGCCACCTCCGCGATCATCACGGCGGCACTGTTGCCGTCCTTGTCGCGAACGAAGTCCGATCCGCTGTAACCGTAGCTTTCCTCGCCTCCGAACACATAGAGAGAGGAGTGCTCGAGTCGGAGCTTGCGGGTGACGTCCTCTGACAGTTCGGAGTAATTCTTCCGCAGGTCGGCGGGGATCTTGTCCTCGTACTTGCGCAGCTTCTCACCGATGTACTTGAATCCGGTAAGAGTTTCCACGCAGCGGAGGCCCGACTTTTCAGCGATGGCCTTTTGCAAGTCCGTAGTCACAAATGTCTTTATGATAACACCATGGGACTTGTTTGCATCGTTCAGTATGCCTTTCTCGAAATGCTTCATTGCGCGATACCAGGCCATGAGCGAGCCGATCTGATTTCCGGTAAGGAGAGTCATCTTGCCCCCGGCGTCTCGGACAGCGATTCCCATCCGGTCGCAGTCCGGGTCGGTGGCGACAACAAGGTCTGCGCCGGTTTCGTCCGCGAGCTTCATTGCCATTGTCAAGGCCTCGGCGTTCTCGGGGTTGGGAGACTTTACCGTAGGAAATCGGCCGTCGGGCACGTCCTGTTCGGCCACCGTTTGACAATGAAAGCCGAGGCGGTCGAGCATGGGTTTGATGATGACACCGCCGACCCCATGAAGCGCGCTGAAGACCACCTTGAAGGAGTTTTGGGCTCGAATGAGTTCTGGATCGAGCGGCAGTGTCTCAAGGCGCTTCATGTAGGCCTCATCAATTTCTGCGCCCATTGCTATCACCTTACCCTGCTCCGCAGCGGCCACGGGCGTGTAGACATCGCTGTCCACCGCGTTGACCTTCGCAATGATTCCCGAAGCGTAAGGCTCTACGACCTGGCCGCCATCCTCGAAATATACCTTATATCCATTGTACTCAGGCGGATTGTGACTTGCGGTAATATTGATTCCGGCCTGGGACTTTGTGTAGCGAACCGAAAACGACAGCTCGGGTGTTGAGCGAGGGCCTTCGAAAAGGTAAGCATTACAGCCGTTCTCGGTGATGACCTTGGCTGCGAGCTCTGCGAATTCCCGTGAGAAGAACCGCGTATCATGGCATATGCAGATAGAGGGCTTGCCGCTGCGTCCGCCCTTGGCAAAATATTCCTTCACATAGGCGACGAGACCCTGTGTGGCGCGGCTGATGTTATAATAATTCATTGCGTTCGTGCCAATACACGGAAATTCCGGCCGGCCGAGCGGTTGCGGCTTGCCCTGTTCGGCGCGCGTCACAACAGAGCTGATCGTCTTGCCCCGAAGACCGCCGGTACCAAAAGCGAGCGTCCGAAAGAAGCGGTTGTCCAGCTCCTTCCAGTTGTCCGCGTCCACGAGTTCGCGAATGGAGGCTTCGTCGAGCGGAGACGAGCTCTTGGCGAGCAGGGCGAGCAGGTTGTTGGCAGAGGATTCGAGAAGTTGTCCGCCCGCGGCGGCTGCTTGGATTTTTGCGGTTAGGTCACTCATTGGGTAGAGGGGAGTTTGCACTCCGGCATAGCATCCACACAGCCGCATGCAAAGGTGATTTCGACATCTATTTGCGTGGGAGCATGGTGTTTACCGAGTTTTCGGTCGGTCGGTCAGTTGATAGGCTTGGTTTCGCATTGGCGTTGAAACCATCAGGATGTCTCGCAAGATGAAATGCGACAGTCGGGGACCTGCTGGAATCTTTAAAAAGCGACTACCTTAGCGCGGAGATCTCCGCGGCGACGTCGATGGCCTTGAAGATCGACGTTCCGGCGACCATGACGTTGGCTCCCGCCTCGCGCGAGGCTCTCGCGGTTGCGACGTTGATTCCGCCGTCCACTTCTATGTGGTAATCAAGCTCGTGGGCCGCCCTCCATTCGGCGCCTTCGCGCACCTTGTCGAGAGTCTCAGTGATGAATGGTTGTCCGCCAAAACCCGGATTCACTGTTAGCACGAGTAGCACGTCGATGAGATCCAGGAAGGGTTTGACGTGTTTGAAGGGTGTTGGGGGGCTTATGGCGAGACCCGCCTTGCAGCCGGCGGAGCGGATGCGACCCAGGGTTTCGGCAACATCGTGTTTCGCCTCGACATGGACGGAAATCGAGCTGGCAACGGTTGTGAATCTATGGAAAAACCTGTCCGGCCGCTCAATCATCAGATGAACATCAAGTGGGAGTTCCGTATGCCGTGAGGCAGCCTCCACGACATCTGGACCGAAGGAAATGTTGTCGACGAAGTGTCCATCCATGACGTCGCAATGAATCCAGTCGGCTCCGCCATCGGTTACGCGCACGATCTCGTTGCCCAGCTTGGCAAAATCCGCCGCGAGAATCGAGGGGGCAACGATGGTTTTAAGCGAATCCATGTGTTATTTGATAACGTGCCATGAGGGATTTCACCAGCGATGAGTTTTTCATGAATGAAGCGCTGCGACTTGCGCGTCGGGCCTTTACGTTGGAGGAGGTGCCGGTTGGGGCAGTCATCGTCAGAAACGGGGCGATCATCGCCAGGGCGTGGAACCAGGTTGAGACGCTCAAGGACGCAACGGCACACGCCGAAATGCTAGCCATTACGCAGGCGGAAAGCGCAGTCGAGGATTGGCGGCTCACGGATTGCGACCTGTTTGTCACCAAGGAACCCTGCCCGATGTGTGCAGGGGCGATCGTTCATGCGCGGTTGCGCCGCGTCGTTTTTGGTTGTCTCGATCCGAAGGGTGGCGCTGCTGGGAGCTTGCTGAACATCCTTCAAATGCCAGAACTCAATCACCGATGTGAGATTACAAGAGAAGTGAGAGCGGATGAGTGCGCCGAGCTCCTGAAGGAGTTCTTCCTGGCGCGGCGGGCTCAAACCACCAACATGCAATCGCCGTAACTGAAGAAGCGATAGCGTTCCCTAACGGCCTCCGCATATGCCGCAAGAACTGCCTCGCGACCGGCAAAGGCGCACACCAGCATGAGAAGCGTCGATTTCGGCAGGTGAAAGTTCGTAAGCAGAGCTCCCACCCGACTGAAGGCAAACGGGGGATGAATGAAAATGCCCGTTGAGCTGGAGCGGGGCATGATCGGACCGGCGGGTTGACTCTCAAGAACGCGCGCCGACGTTGTGCCGACGGCGAAGATGCGCGCCGCGGCGTTCAGCGTGCGTGCAGCCTCCTCTCCGATGGAATACCGCTCGGCGTGCATATGATGGTCCGCGACGCGTTCCACCTTTACCGGCAAGAAGGTGCCGATTCCGACATGCAGGGTTACATATGCGTGGGGAATTCGCGAGAGGAGTTGGGATGTGAAGTGAAGGCCGGCGGTCGGAGCGGCCACCGAGCCGGATGACTCGGCGAAAACCGTCTGGTAGCGGATCTCGTCTTCGTTGTCCGACTTGCGATGGAAATAAGGGGGAATCGGAATGCTGCCGAAGCGCTCGAGGTCCGGCTCGCGGTCGAATTCCACAATCCTTGAGCCGTCAACAAGGACCTTCGTAACACGCGCGGCTGCGCCCGCGATTGAAAACGCGAAGCCCGCACGCATCTTGCGACCCGGCTTTACCAGGCAGATCCATTCTCGAGGACCCACCGGCTCGACGAGCAGGAGTTCGATGCGGCGGTCCTGGGAAAGAAGTCTCGCCTTAATGACTCTCGAGTTGTTGAGCACGGCAATGTCGCCGGGGTCAAGGTACTCGGGGAAATCGCGGAAACTGCGATGCTCAACCCGACCAGAGCGACGATCCAACACCAGCATCCGCGACGCGTCACGCTCCGCGAGCGGACGCGAAGCTATAAGGTCCGCCGGAAGGGCGAACTCATAATCTGCAACGCGCCCGCTCAAACGTCTTTTTTGCCAGGTTTTCTTCCCACGCGTACGAACCCGCATCGTTGTGCCGCGGCATCGACGAGCTCCGCGACACGTTTCTTCAAGCGATAGCCGCGGGCCGCGAGAATACCGACACCTATCAAATACGGGATCCACAGCCACAAGTGATTTCCCGGCACGAAGAATTGGCGGTATCCCAGAATGGCGAGGAGCACCAGATTGATGAGAAACGTTGTGGCGACCATGTGCGTGTCGAGTTTGATCCGAGTCATGCATTTCAGTCCGCCATGATACTCGGTCACACTACGCAGTTTGATGCCCCACCAAAAACTTCCGTAGACTTGGATATCCCAGTCCTTCCAGCCGGTATCTATCGAGTAATTCCAACCCTCTGTCTCCAGCGCGGTAATAATTTCGGGCAACAACCTTTCGCGGCCCTGGCCGTTCTCCGTCCAAAAGTTCAGCTTAGAGATGCTGCCACGGGTAGGGGTATAGTTTTGCTCGCGGGAGGCGATGACTGCCGGGGGCGTGCGCTTGAATTTGAGCCACGTAAAATAGCGGGACCAGCCCCGCACGAGCGGCTGTGTGAGGGCCAGGAAAGCGACAACCAGGCGCGCGCGGATGGTATCGTGCCGCGGCTCGAGCTTCGCGTGGATCATGTGGGAAAGCGCCACGAGGAACGTTCCCCCAAACATCAGATAAGGCACGATTCGCAGAAAGGGCAGAGGGATCGAAAGGCAGAAGATGAAAAGGGTGAGTGAAACCCATTCGATGCTGCTCAGGTAAGCGGCGACGTCAGACTGCGGAGTGGGGTAGATGGACTGGAAGAGCCCTTCTCCGAAAATACCGTGATAAATTATCGGCTTGTTTACGAGCCAGGTGAAGCGCGGCGCGCCATAGATCTGGCCCTTCCAATTCGCCGTCCCGGTAGGGCCGAAGAAAACCAGGTGCTTAAATCGAAGGAGGGACTCTGCTTCTCCGTAACCTTGCTGTTGCTTCCGGAAGGCAGCAATAGTGAAGCGCCGGTAGTGCCAGACGATTGCGGAGGGACTAAAGCCAATGATTTGCCCTTCCTGCTGGAGACGCCAGCAAAAATCCACGTCATCCCCGGCCTTGCGATACTCGGGATCAAATCCGCCGATCTTCTCGAAGGCCCACTTATAGAAGGCCATGTTACATCCGGGAATGTGCTCGGCGATAACGTCGGTCAATAGCACATGATTCGGGCCGCCGGGTGCAGCAGCTACGCACGCTTGCACCCAGTTTTCGGCGGATGGCGAGATGTTCGGACCGCCTACCCCGGCGAAGTTCCCGCTCAGCAGAGTGCCGACCATGAAATAGAGCCACTCTGGATCGGCCATACAGTCGCTGTCCGTATAGGCGATGACTTCGCCTG
>Ga0164241_10004843_pt1 | contig 12874 bp, 11 predicted proteins | sample OricomyardsoilBY_FD_108780 | JGI IMG/M metagenome (GOLD analysis project Ga0164241, IMG submission 108780) | Backyard soil microbial communities from Emeryville, California, USA - Original compost - Back yard soil (BY) | ecosystem: Environmental > Terrestrial > Soil > Unclassified | place: USA...
TAGAGCGCGCCGAGGACGTCGTTACTGTCGTTCACAGGAGCTGATAGTTGGGCCCGGACCCGCCTTCCGGCGTGACCCAGTCGATGATCTGGTAAGGGTCCTTGATGTCGCAGGCCTTGCAATGCACGCAGTTGGCGGCGTTGATCTGCAGGCGTTTGCCGCCGGCCTCGTCGTCCACCATCTCATACACGTGCGCGGGACAGAACCGCGTGCAGGGATTGCCGTATTCGGTGGCGCAGATGGTGGCGCAGATGTTCTTGTCGCGCACTTTGAGGTGCGGCGGCTGCACTTCATCGTGCGCGGTGACGGCGTAGGACACGGAGGTCAGGCGATCGCGCGGCGGAAGGTCGCGTTTCTTCCAGTGCCGCTCAGGCGAGTCGTACTCGGCCAGCTTCTTGAGTGGATAGGTGGCTTCGTTCTTGAGCGTCCACGGCGTCTTACCACCGAGGATGCTCTCGATCGCCGCGTTCACCATGCCGAACTTGAGGCCGCGCTTGAAGCCGGGCTTGATGTTGCGCACTTCGCGAAGCTCGGCGACGGCGTCGGTGCCACGCCATACGGCGTCGAAGCCGATGCTGGTGCCGGTCTCGGCGAAGTAGTCCGCGGCGGCGATTGCGCAGCGAAGCGCCTGGTGAATGCCCTTGATCTTGGGCACGTTGAGCGTGCCGGCCGAATCGCCGACGAGCACGGCGCCAGGCATCTCGAGCTTCGGCATGGACTGCCAGCCGCCCGACGAAATGGCGCGCGCGCCGGCGGACAGGATCTCACCGCCTTTCAGGAACTCGTGCGTCTCGGGGTGATGCTTGAACTGCTGGAACGCTTCGAACGGGAAGAAGCGCGGATCGCGATAGTCGAGCCCGGTGACGAAGCCGACGTACGCGCGGTTGTCACTCAGGTGATAGATGAAACTGCCGCCGTAGGTCCTGGAGTCGAGTGGCCAGCCGACGGTGTGCTGCACCAGGCCGGGTTGCACGCGGCCGGGTGGCAACTGCCACAGCTCTTTCATGCCGAGGCCGTACACCTGCGGGTCGCATTTCTCGTCGAGCTTGAAACGCTTGATCAGCACCTTGGCGAGGCTGCCGCGGCAGCCCTCGGCAATGACGGTGAGGCGCGCGCGCACTTCAGGGCCCGGCGTGTAGTTAGGGCCGCGGCTCCCGTCGTGTTCCACGCCCATGTCGCCGATCTGCACGCCGGCGACGGAGCCGTCGTCATCGAACAAGGGCAGGGCGGCGGCGAAACCGGCGAACACGTCGATGCCGAGCGCCTCGGCCCGCGTGCTCATCCAGGCGACGAGACCGCCCAGCGAGATGATGAAGTTGCCTTCGTTGTGCAGGTACTTGGGAATCCACGGAATTCGCGTGGAGCCCTTGGTGCCCAACATGCGGAACTCGTCGCGGGTCACGGGCACCTTGATGGGCAACGGCGCCTGGCGCCATTCGGGCAGCAGCGCATCCAGCGGGCCGGGTTCCATCACGGCGCCGGACAGCGTGTGCGCGCCAATGGTGGAACCCTTCTCGAGCACGCAGATGCGCAGCTCTGCATTGCGTTGTTTGAGCCGGATGGCGGTCGCGAGACCCGCGGGGCCGCCGCCGACGACGGCGACGTCGTACTCCATCACATCACGAAGTGCGGGGCCTGGGGGCATGGTCACTTGGGCTGCATGCGGATCGCGCCATCGAGGCGGATCGTCTCGCCATTCAAATAACTGTTCTCGACGATGGTCTGCACCATCGACGCGAACTCCTCGGGTTTGCCCAGGCGCGGCGGGAACGGCACTTGTTTGCCGAGCGACTCCTGTACCTCGGGCGGCATGGCGCCGAGCATCGGCGTGCCGAAGATGCCGGGCGCGATGGACATCACGCGGATGCCGAACATCGCGAACTCGCGCGCAATCGGCAGCGTCATGGCGGCGACGGCGCCTTTCGTGGCGCTGTAGGCGGCCTGGCCGACCTGGCCTTCGTACGCGGCGACCGACGAGGTATGGATGATGACGCCACGTTCGCCATCGGCGTTCGGCGCGTTCGCCTGCATGACGGCCGCGGCGGCCTTGTCGCACAGGAACGTGCCGATGAGATTGATGTGCACGACTTTTGCGAAGAAATCACCGGCCATGGGGCCGTTCTTGCCGAGTACGCGACCCGCGCCGATGACGCCGGCGCAGTTCACGAGCAGGTTGATGCCACCCATCGCCGCGCGCGCGGACTCCATGGCGGCGTTGACCTCGGTCTCGGAGGTGACGTCGCACTTGGCGAACGAGGCGTTCTGGCCGAGGGCGGAGGCGGCTGCCTGGCCCGGGCCTTCCTGCACGTCTAACAACGTGACGCGGCCGCCGGCGGCGATGATGTGCCGCGCTACGGCGTTCCCCAGGCCCGATGCACCGCCCGTGACGACGGCGCGGGCTTCCCCGTATTTCATGGCGCGAAACTCATGAGGTGACCCCAGTCAGCAGAGGCGCCAAGTCTAATGGACCGGCGCAGGTTACGGCACTTCGATCGCTATGGCCGTGGCTTCTCCACCGCCGATACATAACGACGCAATGCCTCGACCGCCACCGCGCGCACGCAATGCGTGCGCGAGGGTGGCCACGATGCGCGCGCCGGTGGCGCCGATGGGGTGGCCGAGCGCCACCGCGCCGCCATTGACATTCGTGCGCGCGTGATCGAACCCCACATCACGCATGGCCGCCATGGCTACGACGGCGAAGGCCTCGTTGACCTCGAAGAGCTTGACGTCGGCGGCTTTCCAGCCGACCTGCACCAACAACTTCTGGATGGCGCCCGCGGGCGCGGTGGTGAACCACTCGGGTTCGTGCGCGAAGCTGGTGTATCCCACGATCTTCGCCAGCGGCTGGATGCCGCGGCGCTGCGCCTCATCGGCGGACAACAGCACGGTGGCGGCGGCGCCGTCGGAGATGGATGACGACGATGCGGCGGTGACCGTGCCGTCCTTGCGGAACGCGGGCTTCAGCGTGCCGATCTTCGCGAGGTCGACAGTGAACGGCGTTTCGTCCTTCTGGATGACGGTCTCGCCCTTGCGGCCTTTCACGGTGACGGGCGTGATCTCGGCGGCGAAGGCGCCGGCGTTCACGGCCTTCACGGCACGCTGCGTTGACTCGGTGGAAAACGCATCCTGTTCGGCGCGCGAGAACGTGTATTTCTGCGCAGTGTTCTCGGCGAAGCAGCCCATGAGCTGGCCGTCGAACGGGCTCTGCAGGCCGTCGTAGAACATGTGGTCCAGCACTTCGCCGTGGCCCATGCGCATGCCGCCGCGTGCCTTGGGAAGTAGATAGGGCGCGTTGGTCATGGACTCGAGTCCGCCGGCCACGCTGAGCGCCACGTCACCGGCGCGAATCTGGTCCGCGGCCATCATGATGGCCTTCATGCCCGAGCCACACATCTTGTTGACGGTGGTGGTCGGCGTGCCGTTGGGGATTCCGGCTCCGAGCGCAGCCTGGCGGGCGGGGGCCTGGCCGAGGCCCGCGGGCAGTACGCAGCCCATGATGACTTCCTGCACGTCCTTCGCGTCCACCTTGGCGGCCGCGAGCGCGCCTTTGATGGCGGCGGCGCCAAGCTGCGGCGCGGTGACGGGTGCCAGCACTCCCTGGAATGCGCCAATGGGGGTGCGCGTGGCGGCGGCGATGATGACTGGCTTGCTCATTTCAATTCTCCAGCGGCGGCCGCGAAGGCCGCGGTAAATCCTTGTTGGTCATCGCGGCCACGGAGGCCGCGGTAAATCCTTGTTGGTCAATCGCGGCCACGGAGGCCGCGATAAATCCTTCTTGGTCAATCGCGGCCGCGAAGGCCGCGATTGAACACATCGATGAATCGGTCGGCAATTTCCTGCGGATTGAGGGTGGCGTCCTCGCGATACCAGTGGCCCATCCAGTTGAGCGCTCCGGCGAGGGCAAAGGCCGTCATCCGTGTGTCGCACTCGCGAATGGAGCCGTCCGCCACGCCGGCTTCGATGAGCGCGCGCATGCGCTTGTCGATGCCGGCCTTCAGTAGTTTGATCTTGCGGCTCATGGCGGTGCCCAGGTGCTGGTCCTCGGCGCGCAGCATGCACCATCCGAAGTCACCCACGATGGCCGCGGCGTACCCACGGATGAAGGCGAACAACCGCGTACGCGCCGGGCCTGTCGACTTCTCGCATTCGGAGAGCGTTGCATGGATGGGCGCGATGCCGGCCTTGAAGCACTCGAACAGGATGGCCTCCTTGTTCGGCACATATAAATAGAGCGTGGGTTTGGTCACTTTCAGGCTGGCGGCAAGGTCGTCGAGCGAGGTGTTGTGATAGCCGCGTCGCCGGAAAGCCCGCGCTGCAGCAAGGATGACCGCGTCCCGCTTGAGCGCATGACCCGCACGGCGCTTCCGGCCGGCTTCCCAGGGGGAAGCGGGCGCAGCGGGTTCCTTGCGCGAACGTACGCGGGCAACGGTGGCGGACATGGGGAGGGGCGCTCGTGATACTCTGCGGTAACCAATCTTACCAGCCAGTAACATGAGCCGACCAGAGCTTTCGAGACCCCTGCGTTTCGTGTCAGCCGCGTCGTTGTTCGACGGGCACGACGCCGCCATCAACATGATCCGCCGCCTGCTGCAGTCGGGCGGCGCGGAGGTGGTGCACCTGGGCCACAACCGCAGCGTGGCGGACATCGTGCGTGCGGCGATTGCGGAAGATGCCGATGGCATCGCCGTCAGCAGTTACCAGGGTGGCCACAACGAATATTTCCGTTACATGGTCGACATGCTGCGCGAGCTGCATGCCGAGCACATCCAGGTGGTGGTGGGCGGCGGCGGCACCATTTCGCCGGATGAAATCGCCGCGCTCGAGGCATATGGCATCGCGAAGATCTACACGCCCGAAGACGGGCGTCGGCTCGGTCTGCAGGGAATGATCCAGGACGTGTTCAAGCGGGTGGGTCGGCGAGCTGCTGGCGGAAAAGTAGGAAAGATTCCCGATGTGAAGGATCACGGTGCCATCGCGCGTGCCATCACCCTGCTCGAAGGCGATGAGGGTGATGCGGACGACTTGCGAAAGCTGCTCGGCGCGCACGCCGGCTCTGCGAAGCAAACGCCGGTCGTGGGCCTGACGGGCACGGGTGGCGCGGGCAAGAGTTCGCTGACGGACGAGCTCCTGCAACGATTCCTGCGCGTGTTCCCCGAGGCGAGCATCGCGGTGGTGGCCATCGATCCCACGCGCCGCCGGTCGGGCGGCGCATTGCTAGGCGATCGCATCCGCATGAATTCGCTGTCGTCGCCGAACGTGTTCATGCGATCGCTCGCGACGCGGCGACAGCATCTCGCGACCAGCGCCGTGCTCGCGGACGTGCTGGCGCTGTATCGCGCCGTCGGCTTCGACCTCGTCGTCGTGGAAACCGCCGGCATCGGTCAGAGCGACACGGAGATCGTGGATCTCGCGGACCTTTCCCTCTACGTGATGACCGCGGAGTACGGCGCGGCGAGCCAACTCGAGAAGATCGACATGCTCGACTTTGCCGACATGATCGTGCTCAACAAATTCGAGAAACGCGGCGCGGAAGATGCGCTGCGCGACGTGCGCAAGCAGTGGCGCCGGAATCATCCGGACCAATCGAAGCTCGCTGATGCCGACATCCCCGTATTCCCGACGATCGCCAGCCGCTTCAATGATCCCGGCGTGAACAAGCTGTTCATTGCGCTCTGCGCGGCACTTGCGAAAGAGGGCGGTGAGACGTGGCACGCGAACGCGGCGGCCGCCGGCCTGCCGGTTGAATTCCGCTCGCGCGATCCGCTGGTGCCCTCGGCGCGCGTGCGTTATCTCGCCGAGATCGCCGCGCAGGGTCGAGCGGCCCGCCAGGCCGCCGAGCAGCGGGCCTCCGCCGCGCAACGCGCGCAGGGTCTCTATCTCACGCTGCAGACCATCGGCGATGTGTCACTGCCGAAGCCACTGGAGCGCGCCGCGCTCAATGGCGCAACGGACGGCCTCAACACGGTGCGGGAGGCTTACAACCAGGCGCTCGATGACATGGGCAGCGAGGCCGTCGCGATGGTGGCGTCGTGGCCGGAGCGCCGCGCGGGCGTCGTCGCCAGCGAATACTCGTACACGGTGCGCGGCAAGGAAGTGCGTGGCGCAAACTACTCGGAGTCGCTGAGTCACAATCCCATACCGAAGCTGGTGCCTCCGGGACCGGTGGGCTGGGGCGAGACTTTGCGCTTCCTGCAGAACGAAAACCTGCCTGGCGCGTATCCGTACGCGGGTGGCGTGTATCCGTATCGTCGCGAGGAAGAGGATCCCACGCGCATGTTCGCGGGCGAAGGCGCTCCGGAGCGCACGAATCGGCGCTTCCACTATCTGGCCGCGGGCCACGAGGCGACGCGCCTGTCTACCGCGTTCGACTCCACCACTCTCTATGGCGAGGATCCCGACCTGCGTCCCGACATCTTCGGCCGCACGGGCAACTCGGGCGTGTCCATCGCGACGCTCGATGACATGAAAAAGCTCTACTCGGGCTTCGATCTCTGCAAGCCGTCCACCTCCGTGTCGATGACCATCAACGGCCCGGCGCCGATGATCCTGGCGATGTACATGAACACCGCGATCGACCAGCACGTGGAGCGGTTCCTGCGCGCGAACGGGCGCTGGGATGCCGTGGAGGCGGCGCTCGCGAAGGTGCCCGATCGCCCGAAGTACCAGGGTGCGCTGCCATCTACGCATGGCGGCGACGGACTCGGGTTGTTAGGCGTGAGCGGCCGCCAGCTCGTGTCGATGAACCTGCTGGGCGCCGCGGACTACGAACGCCTGCGGGCCGAAGCACTCTCGCGCGTACGCGGCACGGTGCAGGCCGACATCCTCAAGGAGGACCAGGCCCAGAACACCTGCATCTTCTCCACGGAATTCGCGCTGCGCATGATGGGCGACGTGCAGGAGTTCTTCAGTGCGAACGCGGTGAAGAATTTCTACTCGGTGTCCATCAGCGGTTACCACATCGCCGAAGCGGGTGCGAACCCGGTGACGCAGCTGGCGTTCACGCTGGCGAACGGATTCACGATCGTGGAGTACTACCTGGCGCGCGGCATGAAGATCGACGACTTCGCTCCGAACCTCTCGTTCTTTTTCTCGAACGGCATGGATGCGGAGTACGCGGTGATCGGCCGCGTGGCGCGGCGCATCTGGGCGCGCGCGATGAAGGACATCTACCAGGCGGGCCCGCGCAGCCAGATGTTGAAGTACCACATCCAGACCTCGGGCCGTTCGCTGCACGCGCGTGAAATTCAGTTCAACGACATCCGCACGACGCTGCAGGCCATGTACGCGCTGTTCGACAACTGCAACTCACTGCACACGAACGCCTACGACGAGGCCCTCACGACGCCGACGGAGGAGAGCGTGCGGCGCGCGGTGGCGATCCAGCTCATCATCAATCGCGAGCTGGGGCTCAACAAGATCCAGAACCCCTGGCAGGGGTCGTATGCCATCGAGGCGCTGACGGATCTCGTGGAAGAGGCCGTGTACAAGGAGTTCGAATCCATCGCGGAGCGCGGCGGAGTGCTGGGCGCGATGGAAACCATGTACCAGCGCGGCAAGATCCAGGAAGAGAGCATGCACTACGAGATGCGCAAGCATGACGGGTCGCTGCCCATCGTGGGTGTGAACACCTTCCTCAATGAGCATGGCGAGAGCGAACACGGCGCCGCGCCGTTGTTCCGCGCCTCCGATGAAGAACAGCGTGCGCAGGTCGATGCGGTGCACGCCTTCCAGAAGCGTCACGCGGCCGAAGCGCCGGCGGCGCTGAAGAAGCTGCAGCAGGTGGCAGCCGCGGGCGGCAACGTGTTCGCCGAGTTGTTGGAGACCGTGCAGGTGTGTTCGCTCGGGCAGATCAGCCACGCGCTCTACGAAGTGGGCGGGCAGTACCGCCGGCACATGTAGTGCCGGCACCTGTACCGAGCGATGCCCCTGTTACCTAGGCGCGCATAAAGTCTTCGACCTCGTCTAGCGTTGCGCGCGCGCGGGCAATGCTGTGGCTGGCCAGGAGCCCGTCCATCCACGCGGCGATCCGGCCCTTGCGGCGACGGGACCACAGATACAAGAGCACCGGTCCCACCGCCACCACGACCCACAGCACCATGTTGACGACAAAGTAGATGGGGACGCGTTCCCAGGCGCGCAATCCGATCGTCAGCAAGGCAATGGCGATCATGATGATCGGGACCAAAAGGCAGATCCCTATCCAGACCGCGTGAAAGGACCAGGCCTCCCACCGCTGCATCGATGCCAGGGTCCGCTGGATCTCGAGCACCGGCCGCGTGAAGTCGATGCGCCGCACCAGCGCCAGACGTCCGGCACCCATCACGATGAACACGATGCTCATCACCTGCACGGCAATACCCGCGATGAGGGCGGGGGGCGAGCCTATGCGCGAAGCCCAGTAGGAGCCGGATGCGATCGCGAAGTAGACGCCGATCGCGAGGTTTGCCACCGCGCCCGCGATCCACGGCGCAAGCTGCCAGCGCGTCTTGCGCACCGTGTTGTCGAGCATCAGCCGGCGATTCATCGCGGTGAGCTCCTGCACGCGGTGATCGAGGCGCTGCCAGGAGGCCTTTAGTTCATCGAGTTCCATGGTGGTTCTCCGCGTAGTCTCGCAGGCGGTCCTTGAGTCGATTGATCTTCGTCGTCACATTGGTGGCGGTGATGCCGAGGATGTCCGCGATCTCGTTGTTAGGGCGCTCTTCGAGGTAGAGCAGCAGCAGCGCACGGTCGATCGGGCCCTGCGAGTCGATGAAGCCGCGCAGGATGCGCGTGCCGTCGTCCGCGTCTGTCGCGTCGTTCACGGGAGCGTCGTGCAGTTCCGCCTGGTACGGTACGGATCGCCGGCGCCGCGGCGCTTCGACGCGCAGCCACGAAATCGCCACGTTGAGCGCGATGCGATACAGCCAGGTCGAAAAACTGCGGGCCGGATCGTAGGTGGGAAATGCGCGCCAGGACTGTGTGGCGATTTCCTGCGCCAGGTCATCGATGTCGTCGCGCCCGCGCCCATAGCTGTGGGCCACCTTGAAGATGAGTCGACGATGGCCCTCGAGCAGCGCGGAAAAATCGGCGCCGGCGACCGGATTCATGTAGGCAGCCTGTTGCATGGTTCTGCTGCCATGGTTCGTTGCCCCGATCCCTTTGTCACACGAAACGGGCCAGGCACCGTTTCCTAGGAACGGGTGCCTGACTCCATCAAATCGGGTTCGCCCAGCTCGGCGAGGATGGCGGCGCGCGAGGCGTCGCGCAGATTCACGGCGAGATCTTCATCCCCCGCGGCTGTCATCACGATGGGCGAACCGAACCGGACTTCGATGGGCCCCGGCCGCGGGAACACGCGAGTGGCCGGCATGTTGCGCCGGGTTCCCCGAATCACGGCCGGCACGACGGGGCAGCCCGCGCGCGCCGCGATGGCAAATGCTCCGGTGTGAAACTTCCCGAGGCCCACCTCGGGCGTGAAGGTCCCTTCCGGAAAGAACACCAGCGAATGTCCGCTCGCCGCAGTTCTCAACACCCGCCGAGCATCCGTGCCGCCCTTGTGGCGATTGAAGCGGTCCACGAATTCCGTGCCGATACGCTGCAGCAACAAGCCCGCGAGCGGCACCGTATTCATCTCGCGCTTCACCACGAACCCGAAGCGGGCGGGCAGCGCGGCTGTCATGACCACGCCGTCGAGATAACTCGCGTGATTCGCCACGACGATGCACTGCCCCGGCGGCAGGTTCCGCCGGCCCACGCGCCGCACCGGCATGCCCGCGAACAGGAAGAAGCTCCTTGCTGCAATGCGGGCAGTTCCGCGCCGCATCTCGAGCGTGGGCATCAGCAGGACGCCGAGCAGGGCGGTCAGCGCGACGGCCAGAAACAGAAGCACGGCGTACAAGCCATATAGAAAGCGTAGGGGCACCGAAATCACGGCCGGCCAGGGAGCGTGCGCAGGGGCGGAAGTTGAAGTCATCAGTGGGCTTTTGCTTCTGCGCGGTGCGGATTCATGTGAACCAGTTCTCTTTATGTTAATGGTTTCGCCGGGGTGTGAAGGTCATCACGCCGCACCCCTGCCACCCGTCCCCATACTGCCGTGAAGCGTTAATCCGCATACGTATTAAGGCAATCACGTCTTGGTCAAACCAGCTACAGCGCAGAACGAAGCGCCCGCCCCCGACACCGCCGACGCCACCGTCTCGAAGTTTCTCGATGCGGTCTGGATGGAACGCGGGTTGTCAGCGAACACGCTCGCCGCCTACCGTGCCGACCTGACTGCGCTCGCGCGCTGGCTGGCGGAGCGGGGCACGCCCATCATCAAGACCACGCGGGCCGATCTGCTGGGCTTCATCGCCTGGCGCGTCGAAGCCGGCGCCCGTCCGCGCTCCACCGCGCGACAACTTTCATCGTTCCGTCGATTCTTCCGCTACTTCGTCCGCGAAGGAGTGATCAAGGATGATCCGACTGCTCAGATTGCGATGCCGAAGATCGGCCGCTCGCTGCCGAAGTCACTCACCGAAGAAGAAGTCGAGTCGCTGCTGAACGCGCCGGCCATCGCCGACCCGCTCGGACATCGTGACCGCACCATGCTCGAAGTGCTCTACGCCACGGGCCTGCGCGTGTCGGAACTCGTGAACCTCAAGTACAACCAGATCAACACCAACCAGGGTGTCATCCGGATCATGGGCAAGGGCAATCGCGAGCGTCTCATTCCGCTCGGCGAGGAAGCCGTGCGTTGGCTGACGGACTTCGTGCGCGCGCCGCGCAGCGAGATCCTGCTGGACCGCACCACTGACTACCTGTTCCCGACGCGACGCGGCGATCGCATGACGCGCCAGGCCTTCTGGCACATCATCAAGCGCTACGCCCGCAAGGCTGTCATCGACAAGGAGCTGTCGCCGCACACGCTGCGTCACGCCTTTGCCACACACCTGCTGAACCATGGCGCCGACCTGCGCGTGGTGCAGATGCTGCTCGGTCATTCGGACCTCTCGACCACGCAGATCTACACGCACGTGGCCCGCGAGCGCATGAAAGAAATGCACGGGACGCACCACCCGCGCGGGTGATGCCTTTCGAGGCCATCCGGACGAGTGATTCAAACGGCGCCTTTTAGGCGCCGTTCTCATGTTGGAGTAAGCTTCGGGGCCTCGACTGGCGCGAACTTGACGGTGCGGCCGCTGTCGAATCCCTATCCCCGAACGAGCTCGAGCTGTCCATGTCCCACACTTTGCGCCTGGTCACCTTCATCGCCGTCAGCCTCTGCGGCGGCGCCACGTTTGCGCAGTCGGCAGCGCCGGCTGCGAAGCCCGCGGCCGCGAAACCGGCTCCCGCAAAGCCCGCTGCGCCGGCCAAGGTTGATCCGCGCGAAACCATCGTCAACAAGATCGGCGATCTCAAGCTCGAGGACGTGCGCCTCTCACCCGTGGATGGCGTGTATGAAGTGAGCTCGGGCGCGAACATCAGCTACGTCACCGGTGATGCCAAGTACGCCATTCTCGGTGACCTCGTCGAAGTCGAGACCAACGTCAACGTCTCGGAGAATCGTCGCCGCGCCATTCGCGCCCGCATGATCGAAGCGGTTCCGGACAGCGAGATGCTGGTGTTCTCACCCAAGGACAAACCGAAGTACACCATCACGGTGTTCACGGACATCGACTGCGGCTACTGCCGCCGTCTGCACTCGCAGATCGCCGAATACAACCGGCTCGGCATTCGTGTGCGTTACATGTTCTTCCCGCGCTCGGGTCCCGACACCGAGTCGTGGCACAAGGCCGAGTCCGTGTGGTGCGCGTCGAATCGCAACGACGCTCTCACGCGCGCGAAGAACGGCGAGAAGCTCAAGTCGCCGAAGTGCCCCACCGACATCGTGAAGCGCGACTACGAACTCGGCGAGAAGCTCCAGGTGACGGGCACGCCGGCCATTTTCCTGGCGAGTGGTGAAATGCTCCCCGGTTATGCGCCTCCGGGCGAGCTGTTCCATTACCTGAAGACCGGCAAGATGTGAGGGGGGTTGGTTGGTGCCGGGTGGGGAAAGTGGGGAGAAGACTCCCCACTTTCCCCACCCGGCACCAACCAACCGCCTGCTCAGGTTTCTAGGAGCTTCTTCTTCTCGGCAACGCCTTCCCACTGCTTCGCATCGGGCGGGGCGGGCTTCTTCTCGGCGATCACCGGCCACTTCTTCGAAAGCTCGGCGTTGATCTTCTTGAACTCTTCCTGGCCGGCCGGCACTTCGTCCTCGGAGAAAATCGCTTCGACCGGGCATTCCGGCTCGCACAGCGTGCAGTCGATGCACTCCTCGGGGTCGATCACCAGGAAGTTGGGACCTTCATGGAAACAGTCCACCGGGCACACCTCGACGCAGTCGGTGTACTTGCACTTGATGCACGCTTCCGTGACGACGAACGCCATCTATCAATTCCTTGGGTGAACCGGATTTTTGGGGCCGGTATTCTGCATTAAAAGAGGCCGCACTAGAAACGCCGCGGCATCTCGGCCACGTGGTGGCGTTCGACGCCCGCCGCACGGTCCTCGACGAAGCGGCGCAGGGCGAATTCGGTGCTCGGGAACGCGAGGTCGCCCCAGGGTATGTCCTTTTCGTCCACCAGGCGCACCTCCAGGCTTTCATGGGTGACGCCGAACTCCGGCGTGCGCATGTGGGACCGGAAGAAGATGTGAACCTGCCGCGCGTGCGTGACGTTGGCGACCAGCAGCAGGCTGCCGATCCGCACATCGATGAGCGCCTCTTCCCTCGCCTCGCGGGCGGCGCCGGCTTCCACGGTCTCGTCGTTTTCCATAAACCCCGCCGGGATCGTCCAGTACCCGATGCGCGGCTCGATGCCGCGTTTGCAGAGCAGGATGCGCCCCTGGTACTCGGGCACGCTGCCCACGACGA
>Ga0164241_10004844_pt1 | contig 12872 bp, 9 predicted proteins | sample OricomyardsoilBY_FD_108780 | JGI IMG/M metagenome (GOLD analysis project Ga0164241, IMG submission 108780) | Backyard soil microbial communities from Emeryville, California, USA - Original compost - Back yard soil (BY) | ecosystem: Environmental > Terrestrial > Soil > Unclassified | place: USA...
CGACATGATCAAGGGGGTGCCCCAAGACAAGATCGACGCCGTGGTCAACAACCTCGCCATCAAGCGGCTCGGCACCCACGAAGACTGCGCCAACGTGTGCGATTTCTTCGTCAGCCCCAGCAGTGACAACATCACCGGCCAGGTCATCTACCTGGGCGGCGTCACCTGACGTCAACCGGCTCATGAACGCGGACTGGTTCTTCGAACGGCTGCAGTCTTGGGGGGATCAGCCGGCGCTCGTGGCGCGGGGGCAGCGCGTGACCTACGCCGAGCTGCTGCAGGCCAGCGCGGCTTGGAGCGAGAGGCTGAGCGCGCACGGCGTCGTCGCGGGCCGGGTGGTGGCGATCGAGGGCTCGTTCTCGCTGAACGCGTGTGGCGCGTTCTTGGCCGCGATGCGGCTGGGGGCGGTGGTCGTGCCGCTCACGCCGTTGATGCGCGCTCACCGCGAGAAGTTTCTGACCATCGCCGAGGTGTCCCTGCTGATCGAGCTCGACGCCGCCGACGCCTTCGACCTGATCGGGCTCCCCGCGAGCGTGACGAACCCGCTCACACTCGAGCTGCTCGAGCGAGGCCACCCGGGCCTGGTGATATTCTCGTCGGGGTCGACGGGCGCGCCCAAGGCCATTCTCCACGATTTGGCTGGGATTTTGCAGAAGTTTCGCAAAGCCCGCCAACAGAAGACGACGCTGACGTTCTTGCTGTTCGATCACATCGGCGGCATCGACACCATGCTGAGCACGTTCGGCAGCGGCGGCTGCGTGGTCACGGTCGCCGATCGCACGCCGGAGCAGGTGGCAAGCGCGATCGAGCAGCATTGCGTTCACACGCTGCCGACCTCGCCCACGTTCCTGAACCTGTTTCTGATCTCGGGGGTGTGGCAACATCACGATCTCTCGTCGCTGAAGGTGATCGCCTACGGCACCGAGCCGATGCCGCAGAGCACGCTCGAGCGCTTGCACGAGGTGTTTCCGGACGTGGCGCTGGTCCAGACCTACGGCATGTCGGAGCTGGGGGTGTTGCGCTCCCGCTCGCGCGACTCGACCTCGCTCTGGATCAAATTCACGGGCGAGGAGTTCAAGACCAAGATCATCGACGGCATCTTGTGGGTGAAGGCCGACAGCGCCATGCTCGGCTACCTCAACGCCCCCGACTTGTTCGACGCCGAAGGCTGGCTCAACACGCAAGACGCGGTCGAGATCGACGGCGAATATCTGCGGATTTTGGGCCGCCAATCCGACCTAATCAACGTCGGTGGGCAGAAGGTGTACCCCGCCGAGGTCGAAACCTTGCTGCTACAAATGGACAACGTGGCCGAGGTCGCCGTCTTCGGTAAGCCGCACCCGATGATGGGGCAAATCGTCGCAGCGCGCTTCAGTCTCGAGGCACCGGAGCCGCTCGATCTATTCAAGCGCCGCATGAATGCCTTTTGTCGCGAGCGCATGGCAAAGTTCCAGACTCCGATGTTCGTCGAGCTGGCCGAGGCGGGACAGTTCGGCGTGCGTTTCAAGAAGCTCCGGCAATGAGCAGTCACCGTCCCCAACCCAAGGCCCAGTCCCTGTGGCGTCGCGCGCTGATCGCGCTCGGGACTCAGGTCGCGGGCATCCACCCGCGGCTGCACGCGTACAACGTGGCGACGAGCTTGTTGCCGCGCCGCACGAACGGCCGGCTCCGCGCCGATCTGCTGCGACGGCTGGGCTTCACGGTCGGTGAGGGCACGGAGATCAACGGACCGCTCAAGCTCAACGGGCCGCGCGGTGTCCTCGCGCGGTTGCAGATCGGTCGCGATTGCAGCATCGACGCCGAGTGCATGCTCGAGATCTCGGAGAACCTGCGCATCGGCGATCGCGTGACGCTGGAGCCGGGGGTGATGATCCTGACCAGCACTCACGAGCTCGATTTTCCGCAGCACCGGGCCGGTAAAATCGTGACCAGGCCGGTCAGCGTCGGAGATGGGGCCTGGCTCCGCGCGCGCGTGATCGTCTTACCGGGGGTGAAGATCGGCGCGGGCGCCATCGTCGAGGCGGGCGCGGTCGTCAACAAGGACGTCGACGACAACGTTCGTGTCGGTGGCATCCCCGCCGTCAAGCTCGAGGTCCTGGGGAAGGCCGATGAAGCTTAAGCTCGGCCTCGGCTTGGCCGGGCTCGGAGTCGTGCTGATGATTTTGATGGCGTCGCCGATCTACGAGCGCTTCTTCGGTCGCACCCGGCTGCGATTTCCGTACCTCTCGCGTCCGATCCCGGCCGCCACTTACGCGGCCCTCGCCGCCAAACCCGGCTGGGCGAAGGCGGAGCTCGAGGTCGCTCCTGGCATCAGCCTGCGCGGCCTCGTGCGTCGCCCGAGCGCGAAAGACAAGCCCTGGGTGCTGTTTTATCCGGGCAACGACGAGTCACAGCTCGAGCGCGGTCAAGGCTTCTTGAGCCGGCTGGCGGGTGACGCCGACCTCGGGCTCGCCGTGTTCGGCTACCGCGGTTACGACGCCTCCGACGGCAAGAGTGAGCTTGCGGCGCTCCGCGCCGACGCACCGGAGATCTTGGCCAAGCTCTGCCAACGAGAAGGCATCGCGCCCGCGCAGGTGCACGTCGCCGGCTTCTCGATCGGTGGGCATTTCGCCGTGCACGCCGCGCGCGGCGCCGCCGAGCGTGGCCGCCGCGCGGCGACGCTGACGTTGCTGGCGCCCGCTGACGACATCGTGATGTATCAGCCCTCGCGCTTCGCGAAGCTGAGCGCGGGTGAGGACTATCAAACGCGCCCGTTTCTCGCGGGGGTGCCGGCGCCGGTGCTCGTCTTGCAAGGCGCCGCCGACCAAACCCTCGACGGCGCGACCCAAGGTCGTGCCATCGCCGAAGCGCTCGGCGAGCGCGCCAAGTACGTCGAGCTGCCGGGCGTGGGCCACGTGCCAATCCTGGAAAATGGCCCTGCGCTCGAGGCGATGCGCGAATTTCTGAAGCAGCACACTCCCTGACCGCGGTGTAACACGGCGCGATCGATAGGCGGCTCAGCGGCGCTTCATGAACGGCCGCTCGACGAGCCGGTGAAAACCGTACGCGATAACGAGCGACGCGAGGCCGCCCAACGACGCGAGCGTCAGCGTGAACGCCGGCCCGGTGAGACCGAGCCCCCGCAGCCCGAAGTAGCAGAGCGCCAGCACCGGCAAGTGCGTGAGATAGAGGCTGTAAGAGAAGTGCCCGAGCGCGACCAGCGGGCGCGATTCGAGCAGCGCCAGCGTTGGGCTCGAGTGACCGGTCATGCCCTGGCGCGTGAGGTGAACGAGCAGCGCCGCCGTGGCGAGTCCGACCAGCGGATCGACGAGCGGCTTGAGGTTGAACCACAGCGGGGCGGCCGCGTTGCTGAGCACCAAGCACGCGAGCCACAGCCCGCCACTCACCCAGCGCCACGGCAAGCTCGAGCGTAGCCGTCGATCGAGCTCGCTCGGCCCGAAGCCGATGCGCGCCGCCGCCATGCCGAACGCGAACAGCACGAGGTACCAGGGGATCGCCACGCGGGCCGACGCCGGAACGAGCCACAGCGGCGCGTAGCCGACGATCAGCGCGCCCAGCAGGGCACCGAGCATGCCCCAGCGCCGCCACAGCGGCAGGAGCAGCAGCGGAAAGAAGAAGTAGATCTGCCATTCCGTGGCCACGCTCCACAATGGTCCGTTGATCTGGTAGCCGTAGCTCGGAAACCAGTTGTGAACCGCGAGCAGATGCGTGCCGATCGCGCCCACGTCGAGCCCTGGCAGCGAGTCGTCCCAAATCGTGCCGGTGGCGGCGCTACGCAGCGCCGGTACGGCGGAGAGCAGCGCGACGCTGAGCGCGAGGGCGGCGAAGTACGGCGGCAAGATCCGCTTCGCGCGCCGCCCCACGAAGCGGCCGAAGGCGAGGCCGAGCCGCGTCGGATCCTTTCGCACCACCGGTAGCATCAGGCAATAGCCCGACAGCACGATGAAGATGGCGACCGCCTCGTGGCCATACGCAAACGCGCGCTTGAGCACACGCCAGGGCCCTGTCAGGTAGGGCGCCGAGAAGCCGGGCACGGCGTGAAACAACACCACATACGCGGCGGCGAGGGCGCGCAGACCGTCCAAGTAGGCCAGGCGAATCGGCGTCGCCGCGTCGGTCGGGGCGCCGAGCAAGGGCGATCTGGCCTTGTCTTGCCCGCCGGGCTCTGCGAAACCTTCCTGCGCGGACATGAGCGCCTTTCAGTACCAGGAAATGCTGCCGACCGGTGCGGACGATACCCCGTTCCGGCAGCTCACGAAGGATTTCGTATCGACGTTCGAAGCGGCTGGTCAGCGCTTCCTACGCGTCGAGCCGGAAGCGTTGACCTTGCTCACGCGCGAGGCCATGCGCGACATCGCGCACCTGCTGCGGCCTGGCCACCTGGCGCAGCTGGCGCGCATTTTGAGGGATCCCGACGCGTCGGCGAACGATCGCTTCGTCGCGCTCGATCTCTTGAAGAACGCCAACATCGCCGCCGGCGGTGTGCTGCCGATGTGCCAGGACACCGGCACCGCGATCGTGATGGGTAAGAAGGGGCAGCTGGTTTACACCGGCGGCGGTGACGAGGCCGCGATCGCGCGCGGGGTGTTCGATACGTACCAGACCGCCAACCTGCGCTACTCGCAGCTGGCCCCGCTCGACACCTACAAAGAGAAGAACACCGGCAACAACCTGCCCGCGCAGATCGAGATCTTCGCGACCGACGGCGACGCCTACAAGTTCCTGTTCATGGCCAAGGGCGGCGGCTCCGCCAACAAGAGCTACCTGTATCAAGAGACGAAGGCGCTGCTCAACCCCGACAGCCTGCTCGAGTTCGTCGATCAGAAGCTCCGCACCCTCGGTACGGCCGCGTGCCCGCCGTACCACCTCGCGATCGTGATCGGGGGCACCTCCGCCGAATACGCGCTCAAGGTCGCCAAGCTGGCGTCGGCCCGCTACCTCGACAAGCTGCCGGCGTCGGGCAACGAGCTCGGCCATGGCTTTCGCGACCTGGAGCTGGAGGCGCAGGTGCTGGCGATAGCTCAGCGCACCGGCATCGGCGCGCAGTTCGGCGGCAAGTATTTCTGCCACGACGTGCGGGTGGTGCGCCTACCTCGCCACGGCGCAAGTTGCCCGGTGGCGATCGCTGTCTCTTGCTCCGCCGATCGGCAAGCGGTCGGCAAGATCACGAAAGACGGCGTGTTCCTCGAAGAGCTCGAGCGCGACCCGGCGCGGTACCTGCCCGAAACCACCCACGACGACTTGCCCGGCGACGTGCTGAAGGTGGACCTGAATCGACCGATGAGCGAGATCCGCGCCGAGCTGTCGCGTTACCCGATCAAGACGCGGCTCTCGCTCACGGGGCCGCTGATCGTGGCGCGCGACATCGCCCACGCCAAGCTGAAAGAGCGGCTCGACTCCGGCCAGGGTCTACCCGAGTACTTCAAAAACCACATGGTGTATTACGCGGGGCCGGCCAAGACCCCGACCGGCTACGCCTCCGGCAGCTTTGGACCGACGACGGCCGGGCGCATGGACGCGTACGTCGATCTCTTCCAGCAGCACGGGGGTAGCCTCGTCATGCTCGCCAAGGGCAACCGCTCGGCGCAGGTCACGGCGGCGTGCAAGAAGTACGGCGGCTTCTACCTCGGCTCGATCGGCGGCCCCGCGGCGCGACTCGCCCAGGACTGCATCAAGAAGGTCGAGGTCCTGGAGTATCCGGAGCTCGGGATGGAGGCAGTCTGGCGCATCCAGGTCGTGGACTTCCCGGCGTTCATCGTGGTCGATGACAAGGGCAACGACTTCTTTCAAGGCCTGACCGGCGCTGTCCCGGACGGCAAGAAGGCGCTGTCGGTGGCGCCATGAGCCGGGCCGCGCCGCTGTTGGTGGTGTCTACCGGTTGTCCGTGCGGTATCGGTCCCGAGGTGTCGGTGGCGGCGGCGGCGAAGTCGAAGGGCGCGGCGATCGTGCTGCTCGGCGACGAGGGGACGCTGCGCGCGGCGGCGGAGCTGCGCGGCGTGGCGCAACGCCGGCTCGTGCGCTGGGACGGCCAGGCCCGCGACACCACCAAGATCCATTTCGCCCAGGTAGGAGAGCCGCTGACCGAGCGCGACCGCCGGCCTGGTAAGCCGAACGCGCGGGCAGGGCTCGCGCAGCTCGAGTACGTCGAAGCCGGCTTCACGCTCGTGAAGTCGTCGGAGCGCGCCGCGCTCGTTACGGGGCCGGTCAGCAAGGCCGCGATCGCGCATTGTGGGCTGGCGCGGGCGCGTCGCTTCTTGGGTCACACCGAGTGGCTGCAGGAGCTCGACGGCGCCGAGAGCAGCGTGATGTGCTTCGTCAGCGACGAGCTCGCCACCAGCCTCGTCACAACTCACGTGCCGATCGCTAAGGTCCCCGGCCAGATCCGCGCCGAAGGCGTCGAGGTCGCGACGGTGGAGCTTGCGCGCTTGCTGCAAAAATTGGGCAAGAAGCGGCCTCATCTGGCGATCGCCTCGCTCAACCCCCACGCCGGCGAGAGCGAGCTGCTCGGCGGCGAGGAGGCGCGCGCGATCGCACCCGGCATCGCGCGGGCGAAGAAGATTTTGGGCCGCGGGGCGGCGCTCACCGGACCCGTCGGCGCCGAGACGGCTTACCGCAAGGCGGTGAGCGGCGGCTTCGACGGCGTCGTCGCCATGTACCACGATCAGGCCACGATCCCGATGAAGCTCATGGCGTTCGGCGACGCCGTGAACGTCACGGCCGGCCTTTCCATCGTCCGCACCAGCGTGGACCACGGGACCGCCTATGACATCGCCTGGAGTGGCCGCGCCGATGCGAGTGGGATGCGGGCGGCGCTCGAGCTCGCCGCGCGCATCGTCGCGGGAAAGCGCGCATGAGCTTTGCGCTGTTCGTGAGGGCGCTGGCGGAGGAGCTTCCGCGCGCCACCGCCGAGGCCGCGCGATTCGGGCTGTCGCGGTCGCAGGCGTGGAACGTGCTCGTGGTGGCCGAGCTGCGCCGCGTCTTGCGCGGGCTGGCCGTCGCAGGCGGTCATGATCCGGTGTTGCTCGCGCGAGGCCGGCTGTTCGCGAGTGTGCCGGGCTTCGTGGCCGACGGCTGCGCGGCCGAGCGGCAAGCGCTGATCGACGCCCTGAAGCCCGGGGGCGGGCCGCTCGAGCCAGCTCATTTCGGCGAAGTAGAGGCGTTCGGTCAGCTGTACGAGTGCCTGCTCGCGGCGCGTCCCAACGACGCCGAGAGCAGCCTGCGCAAGCGCACCGGCAGCTACTACACGCCCGAAGGCCTGGCGCGCCTCGTGTGTGAGCGGGCGTTCGATGCGCTGGCAGACCTGGCGTCGCCGCGTGCGCTGCCGGCGCGCCCGCTGCGCGTGCTCGATCCGGCGCTCGGCGCGGGCGCGTTCTTGGTCCAGGCCGGACGCCAGCTCGCGGCGCGTTCGGGCCGCGCGCTGGTCGACGTCGTGGAGCACGAGCTGTTCGGCGTGGACGTGAGCCCGCTGGCGGTGGCGGTCGCGGAGGCCTCGCTTTGGCTGCTCGCCGGCGCACGTCACTTGACCCTACACGCCGCGGGCGCGCGGCTACGTGAGGGCGACGCGCTGTGCGCGCCTCCGATCGCGACCCGGCTCGGCTTGCGCGGCGTCGACTTCGACGAGCTAGCGGCGCCGGCTCGCGCGTTCGACGTCGTCGTCGGCAATCCGCCGTGGGTGGCGTTCGCGGGGCGGGCGACCCAGCCGCTCGCCCCCGGCTTGCGTGAGCACTACCGCAGAAGCTTCCGGGCTTTCCGGGGCTACCCAACCCTGCACGCGCTGTTCGTCGAGCGCGCCGCGAGCCTGACGCCAGAGGGGGTGGTGGCGCTGCTGATCCCGAGCCCGGTCGCAGATTTGGACGGGTACCGCCACGTGCGCGCCGCGCTGTCGGCTTCGCACGCCGTCGTCGAGCCGCTGCTCGAGCTCGGCCAGGACGCGTTCGAGAGCGTTACCCAGCCGTGCTTCGCGCTCGTGGCGGTGCCGCGCCAGGAGCCTGCCCTCGCTCCGGAGCGGCCGTTCGTGCTCAGCGAACGCAACCGCGCCGCCTCCGCCGCCTCCGAGGTGCGGCCGCCCGTCGCCCTGTCGCGCCTCGTCGGTATGCCGCGCTTGCCGCCGGATTTGTTCGGCGAGATGGGGCTGCAGACCAACGGCGTCGTCACGCGACAGCTGCTGTTTCGCGGCAGCGCTCCGCCCCCCGAGTTCACCTACCCGCTGCTGGAGGGTCGCAACGTGGCAGAGTTCGCGCAGTCGGCGCCGCGCTTGTTCTTGAAGCCGGATCGGGCGCTGCTTGCTCAGCATCGCTGTCGTCTGCGCGAGGTCTCCGAGTACGGGCGCGTCAAGTTGGTGGTGCGCCAGACAGCGGCCATCACCATCGCCTGCGCGCACGCCGGCACGCCCTTTCGCAACTCGCTGTTGGGCGGGTTCGAGCTGCCCGAGTATCCGTCCGCGTTGACGCTCGGCTTGCTGAACAGCACCCTTTACCGAGCGCTGCACCTCGCGGCGCGGCGCGACGCGCGCCAGGGCGTCTTTCCTCAAGTCAAAGTCGCGCACTTGCGCTCATTGCCGGCTCCGCCCGTCGGGCGCGGGCGCGGGCGAGTCGCGGAGCTCGCCCAGCGCGCCAGCGACAGCGGGCTCACGCGCGAGCTGCGCCTCGAGCTCGACAGCGCCGTCTACCATTTGTTCGACATCTCGCCCGCCGAAGGTCAAGAGCTCGCGAGCTTCGTCGCCGCCCGCTCACCGCGCGCGGGCCTGACGGCGCCGCTCGGTTGAGCCATCGCCGCATCGCGCCGCGCCCGTTCGAGGCGGCCCGGAGACGACACGCTAGCTTTCTGCGTGGCAGGCTGCAGCTCGGCAGCCCCCGAAAATCAGGCGAAGGCGGCGGCGTCGGTGCCGCCGCTCTTGCGCGCGGCGTCGTAGCGCTCTTGGAAGTCTTCGTAGGTGCCGCGCCAATCGACGAGGCCGGCCTCGGTGAAGGCGAAGATGCGCGTGGCGAACGAGTTGACGAGGTCGCGATCGTGAGTGACTACCACGCAGGTGCCTTCGTATTTTTCGAGCGCGTCCCCGAGGGCGACGATTGACTCGAGATCGAGGTGGTTGGTCGGCTCGTCGAGGATCAAGACGTTGTCTTCCATCAGCATCAGCTTGGAGAAGATCAGACGCACGGCTTCGCCGCCGGACAGCGCCGCCGTCGGCTTGTCGCCTTCTTCGCCCTTGAACAGCATGCGGCCGAGCAAGCCGCGCACGGTCTGGAGGTTGGCGCTGGGCAGGAACGAGTGCAGGTAGTTGGCGACGGTGGTGCCGTCGGGGATGTCGGCGCGGTGGTCCTGGGCGAGGTAGCCGATGGTCGTGCCGGTGCCCCACTCGATCTTGCCCGCGTCCGGTTGAATCTGGCCCATCAACATCTTGCAGAGCGTCGTCTTGCCGACGCCGCTCTTGCCGATGACAGCGATCTTTTCGCCCTTGGTGATGACGGCGCGCAGGCCGTCGCATACCGTGACCTCGGGCCAGATCTTCGTCACGCCGTCGAGGCTCAGGGTCTGCTTGCTGGACGGCTTCTTGACCTTGAATTGAATGAACGGCCGCTCGATGTTCGAGCGCTTCAGATCGGTGAGGGTCAGCCGATCGAGCTGCTTCTTGCGGCTCTGTACCTGCGACGAGCGCGTGCCGGCGGCGAACTTGGCGACGAACTCCTGGAGCTGGGAGATCTTCTTGGCCCGCTCCGCGTTCTCTTGCTCGATCTTACCGCGCACCTGGCCCTTGGCCTGGACCATGTCGTCGTAGCCGCCCGGATACAGGATGATGCTGTTGTAGTCGATGTCGGCGATGTGAGTGCAGACCTCGTTCAAGAAGCGGCGATCGTGCGAGATCGTGATCAGTACGCCCTTGTAGCCTTGCATGAAATGCTCGAGCCAGCGGATGCTGTCGATGTCGAGGTTGTTGGTCGGCTCGTCGAGCAAGAGCGCGTCGGGGTCGCCGAACAGCGCTTGCGCGAGCAGGACGCGCAGCTTGCGGCCGCCCGGGATCTCGCTCATCACCTTCTCGTGATCGCTCTCGGGGATGCCGAGGCCGGAGAGCAGCTCGGCGGCGTCGGACTCGGCGGTGTAGCCGTTCTCTTCCGCGATTTCGCCCTCGAGCTCGCCGAGCCGCACGCCGTCGTCGTCGGTCAGGTTGGGCTTGGCGAGCAAGACTTCTTTCTCTTGCATCGTCTCCCACAGCTTGGTGTTGCCCATGATCACGACGTCGAGCACGCGCCACGACTCGAACGCGAACTGGTCCTGCTTGAGCACGCTGGTGCGCTTGGGGCGCTGCACGCCGCCGGTGTCGGGCTCGAGCTCGCCGGAGACGATCTTCAAGAAGGTCGACTTGCCAGCGCCGTTCGGACCGGTGACGCCGTAGCGCCGGCCGGCGTTGAACGTCACCGTCACCTCTTGGAACAGCTTCTTCTGACCATAGGCTTTGGTGACGTCTTGAACCTGAATCTGGGACATGGGCGGGCCGCTCTTAGCAGGTTCTGCGGCGGAGTACCCGTCAGACCGTGATAAGATCATGTAAACAATGATCTTTTTGCGCGGGCCGGGCGCGGCGGCGGCGCCGCCGCCACGCCGACCGCCGCGCCCTAACGCACCTTCACCCGACGCTGGGTCCAGGTCACGCCGCCGCGATCGTCGCGCGCCACGAACCACAGCTGGAGCGTCTGACCCGAAGCGCTCTGGCGCGCTACCCAGCCGTTCTTCGGCTCGCGGCCGATCTTGACCTCGTACTCGAAGATACCCTCCGTCGCGTAGTGTTGGATCACGAGCTCTTCCTCGAAGTCGCGCCCCCGCTCGTCTTTGCCGCTCTCGAAGCTCTCGGGTGTGAGGCGCGCTTCGAGCTGGTGCTTGTCGGCGTCGGGACAGGTGTCGTAGACGAAGTCGGTCTGCTTGCAGAAGCCGACCTCCTTGACCTCGTCGGCAGGCCAATCGACGCCATCGAAGGTGACGCCGGCGATGACCGGGTTCTGGTTTCGCTCCGTCTCGCGCAGCGTGATGCGCTTGAGGCCGACGATGAATTCGTCGAGCCCGAGCTCGCGGCCGGTGCTGAGCTCCTGGCACTTGAAGGGTAGGCCCCCGGCGCCCGCCGCCAGGCTGAGCGTGCCGGGGCACGCCGCCGACACCACGCCGACGCTGGCGGCGCCGCGGGCGGCGTCGGGAAGGCTAGCGAGCGCGTCGGCCGCAATCGTCAGCTCCGGCGCATCCACCCCCTCGCCGCTCGCGAACACGGCGCTCGCTGGGTCCCGACTTTCGGCGATGCGCTCGACGCAGCCGGCGAGGCTGCTGTCGCTCGGGTTCAGGCAGCTCGCCCACGCCCAGCTGACGCGGCGGCGCTGGGGATCGAAGCTCAGCGCCCTCAGCTTCACCGTCTCGCCCGGGTGGGCGTACGGCTGATCCACCTGCTGAGCGAGGACGCGGAAAGAGTCGACCTTGGTGCCTGGCTCGAGCTCTTCGCCGCAGGCCAGGACGAGCAGCGGAAGGAGCAGGGCGATGCGAGTGGGGAATGCTTTCATAGCTCACCTCGGAGGCCGATGATCGGCAGCAGCGGCAGACCCTTGGTTTGAGTCGTCTGCGAGTAGTCGAAGTTGTAGCCGATGCTCTCGGTGTTTTGATGGTTGTAGGCGTTCTGAACGTCGAGGTACGCGCTGAGCGCCCACGACCGGAACTTCCAGGTCTTGTCGACGCGCACGTCGAGCTGATGAAACGCCGGCAGTCGCTTCGAGCTCCGCGCCAGCGAGGTGACCGGCGCGTAGGTGCCGGCGTCGTAGTCCATGGTGCCGCCGAGCTCCGGCGTGTACGGGCTGCCGGTGACGTAGCGGAAGCGGGCGCCGAGCTGCCAGCCGCGGCCGAGCTTGTAGCTGCCGAGCGCCGTGACGATGTGGGTCTGATCGTAGTCGTAGCGGTAGTAGGCTTGGTCGTCGCCGTCGCGGCGCTCGCTGCGCGACAGCGTGTACGCCAGCCAGCCGAAGAACCGCCCCCCGTTGCCCGGCTTGTAGCGCAGCAAGAGCTCGCTGCCGTAGGTGCGACCGGAGCCGAGGTTCTGGTACGTGAGGCCGTTGGCGGTCGTATCCGCGCTCGGCGCGCTGACGACGATGTCGCGCAGATCCTTGTAAAAGCCCTCGAGCGACAGCTCGAGCGGTCGCGACAGCTCCTGCTCGATGCCGAGGCTGTAGTGCCGCGCGCTCTCGCTCTTCACGCCGTGGTTGCCGAACGGCTCGATGCTCTCGTACGGCTCGGGCGGCTGGTGAAAGATGCCGGCGCCGCCCTTGAGCGTCGTGCGCGGGTAGCCGCGGTGGAGATCGTAGCGTACGCCGATGCGCGGATCAGCCGTCCATTTTTGGGTGCCTTCGTCGTAGTCGCCGCGCACGCCCGGCAACAACTTGAGCCCGGGCAGCGGCGTGAGCTCGAGCATGGCGTAGCCGGCCGGGCGCGTGAGCCTGGCCTTACCCCGGACCTCGACCAGCGGCTTGCCGAAGATCGGGCCCGTATCGCGCTCGTCCTCGAAGCTCGTACCGGGCAGGCGATAGCTCGCGTCGACGTCGTTGTATTGCACGTCGATGCCGGCGATCGCGGTCGCGAACGGGGCCAGCTTCCAGCGCACGTCGGAGCGACCCTCGATGTTCAGGATCCCGACGTCCAGGTTCAGGTTGCCCACGTTGGTGTGCTGCTGGTCGTGGCCGAAAGACAGGGTGGTCGTCCAACGGAGGTTCTGGGTCGGGCGCGTGTCGATCCGGCCCTGAACCCGCCAAAAACCCTGGTGCAGGGCGGCGTCGCCGCCGAACGCGGGGTCCCGGGCATCGGGCGACTTGAGCAGCAGCTTCATGCGATCGTCGGAGCCCAAGAAGAAC
>Ga0164241_10004845_pt1 | contig 12872 bp, 15 predicted proteins | sample OricomyardsoilBY_FD_108780 | JGI IMG/M metagenome (GOLD analysis project Ga0164241, IMG submission 108780) | Backyard soil microbial communities from Emeryville, California, USA - Original compost - Back yard soil (BY) | ecosystem: Environmental > Terrestrial > Soil > Unclassified | place: USA...
CAGCCCCTGGCGGTAGTGCATCTTCCCGGCGACGTTGATCAGCTGGTCGAAGCCGCACGAGACGAAGTCCGAGAACTGCATCTCGCAGACCGGCCGCATCCCGACGACGGCCGCGCCCACCGCGGTCCCGACGATCCCGGACTCGGCCAGCGGTGTGTCCATCACGCGCTTCTCTCCGAACTCCGCGAGGAAGCCGTCGGTGACCTTGAACGCGCCGCCGAAGTGGCCGATGTCCTCGCCCATCACGAAGACCCGCTCGTCCTCGCGCATCTCCGTGCGCAGGCCGTCGGAGATCGCCTGCAGGTAGGTCATGGTCGGCATCAGCGCTCGCCTCCGTCCGCGAAGCCGCTCCACGGCGCGGCGCCGTCGCCGAGCACCACGTCCTCGTCGCCTTCGTAGAAGACGCCCTCGGCCGCGGTCGCCGGGTCGGGCATCGGCCCGGTCAGCGCCTCCTCGGTCGCGGCGTCGATCTCGGCTTGGACCGCGGCCCGCAGCGCCTCGACGTCGACGCCGAGCTCCGTGGCCCGCGCGCTCTGGCGGTCGATCGGGTCCTTCGCCTTCCACTCCTCGACCTGCGCCTTGGGCACGTACTTCATGTCGTCGTGCGCGGCATGCCCGTGCATCCGCATCGTGACCGCCTCGAGCAGCGTCGGGCCGCCGCCGGAGATCGCCCGCTCGCGTGCCTCGCGGGTCGCGGCGAACATCGCCTCGGCGTCGTTGCCGTCGACCTTCACGCCGGGGAAGCCGTAGGACGCGGCGCGCTCGACGGGGTCGACCGCGAACTGCGAGGTCGTCGGCGTCGAGTACGCGTACTGGTTGTTCTCGAGCACGAAGATCACCGGCAGCCGCTGCACGCCGGCCCAGTTCATCGCCTCGTGGAAGTCGCCGCGCGACGTCGAGCCGTCGCCGAACCAGGTGATCGCGCAGCGCGGCTCGTCGCGGAGCTTGAACGCCATCGCCATGCCGGTCGCGACGAGCATCATGTCGGGCAGCATCGAGACCATCCCGACGCAGCCGAGCGTGTGGTCGCCGAAGTGCACGTTGCCGTCGCGCCCGCGGGTGATGCCCGCGGCACGGCCCATGTACTGGGCGAGGATCCGGGCGGGGTCGACGCCGCGCACGAGGTGCGCGCCGAGGTCACGGTGCAGGATGCAGAGCCGGTCCTGCGGGCTCATCGCGAACGCCGAGCCGACGCTCACCGCCTCCTGGCCGTAGCCGTCGTAGAACGACCCCGGGACCTTGCCCTGCCGGTAGAGGTTCATCGCCCGCTCCTCGAGCCCCCGCATGAGGAGCATGTGCCGCAGGAGCGACGTCCGGTCCTCGGTGGTGAGCCCGGGTACGTCGGCGACGTCGGGAGCCGGCGCATCGGCGCCGGCGGTCTTCGTAGGCATCTCTTCTCCAGTTCGAGGCTCCCGGCGGGGTCTCCGCTGTGGAACCGGTCTGCGACCGAGTGGGATCTCCACGTGGGGCGCGGTCTCACTGTCTCCGTCATGGAGGCTATCGGAGGCCGCCGTCGAGGCGCGACGTACGCTGAGGCGATGGCCGACGACGGCGACGAGGCGGTCTGGCGGGCGCGCCTGCGCTGGCGGCGCCGCGGCGCCTGGCGCGCGCCCGCGTTCGGCGCGCTGACCGTCGCCGACGCGATCCTCCTCGGCCCGCTGCCGATCGCCGGCCAGGGCACCGGCTTCGTCCCCGGGCTGCTGCTCGCGGCGTTCTTCAACCTCGTCGCGCTCGCGGTGGTCGCGCCGCTCGTGTCGCGCGCGCTGCGCCGCCGCCGGCCCGACCTGCCGGACGTCGTCGCCGACGACCGCGCGGGCACGGCGCTGATCGTGCTCGTCACGCTCGGGCTGCTCGCCGGCGGGCTCGCGCACCGGCCGGGCCGGCTCGCGCACGACGACGCGTTCTCGGCCCAGTCGCAGGCGGTGCGCCGCTACGTCGCCCACAACGAGCCCGGCTACGCGGCGCGGATCGCCGAGGCCGACACCGTCGAGCAGGGCGACGACCTGTGGCGCACGTGCGTGCCCGGCGACCCGCCGCTGTGCCTGCTGGTCTCGACGGCGCAGTCGCCGCCGGGGATCACCGTCGACGCCGACCGGCGGCCGAACGCGATCAGATGATGTGGGCGAGGGTCCGCGGGTTCGCGCGGATCCAGGCGGCGAGCGTCGCGGGCTCGTGGCCGGTGAGGTCGGCGACCGTGGTCGAGACGACGTCGAGCTCGCCCGCCGCGATCGCGGTGTAGGACGTCACCCAGCCCGCGACCTCCCAGTCCGGCGCCCCGAAGTGGGCGCGCGACGCGTAGGCGTGCTCGGGCGTCTCGTCCTCGAAGCGGATGTCGCGGCCGGCCTCGTGGGCCATCGTCGTGGCGGCGTCGGCGAGCGTCAGCCGCTGCGCGCCGGTGACGTCGAGCGTCTGGCCGTCGTGGTCCCCGCCGCCGAGCAGCGCCGCGACCGCGGTGTCGGCGACGTCGGCGCGGGCGACCGGCGCGACGTGCCCGTCGCCGGCGGGGCCGCGGAGCACGAGGTCGGAGCCGACCATCACCGGCAGCATGTCGAGGTAGAGGCTCATCCTCAGGAACGTGAACGGGAGGCCGGCCGCGCGGATGTGCTCCTCGGTCGCCCAGTGGTCGCGGGCGAGCGTGAAGGTGGCGTCGGGCGCGGCGCCGACGAACGACAGGTAGACGATCCGCCGGAGGCCCGCGGCCACCGCGGCGTCGACGGCGGCGGTGTGCTGGCCGACACGGTCGGGGTGCTCGCGGCCGGGGATCAGGAGCAGCGTGCCGGCGCCGTCGAGCGCGGCGCGCATCTCGTCGCTCGCGGCGTAGTCGGAGGCGACGCGGACGTCGGCACCGGCGATCCGCGGCGCCCGCTGCGGGTCGCGGACGATCAGCCGCGGCGCCTCGCCGGCCGCGGCCAGCCTGGTGGCGACGAGCCGTCCGAGGGCGCCCGTGGCGCCCGTGACCGCGATCGGCAGATCGATCATCGGGCAAGTCCTACCAGCCCGCTCAAGCCGGTGCGCGACGTTGCCGATCCCTGCCTGGTGCGGACCACCCGTGCCATCGTCGCGTCGCTCGGCGCCGGAGTCACGATCGCCATCGCGGCGAGCGCCTGCCTGTTCGTGCTGAGCGCCGTCGTGGCGTTCCGGGGCTGGCCGGGCGACCTGCGCGGCGCGCCGTCCGCGGCGCGCTCCGAGCTGCCGCCGAGCGCGCTTGTCCCGTCGCGCGACCCCGCCGCGGCGGTGTCCGTCGCGCTTCCGCTGCCGGCCGCGTCGAAGACCGCCACGCGCCCGACCTCCCGCACGCGCGCGCGGCGGTCCACCACGTCGCGGCGGGGTCAGGACGCCGCGCGGGTCCCGGGCCGCCCGGCCGCCGTGCCGGCGTCCTCGGGTGCCGCCGGGGCGTCGACCGCGCCGGCGCCCGCGGCGGGCGACGCCGGCCGCTCCGCCGGCGGGACGGCCGACCGCGTCACGAGCGCGACCGGTGACGCCGTGAAGCGGACGACCGACGGCGTCGCGACCGCCGTCGAGAAGACGACCGACGGCGTCGCACAGGCGAGCGACGACGCCGGCCGGGGCGTGAGCCAGGCCGCTCCCGAGGTCGGCGCGGCCGTGCAGCAGACCGCGACCGTGGTCCAGCAGACCGGCGAGGCGGTCGGCGACGCCGTCGGCGGGCTGACGCCGAAGCCCTGACGCGCGCAACAATGGAGCGATGCCCCGTTCCGCTCGCACCGCGCTCGCGGTCGCCGCGGCACTGCTCGCCACGGCCCCCGCGACCACTCCGGCCTCCGCCGCGTCCTGCTCGATCCGCGCGACGCTGAAGGCCCCGAACCACAGCCCGAGGGCGAACAAGGACTGGTGGGTGACGGTCACCGCCTCGCCGCGGATCAGGACCCACGCGAAGTACCAGTTCCTGTTCAACGACCGCGTCGTCTCGACGCAGTACGTCCTCTACGACCGCAACTACGCGTTCACCGGCCACTTCCGCGACCCGCTGAAGTTCCCCAAGCGCGCGACCGGGCTGCCGCTCACGCTGCGCGTCGTGCTGACGAACCGCTGCGGCACGAGGAACCTCGACTGGAAGGTCAAGGTCCGGCCCTAGAGCAGCAGCGCGACCGGCCGCTCGAGGAGCTTGCGGATCCGCGCGAGGAACTCGGCCGCGTCGGCGCCGTAGAGGATCCGGTGGTCGCAGGCGAGCGTCACCGGCATCACGTTGCGCACGACGATCTCGCCGTCGCGGACGACCGGCTGGGCGACCATCGCGCCGACCGCGAGGATCGCGGCCTGCGGCGGGTTGATCACCGCCGTGAAGTGGGCGACCCCGTACATGCCGAGGTTGGAGACCGTGAACGTCCCGCCGCTCAGCTCGGGCGGCGTCACCTCGTTGGTCCGCACGCGCTCGGCCAGCGCGCGCGTCGTCCGCGCGATGTCGCCGAGCGAGCGCGTGTCGGCGTCGAAGACCGTCGGCACGACGAGCGCGTCCTGCGCCGCCACCGCGATCCCGACGTTGATCCGTCCGTAGAGCTCGAACTTCCCGTCCTTGTACGACCCGTTCGCCTTCGGGAACTCGCGCAGCGCGAGCGCCGACGCCTTCACGACCATGTCGTTGTAGCTCGGCGCCGGGCCGTCCTCGCCGAGCGCCTTCTTCAGCTCCGCCCGCAGCGCGACCGCCGCCTCCATGTCGATCTCGGTCGTGAGCGTGAACTCCGGGATCGTGGCCTTCGCCTCGGCCATCCGGCGGGCGATGAGCGACTGCGTGCGCGTCGGCTCGACGACCGTCGTGTCGCCGCGGTTGCCGCCGGCCTGCGTGGGGGCGGGAGAGGCCGCGGGAGCCAGGGCGCTCGCCGTCGTCGCCGTCGTCGCCGTGCTCGCGGGAGCGGACGCGGCCGCGCTCGCGGGCGCCGCACCGGAGGCGGCCGCTTCCACGTCGGCCTTCACGATCCGGCCGCCCGGTCCGCTTCCGGAGAGCGCGGCGACGTCGAGGCCGTTCTCCCGCGCGAGCCTGCGGGCGAGCGGCGAAGCCTTGACGCGCGCCCCCGGTTCCGTGGCGATCAGCGCGGCTTCTGTGGGTGGCGGTGGAGCGAGTGCGGTGGCGGGGGCGGGTGCGGCGGCGGGCCGCTCGACCACCGGTGCGGCGGCGGGCGAAGCGGGTGCTGCTGCTGCTGCCGGCTTCGCGCTCGCGGGCGCGCCGCCGATCGCCGCCGGGACGCTCGCGCCGCCGATCGTCGCGATCACCGCCCCGATCGGGAGCGTGTCGCCCTCCGCCGCGACCGGCTGCAGGACCCCCGCCGCGTCGGCCTCGTAGGTCATCGTCGCCTTGTCGGTCTCGATCTCCACGATCTCCTGCCCACGCGTCACCTCGACGCCCGGCTCCACCAGCCACTTCAGGATCGTCCCCTCCTCCATCGAATCGGAGAGACGGGGCATCACGACGTCGGGCATCTTCTAGACCTCACGAATGGTGGCCAGGGCCGCCTGCACGACCTGTGGCTCATGGGGGTACGCGATCTCCTCGAGCGGCTTGGAGTACGGCATGGGGACGTCGGCGCCGGTCACGCGGCCGACCGGGGCGTCGAGCCAGTCGAACGCCTGCTCCTGGATCAGCGCCGCGAGGTTCGCGCCGACGCCGCCGTGCGGCCAGCCCTCCTCGACGATCACGCAGCGGCCGGTCTTGCGGACGCTCGCGAGGATCGTGTCGAGGTCGAGCGGCCGCAGCGTGCGCGGGTCGATGACCTCGGCCTCCACGCCGTGCTCGGAGCTCAGCGTGACCGCGGCCTTCTCGGCGGTGACGGCCATCCGCGAGATCCCGATGATCGTCACGTCGTCGCCCTCGCGGCGGATCGCGGCCTGGCCGAAGTCGACGACGTGCTCGCCCTCGGGCACCTCGCCGCGCTGCCCGTAGAGGTACTCGTGCTCGATGAAGATCACCGGGTTGTCGTCGCGGATCGCGGCCTTCAGGAGGCCCTTGGCGTCGGCGGCGGTCGACGGCGCGGCGACGAGCAGGCCGGGCACGTGGAGGTAGATCGCCTCCCACGAGTGCGAGTGCGTCGGGCCGAGCTGGTGGCCGGCGCCCTGCGGCATCCGCACCACGAGCGGCACCCGGACCTGGCCGCCGAACATGTAGTGGATGTGCGCGGCGTGGTTGACGATCTGGTCGAGCGCGAGCAGCGAGAAGTTGATCGTCATCAGCTCGACGACGGGGCGCAGCCCGATCATCGCCGCGCCGACGCCCATGCCGACGATCGTGTTCTCGGAGATCGGGGTGTCGCGCACGCGCTTCTCGCCGAACTCCGCGAGCAGGCCGTTGGTGACCTTGAACGCGCCGTTGAAGACCCCGATGTCCTCGCCCATCAGCATCACGCGCTCGTCGCGCTGCATCTCCTCGCGCAGCGCCTGGTTGAGCGCGTCGCGGTAGCGGACGACGGCCATCGCCTACGTGTCCTCGCCGGCTTCGAGCGCGGCGGTCATCGCCTGCGGGACCTCGCCGGTGGAGGCGGTGGTCTCCTCGGGGTGGGTCGGGGGCCCGGCCTCGGGATGGGTCGTGTCGACCGACCACCAGCCGCGCACCTGCCCGCCCATCACGTAGACGTCGTCGTAGAGCGACTCGGGCGACGGGAACGGGGAGGCGTCGGCGAACGCGACCGCCTCGTCGACGCGCGCGATCGCGGCGGCGTCCATCGCCTCGCGCTCGGGCTCGTCGATCACGCCCTCGCCGACGAGCCGGTCCCCGAACGTCAGCAGTGGGTCGCGCTTGCGCCACTCCGCGACCTGCTCCTTCGTCCGGTACTCCTCCGGGTCGGCCATCGAGTGGCCGCGGAAGCGGTAGGTGAGCGCCTCGACGAGCACGGGCCGGCGCTCCTCGCGCGCGATCCGCAGGGCCTCGCTCGTGACCGCGTACGTGTCGAGCGCGTCCATCCCGTCGCACGTCATCCCGGGGACGCCGAAGCCCTCGCCGCGCTTGTGCAGGTCGGTCACCGCGCTGTGGCGCTCGAGCGCCGTCCCCATCCCGAAGCGGTTGTTGGTGACCATGAAGACGACCGGCAGCTTCCACAGCGCCGCGAGGTTCAGGGTCTCGCCGAACGTCCCCTGGTTCGACGCGCCGTCGCCGAACTGGCAGAGCGTCGCGTCCTCGGTGCCGAGGTAGTCGGAGGCGAGGCCGAACCCGGCGGCCAGCGGCAGGTTCCCGCCGACGATCCCGTAGCCGCCCATGAAGCGCCGCTCGAGGTCGAACATGTGCATCGAGCCGCCGCGGCCGCGGCAGAGCCCGGTCTCCTTGCCGAACAGCTCGGCCATCACGCGGTCGGGCTCCGTGCCGCGGGCGAGCGCGTGGCCGTGCGAGCGGTACGTGGAGATCAGGTAGTCGGCGTCGCGCAGCGCGCGGACCGAGCCGACGATCGTGGCCTCCTCGCCGATCGCGAGGTGCAGGAAGCCGCCGACCTTCGCCTTCGCGTACATCTCGCCCGCGCGCTCCTCGAAGCGGCGGATGAGCAGCATGGCGGCGAGCCATTCCTTGGCCACCGCGCCGTCGGGAAGCGGATGGTCGGCCATCGTCTTCGGACAGTATCGAGCGGTCGGCCTCGGCGCCCGCGCGGCGGTCGCCGCCTAGCGCTCGCGCCAGCGCGCGATGAAGTCGTCCTCGTCGAGGATCGACAGGTCGGCGCGCAGCGCCTTGAGCAGCGCGGGCGCGTCGCGCGCCGGGACGTCCCAGAGCAGCACGGTCTCGCCCGAGGCGATCTCGAGGACCTCGACCTGGTCGAACCGGTCGCGGGAGGCGAAGCGGCTCGGGCCGAAGCCGCCCTTCGCGTGCAGCACCCGGAAGGACCGGTTGGCCCTCATGCGGCGGCGCGCGCCTCGGCGGTCGCGACGACGAGCGCCTCGCGGACCGACTTCATCTCGAGCGCCTTGATCAGCGCGCGCGGATGCATCTCGCAGGCGGCGCCGGCGATCACGATGTTGTCGACCGTGTCGAGCGGCCGGCCGGCCGCGAACGCCTGCCGGAACGCGGCAAGCGAGAACGCCACCGCGCGGCCGATCTGCTTCGAGTACGTTGCCGCGAGCGCCGCCTGCTCGGAGTCGAACGGGAAGCGGTCGGGCCAGCGGACGGCCTGCAGCTCCATCGCCGCGGCGCGGCGCTCGACGTCCTCCTTCAGCGAGGCGATCTCCTCGGCGCAGCGGAACACCGGCGGCCGGTGCACGGGGACCCACTCGAGCGACAGGTCCTCGACGCGCAGCCGCTCGGCCTCGAGGTAGTCCCGAGGGTCCGAGAGGTCGTAGTAGAACCGACGCGGACTATCCGTGGATGAGCCAGCCATCGGCGGCGCGCGCGGCCTCCATGACGCCCTCGGAGAGCGTCGGGTGCCCGTGGACGATGCGCGCCACCTCCGGGTAGCCGCCCTCGAGCGCGCGGACGTTGACGAGCTCCTGGATCAGCTCGGTCGACTTCGCGCCGATGATGTGGCCGCCGAGCAGCTCGCCGTACTTCTTGTCGCCGACGATCTTGATCAGGCCGGTGCGGTCGCCGTAGACCGTGCCCGCGCCGACCGCGCCGTACTGGAGCTTGCCGACGACGACGTCGTAGCCCTGCTCCTTGGCCTGCGCCTCGGTGAGGCCGAAGCTCGCGACGTTGGGCGTGCAGAACGTCGCGCGCGGGACGTCGACGTAGGCGATCGGATGGGTCGTCAGGCCGGCGATGTCCTCGGCGGCGATGATGCCCTCGTCGGACGCCTTGTGGGCGAGCGCGGGGCCGGGGACGATGTCGCCGATCGCCCACACGCCCTTCAGCGAGGTGCGCAGCGCACCGTCGACCTCGATCAGGCCCGCGTCGGTCAGCTTGATGCCGGCCTCGGCGATCCCGAGGCCCTCGACGTCCGGGCCGCGACCGGCGGCGATGACGAGCCACTCGGCCTCGCCCTGCTCGTCGCCGTAGGTGAACGTGACCTTGTCGGCTCCGCTGGAGACGTTCTCGACGAACGTCTTGGTGTGGACCTCGATGCCCTGCTTCTTGAAGCCGCGCTCGGCGAGCTTGGAGATGTCGGCGTCCTCGGACGGGAGCACGCGGTCGAGGCCCTCGAAGAGCTGGACCTTGGTGCCGAGCCGCGCGTAGGCCGACGCGATCTCGGAGCCCGACGCGCCCGCGCCGACGACGACGAGCGACTTGGGCAGCTCGGACAGCGCCCACGCCTCCTCGGTGCCGATCACGCGGCCGTCGAACGTGGTGCCGGGGATCGGCTTCTTGACGGAGCCGGTCGCGAGGATGACGCCCTTGGCGACGGCGATCTCCTGGCCGTCGAAGGCGCCGCCGATCTTCACGTTGCCCTCGGGGGTGACGCTGCCGAAGCCCTCGATCACCTCGATCTTGTTCTTCTTCATCAGCCCGGCGACGCCGCCGGTGAGCGTGCCGATGACCTTCTGGCGACGCTCGCCGACCGCGGCGAAGTCGACCTCCGGCTCGGCGACCTTGATGCCGAACTCGTCGGCGTCGCGGATCTCCTGGAGCACGTCGGCGACGCGCAGCACGGCCTTCGCGGGAATGCAGGCGACGTTGAGGCAGCGGCCTCCGATGTCCCCCTTCTCGACGACGGCGGTCTTGAACCCGAGTTGCGCGGCGCGGATCGCCGCGACGTAGCCGCCGGGCCCAGACCCGATCACGACGACGTCGAATGAGGTGTCAGCCATAGGAATATGGACCCTAGCGCTCGTTCAGCGGGTCGGCATCTGGATGCGAGCCATCGCCCGTACGAGCTTCCAGAAGAGCCATCCGCCGAGACCTATCAGCGTGAGGACGATGAGCCCGACCCACCACTTCTCGACGCGGATCAGCGCGACCGAGAGGATGATGATCTGGAAGGTCAGGATGACCTGGAAGCCGAGCACCGCCCAGTAGCGCGCGCGCCACATCCCGCCGGCCGCGCCGACGAGCAGCGCGGTCGAGACGACGGTGAACGAGGTCGCGTCCTGCTGGTCGCCGACGTCGGCGCCGACGACCGCCGCGACGACGTTCGCGATCGCGAGGACGGCGGCCACGATCGCGGCGACGGTGACCGCGCCGGGGCGCTCGCCGTCGAGCGGCTCGAGCGACGCGCGGATCCGCTCGTCGCGTTCGCGGCCGCGGGCGTAGCCGCGCTTCATCGCGGCGTTGGGGTCGGCGGGAGCGGCGGATCCGGCGGCGGGCGAAGCAACTGGCGCGGCGGTCTCCTCCGGCGTCGCGCCCCTCATCGGGCGCGGCTCGGCAGTGCTCGGCGAAGCGGCGCTCTCCGTCGCGCCGCTCTCCGGCCGCACGGCGCCGCGCGGCGGTTCGGCGGCACGGCGCGGACGCGCCGCCCCGGTCGGGTTGGCGGCGGAGCGCGGTGCCGCGTTCTCCTCGCGGCCGCGGCGGCTACGCCGGCCCATGGACGGCCTCCCTCGTGGTCGCGGGGAGCAGCGCGCGCAGCGCGTGGGCGGCGGCCTCGGGATCGGCGGCCTCGGCGATCGCGCGGACGACGACGAGCCGCGTCGCGCCCGCCTCGACGACCTCGTGCGCGTTGGCCGCGTCGAGCCCGCCGATCGCGAACCACGGCACCAGCGCGCGCGACGCGGCGTGGCGCACGTACTCGAGCCCGACGGCCGGGCGGCCGGGCTTCGTCGGCGTCGCACGGACCGGCCCGACCGCGACGTAGTCGGCGCCGTGCGCGGCGGCGAGGTCGGCGGGCGCGTGCGTCGAGCGGCCGACGATCCGGTCGTCGCCGACGGCCGCGCGCGCGGCCTCGATCGAGCCGTCGTCCTGGCCGACGTGGACGCCGTCGGCGTCGGCGGCCAGCGCCAGGTCCGGGCGGTCGTTGAGCACGAGCAGCGCGCCCGCGGCGTCGCACAGCGCGCGCGCCTCCGCGGCGACCGCGAGGAGCTCGTCGTCGCTCGCGGACTTGTCGCGCAGCTGGAAGATGTCGACGCCGCCGCGCAGCGCCGGGGCGAGGACGTCGGCCAGCGGCCGGCCCCCCGGGGTCCGGTCGCAGACGAAGTACAGGCGCGCGTCGCGGAGTCGCTCGTGGCGGGCTCGCATCCGACTAGCATGACAACTGCACGGGAGCCCACGTGGCTGAGAGGGCGGCACCATGGCCGTCGACCGTAAGAACCTGCTCCGGATCATGCCGGCGAAGGGAGCTTCGATCCACACCCCCGCAGCACCGAGAGACGTCGCGCCGGTCGCCGCGGATGCGGCTGGGCGGGGAGCGTCGGCGTCGCGATCGCCCGATGCGCCGTGCTTGGCGGCGTCGCCTGACGCGCCTGCGCGCGGGTCGTCGGCGACGCCCGCTCCCGACGTGGTCGTCATCGGCGGTGGGATCGTCGGGCTGTCGATCGCGTGGCGCGCGCGGACGCGCGGGCTGCGGGTCGCGGTGCTCGATCGCGGTGCCTTCGGGGAGGGCGCGTCGTGCGCCGCCGCCGGGATGCTCGCCCCCGGCGCCGAGGCCGACGCGGGGGAGCGCGAGCTGCTCGCCGCGGGCCTCGCGAGCGTCGCGCTGTGGCCGGCGTTCGCGGCCGAGCTCGAGGCGGCGTCCGGCGTCGCCGTCGGGCTGCGCGCGTCCGGCACGCTGATCGTCGCCCGCGACGCCGACGAGGCCGAGTGGCTCGAGCGCGAGCGCGCGCTGCGCGAGGAGCTCGGCGTGCCCGTCGAGCGCCTGCTCGGCAGCGCCGCGCGCCGCCGCGAGCCCGCGCTCGCGCCCGGCGTCCGGCTCGCGCTCGACGTCCCCGGCGACCTGTCCGTCGACCCGCGCGCGGTCGTCGCCGCGCTGGCGGCGGCGTGCGAGCGCGCCGGCGTCGTGCTGCGCCCGCACGAGGAGGTCGTCGCGCACGACGCGCGCTCGGTCACCGTCGCCGGCGGCGCGCGGATCGCCGCCGGCCGCGTCGTCCTCGCCACCGGCGCGTGGGCGGGCGCGCCGGTCCGCCCGGTCAAGGGCCAGATCCTGCGCCTGCGCGACCCCGAGGGTCCCGGCCTCGTCGACCGCGTGGTCCGCTTCGAGCACGGCTACCTCGTGCCGCGCGGCGACGGCCGCTACGTCCTCGGCGCGACGATGGAGGAGCGCGGCTTCGACACGACGGTCACCGCCGGCGGCGTGCGCGAGCTGCTCCAGGAGGCGCAGCTGATCGTCCCCGGGCTCGACGAGCTGATCCTCGAGGAGTCGATGGCCGGCCTGCGCCCCGCGACGCCCGACAACGCGCCGCTCGTCGGCGAGCGCGCGGACGGCACGCTGATCGCCGCCGGCCACCACCGCAACGGGATCCTGCTCGCGCCGTTCACGGCCGCCGCGATCGTCGCATTGCTCGCGGGCGAGGCCGCGCCGTCCGAGCTGGCCGCGTTCGCCCCCGCGCGCTTCGCGGAGGTCGGCGCGCGATGATCACCGTCAACGGCGAGGAGTCCGCGGTCGCGCCCGGCACCACGATCGCGGCGCTGATGCTCCAGCTCGACGCGCCGGACCGCGGCGTGGCGGTCGCGATCGACGGCGAGGTCGTGCCGCGCGGGCGCTGGGGCGACACGGAGCTGCGAGGGGATGCGAAGGTGGAGGTCGTCATGGCGGTGCAAGGAGGATGAGCGCGGAGCCCAAGGTCGATCAGCTCGTGATCGCCGGCAAGGCGCTGCCCTCGCGGCTGATCCTCGGCACCGGCGGCTTCGCCCGGCTCGAGACGCTGGCCGAGGCGATCGAGGTGACCGGCACCGGGATGGTCACCGTCGCGCTGCGGAGGATCGAAGCGAGCGCCCAGGGCTCGCTCGTCGAGGTCCTCGACCGCGCCGGCGTCGACGTCCTCCCGAACACCGCCGGGTGCTACACGGCCCGCGACGCGATCCGCACCGCGCATCTGGCCCGCGAGGCGTTCGACACCGAGTGGCTGAAGCTCGAGGTGATCGGCGA
>Ga0164241_10004846_pt1 | contig 12872 bp, 11 predicted proteins | sample OricomyardsoilBY_FD_108780 | JGI IMG/M metagenome (GOLD analysis project Ga0164241, IMG submission 108780) | Backyard soil microbial communities from Emeryville, California, USA - Original compost - Back yard soil (BY) | ecosystem: Environmental > Terrestrial > Soil > Unclassified | place: USA...
GGCATTCAGGTCGAGCACGAAATAGTCGCCATAGTTGATGCGCGATCCGGCCGCGTTGCGAAATACATCGCCGGTGTGCGTCAGCGTGAGCCCGGCAAAAGTCGACTGCCCCTGCGGCGCATAGTCCAGCGCCAGTTTGCCCAGCGTCCTGGGTGTTTCCTGTTGCTGCATGCCGCTGCCGGCCGGCCTGGCGTCTGTCACGGTGAAGCTGGCGTTCGCCGAAAGGCCGGACGACCAGCGCCCCGAAAGAACCAGTTCGCCACCACGCACCTTGGTCGTGCCCGCGACGTTCTCGAGCGTATCGATGCCGCCGGCGCCGGTCACGATATCGATCAGGTCCTTCACGTCGCGGAAAAAGCCCACCAGTTCCCAGCTGTACCGGCTGTCGCCCGAACTGCGGCGCCCGCCGATGGACAGGTTCAGATACTGGCTGCGCTCGGGCTTGAGGTCGGGATTGCCCTGTTCGCAGCACGGGTCGACCACGAACAGTTCGTATGCGTCGGGCAGGCGAAAGCCCGTGCCGAAGCTGGTCCGCGCGAACAGGTTCTCGGAGATGTCCCAATGCCCCGTGGCGGTCCACACCGTCGCGGATTGCCCGTTGTCCGGATTGTTGTGCCGCGCGCCCAGCGAGAGCCGCAGGTCGCGCGAGAATGCCGCGGTGGTGCGGACCTGCGCGAAAGGCGCCTGCACGGTCTCGGCATTGGGCGCGATCAGGAAGACTTGATCCTGCCCGCTGTAATGCTGGTAATCCCAGCCCGCCAGGTACTCCAGTGCACCGCCGGGCGAGTACTTGCCCAGCAGGTTGGCGCCGTAGTCCTTGAATCCCCAGAACTCGTTGTCGGAGATCACCTGCGGTCCGCTGCCGCTGTTGTCGGTCTCGCTGTAGAGCGTATCCCAGTCATGGTAGTAGCCCTTCACGAACAGCTGCAGGCGCTCGCCGGCATTGATGTCGACCTTGGCGGTCAGCAGATCCTCGTTGCGATCGTTCGAGGCGCTGGCGATGCTGAACGGCCGCACGTAATCCAGATCCGCATCGGTGTGCTGATAGCCGAAGCTGGTACGCACGCTGTCGCCGAAGTCGTAGGCGTACTTGAGGCCCGCATTGCGCACGTCGTAGCCACGCTTGTGGTCGCTGCCGCTGGCCTGGAAGTCCGCCTCGCTGAAGGGCTTGAAGCCATCGGCCTCATCCTTCGACGCGAAGGCCACGAAACGATGGCCCCCCACGGCCGTGCGGAAGAAGCCATCGACGTGCCTGCCTTCGTTGCTGTCGAGGCCCAGCTCGACCTGGCCCTCGGGCATGTCCGAAAACTGCTTGGTGACGATATTCACCGTGCCGGCGACCGACTGTGTGCCATAGAACAGGCCTTCGCCACCCTCGAGCACCTCGATACGCTCCACCAGATGCGCGGGAATGGTGTCCAGCGGCGTGGTGGTGCTGTACAGGCGGTTGTTCAGCCGGATGCCGTCCACCAGCCACAGCAGTTCGCTGCCGCGTGAGCCCTGGAAGGACAGCTCCACATAGTCGAAGGCGCCGGACAAGGGCGAGATATACAGACCCGGCGTCAGCGCCTGCATGGTCTGCGCGATGTCGTTGTAACCGCCTCGTTGCACCTCTTGCGCGCTGATGGTTTCAACCCGCGAACCGTAGCGGGACAGTTCCTGCGGCAGCGTCTCTTCCAGCCGGCCGGTGATGACGACCTCGTCCAGGTCCGGATCGTTCGATTGCGCGGCGAAGGCGACGCAGGATGCGCTGGCACAGAGAAGCAGCAGCGCACCGCGCGGTGCGCCTGAATGACCGATCGACATGAAAATCCCCCCAAGGAGCCGGTTGCCTATAAAAGGCCGGTGACGCTAGTCACCCTGCGGCAGGAGGACCAGTTGAGAACCGTTACGAGAACAGTTGGTTCTGTTGACGCTGCCGCCAGATCGCAATATCTTGTATCTGCCAGCGGTGCTCGACCCAAGCTATAGCGAGGGAAGGGCTTAATAGGGAATCCGGTGCCTTCGTGAATCGAAGAAATCCGGAACTGCCCCGCAGCGGTGATCGGGAACGAACGGCGCGAGAACACTGGGGTTGCGAAGCAATCCTGGGAAGTGCGCCTGAGTAGGCCGGTCGGCATTGCCGATCGACGCCCGAGAGTCCGAAGACCTGCCGCAGCCGTTCATCGGATGAAGGTCCGGTGAATGCCAAATCGCGGGCTCCCGTGGGAGGAGCTGGTGACGACCTTCTGGCCGCGCGCGGGTCGCCGCGTTTCCGGTCAGTCGTCGTGCCGGTTGTCTCCTGGGTCCCGTAGCGAGGGAGCAGGAGAACACATGCAGACCGAATCCACCACGGCGGCCGCCGGCCCGCGTCCGATCGCACCCATCCAGTCCGATTTCAGGCTCACGCCGCCCCAGGCCGCGCGCACGTCCATGGCCGTCACCAAGCGCAGCGGCGAGCGCGAGGCGGTCGACGTGAACAAGATCGTCCGCGCGGTGAGCCGCTGCTGCGATGGCCTCAACGAGGTCGATGCCATGCGGGTGGCTTTGAAGACCATCGCCGGTCTCTACGATGGCGCCAGCACGCGCGAGCTGGATGAGCTTTCGATCCGCACCGCGGCCTCGTTCATGGCCGAGGAGCCCGAGTATTCGCAGCTCGCGGCGCGGCTGCTCTCCGGCTACATCGACAAGGAGGTGCAGGGGCAGGGCATCTACTCGTTCTCGCAGTCCATCCGTCTGGGCTTCGACGTGGGGCTGATCAACGAACGCGTGCTGGCATTCGTCGAGGCGCATGCGCGCAAACTCAACGATGCCGTCGACGCCGCGCGCACGCAGCGGCTGGAATACTTCGGGCTGCGCACGCTGTACGACCGCTATCTGCTCAAGCATCCCACGCGCCGGCAGGTCATCGAGGCTCCGCAGCAGTTCTGGCTGCGCATCGCCGTGTCGTTGTCGGCCAGCGTGCCCGAAGCGCTCGACCTCTACGGCCTCATGTCATCGCTGGATTACATCCCCAGCTCACCCACGCTGTTCAACTCCGGCACGCGCCACGAGCAGCTCTCCAGCTGCTTCCTGCTGGACTCGCCGCAGGATTCGCTGGAGTCGATCTACGATCGCTACAAGGATGTGGCCATGCTGTCGAAATTCTCCGGCGGCATCGGCATGGCCTTTCATCGCGTGCGGTCCGAAGGTTCGCTGATCCGCGCCACGAACGGTCTTTCGAACGGCATCGTGCCGTGGCTGAAGACGCTCGACTCTTCCGTGGCCGCGGTGAATCAGGGCGGCAAGCGCAAGGGCGCGGCCTGCGTCTATCTGGAACCCTGGCACGCGGACATCGAGAGTTTTCTCGAACTGCGCGACAACACCGGCGATGAAGGCCGGCGCACGCATCACATCAACATCGCCAACTGGATCCCCGACCTGTTCATGCAGCGCGTGGAGCACAACGGCCAGTGGTCGCTGTTCGATCCGAAGGACGTGCCGGAATTGCCGGACCTGTTCGGCGCGGCGTTCGACTCGGCCTATGCGCAGGCCGAGGCCACGGGTCTGGCGAAGAAGCAGTTGCCCGCCCGCGACCTGTACGCGCGCATGATGCGCGTGCTGGCGCAGACTGGTAATGGCTGGATGACCTTCAAGGACAAGTCCAACCGCGCCTGCAACCAGACCGGCCAGCCCGGCCAGACCGTGCATCTGTCGAACCTGTGCACCGAGATTCTCGAAGTGACGCACAACGGCGAAACGGCGGTGTGCAATCTGGGCTCGATCAACCTGGCGCGGCATGTGGGGGTCGAGGGATTGGATTTCGAGCAACTCGCCCACACCGTGGAAGTGGCCGTGCGGCAGCTCGATCGTGTCATCGATCTGAACTACTACCCCATCGGCACCACGCGAACCTCCAACATGCGATGGCGGCCGGTGGGCCTGGGCCTGATGGGCCTGCAGGATGTGTTCTTCAAGTTGCGGCTGCCCTTCGATTCCGCCGCGGCCCGCGCGCTTTCCACGCGCATCCAGTCCACGGTCTACTACCACGCGCTGCGCGCCTCGCTGGAGCTGGCGCGGCAGCACGGCGCGCACGATGCCTTTGCGCTGACGCGCGCCGCGGCCGGCGAGTTGCAGTTCGATGCCTGGAACGTGATACCCGAGGATGTCGAACGCTGGAACGCGCTGCGCGAGGAAGTCAAGGCGCATGGCCTGCGCAACAGCCTGCTCATCGCCATCGCCCCCACCGCGACCATTGCTTCCATCGCCGGTTGCTATGAGTGCATCGAGCCGCAGGTGTCGAACCTGTTCAAGCGCGAGACGCTGTCCGGAGATTTCCTGCAGATCAACCGCTACCTGGTGGATGAGCTCAAGCGCATGGGCCTGTGGACGGCGCCGATCCGCGACGCCATCAAGATCGCCGATGGCTCGGTACAGGGCATCGCACAGATTCCCGAAGAGCTGCGTCATATCTATCGCACGGCCTGGGAGCTGCCCATGCGCGCGCTGATCGACCTGGCCGCCGAGCGCGGCGCCTACATCGACCAGAGCCAGTCGCTGAACCTGTTCATGGCCAATCCCAACATCGGCCAGCTTTCCAGCATGTACATGCATGCGTGGAAGAGAGGCCTGAAGACCACGTACTACCTGCGCTCCCGGCCCGCGACGCAGATCGCCAAGACCACGGTCGCGGGTGCCGATCAGGCGGCGGTGGTCTGTTCGCTCGAAAATCCCGACAGCTGCGAGGCCTGCCAGTGAGTGCGCGCGCTGCCAGCCTGCTGGAGCCGGGTTTCGACCTGACGTTGCGGCCCATGCGCTATCCGCGCTTCTACGAGATGTATCGCGGCGCCATCAAGAACACCTGGACGGTGGAGGAGATCGATTTCCAGATCGATCTGGCCCATCTGCGCCAGCGGATGACGCCGGCCGAGCGGCATCTGATCGAGCGACTGGTGGCTTTCTTCGCCACCGGCGATTCCATCGTGGCCAACAATCTGGTGATCAGCCTGTACCGGCACCTCAACGCGCCCGAGGCGCGGATGTATCTGTCGCGCCAGCTCTTCGAGGAAGCGCTGCATATCCAGTTCTACCTGACGCTGCTCGACAACTATGTTCCCGACCAGGCGCGGCGCGCGCAGGCCTTTGCCGCCATCGAGAACATTCCCTCGATCCGCGCCAAGGCCGAGTTCTGCCAGCGGTGGACGGACGAGGTGTACGCCATCCCCAGTCTGCAGACGCCGGCCGACAGGCGTCGCTTCGTGCTGAACCTCACGGCCTTCGCCGCCTGCATCGAAGGACTGTTCTTCTTCGGCGCCTTCGCCTATGTGTATTTCCTGCGCTCGCGCGGACTGTTGCCCGGACTGGCCGCCGGTACCAACTGGGTGTTTCGCGACGAAAGCGCGCACATGGCCTTCGCGTTCGAGGTTCTGAACAGCGTGCGCCGGGAGACTCCGGAACTGTTCGACGCCGAGTGGGCGGCGGCCGTGCGCGAAATGATCGCCTCGGCCGTGGAGTGCGAATCGCGGTTCGCCGATGATGTACTGTCCGGCGGCGTGGTGGGTATGACGCGCCGCGAGATGCGGCAATATCTGGAGTACGTGGCCGACCAGCGGCTGCTCATGCTGCAGCTTCAGCCCATGTATGGCGCAAAGAACCCCTTCCACTTCATGGAACTGCAGGACGTGCAGGAGCTGACCAATTTCTTCGAGCGCCGGGTCTCGTCCTATCAGGTGGCCGTGCAGGGTGAGGTGGCCTTCGACCAGGCGTTCTGACTGTGGTGAGATCGCCCGATGCGTGCGATGTCATTCCTGTCTCTGCCGCTGGGCGCCCTGTGTCTGGTCGTGGCGCTCGCCCTGCCCGCGGCGCAGGGCGAAGGCCTGCTGCCCGGCAAGGTCACGCGCGTCATCGACGGCGACACCATCGATGTCTTGCTGGGCAGTGGCCGCATCCGCGTGCGCCTGCAGGGCATCGATGCGCCGGAACGCGACCAGCCAGGCGGTCGTGAAGCACAGCAGTGGCTGCGGCGTCGGCTCATCGACCACGCGGTGCAGCTCGAACCTGTCTCGCAGGATCGTTACTCGCGCATGGTGGCGCTCGTGCATGCCGACGGCGGCGTGGTGAACGAGGCGCTGCTGCAGGCCGGCCATGCCTGGGCGTACCGCCACTACCTGCGGCGTGTCGACCGTCACTACTGCGATCTGGAAGAGCGCGCCCGTGCCGCGCGCCTTGGCCTGTGGGCACTATCGATGCCGCACGCGCCCTGGCAACATCGCGAGACGCGCGGCAAGGGACCCTTTACCGATTTTACCCGCGGGACCGCGAGCGACTGCAGGCGCGCCGCGGGCCGATAAGCACAGCGGTGCCCACTGGCCGCACGCGGCGTACTGGACGCGGCATGCGGCACGCATGGCCGAGGCTACCTGCTCCCGCCTTACTTCGCCTTCAGCGGCTTGCGGAACTTGAAGATCGACTGATCTGTCGTGCCGCGCTTGCCCGCGGCGAACACCATCCACTTGTGATCGTCGGCCGGATTCGCCAGCAGCTTGCTTTCTTCGACCAGCTCGAAGCCCGCAGCCGTCACTTGCTGCTTGATGACCGCCGGATCGATGCGGTGCAGCTTTTCTGTGTCGCGCATGCCCGAGCCCGGCTCGGCATTGTGATCGACGATGAAGAAGATGCCGCCCGGCTTCAGTGACTTGAGGATCTTGGCATTCAAGGCGGCCGTGTCGATCTTGTTCAGCGGCAGGTCGTGGTAGTACAGCACGTTGAACACGATGTCGACGTTCTGCGGCAGCTCGATGGTGTTGTAGTCCACGATCTGGTAGCGCGCGTTGGCGTGCTTGGCCACGAAGTCGCGGCTGGCGGCGCCGCTGCGCTGTTCGGTGTAGGGCAGATCGAACATGTAGACCAGTCCCTTCTCGCCGACGATGCTCGACAGCATGGTGGTGAAGTACTGACCGAACGAGGCGAATTCCACCACGCGGTCGCCAGGCTTCACGCCCGACAGTGCCAGCACCTCGGCGGGCTTGCGGTCCGCGTCACGCGCGGTCATCTGCTCGGTGCGCTCCTTCGACTGCACGGCATCGCGAATGTACTTGGGCACGCTGGCCGGAATCGCATAGGGCTTGGGCGGTGCCGCGGCCGCGGGTTCGGCGGCGCCGGCCGAGGTCAGCGTGGCCACGCCGGCCACGATGGCGAGCGCGGTCGCGAGATGACGCAGTTTTGCAAGTTGCATGATCGAGATCCCCTTGGTTTTGATAGAGCTTCAGAACACCGTATACGCGTCGAATACCGGACCATCCACGCAGACCCGCTCCATCGCGGGCCCATCGGGCGTGGTCACTTGCACCACGCAGCCCGCGCAGCCACCCACCGCGCAGGCCATGTATTCCTCCAGCGAGACCTGGCAGGGCAGCGCGAATTCGCGCGCCAGCTGCGCAACCGCCTTGAGCATGGGAGTGGGCCCGCAGGCGAACAGTTCGATCCCGGCGTGCGCTTCGGGCGCGAGTTGTTGCAGCCACAGCCGCGCCAGATCGGTCACATAGCCCTCATGGCAACCCGGGAAACCGGACTTGCTGGTCAGGCGGCTGGGTATGCCCCAGGCATCGAGCAGGGGCATGGCCGCGATCACGCCATCCGGCATGCCGGGCACGATAATCGTCGATGGCCGCGCCCGAAACGGAAACGGCAGTTCGGATCCCAGGATGGCGAAGGGCTTGAAGCCTTCGGCGGCGCGCTCGCGCAGCGTGTCGGCCAGAAACACCATGGGTGGAATTCCCACGCCGCCGCCGATGAGCAGTGTGCGCGGTCTTGCCACGTGTGGCGTGAAGCCGCGGCCGATGGGCCCCATCAGGTTGACGACGTCGCCGGCGCGACGCGCGGCCAGATGCTGCAGGCCGTGACCGTGAATCTTGAACAGCAGCTCGATCCAGCCGGCGTCGCGATCCACGCGCATGATCGACAGCGGCCGGCGCATCGGCACCGCCGGATCCACCGTCACGTGCACGAAGCTGCCCGCCGTCGCCCGCGCCGCCGTTTGCGGCGCGGTGAGCCGCAGCACATGCTGGTGGCCGGGAAAATCCTCGCGCGACAGCACCGCGGCGTCCTCGACGAAGATGGTGCCGCGATGCTCGCGGCCGGTGGCGTAAGCCATATCAGTGCCCCCGCGCCGCCAGTGGCGCGGCCAGGATTTCCAGCGCGGCCATGCGCACGGCCACGCCGTTGGTGACCTGCTGGCGGATTACCGAGCGCGGACCATCGGCCACGGCGCTGTCGATTTCGACGCCACGATTCATCGGCTGCGGATGCATCACGATGGCCTCCGGCCTGGCTCGCGCCAGCCTCGCCGGTGTCAGGCCGAACTCGCGGAAATAATCGTCGCCGGCAGGGATGTCGGCATTGGCGAAGCGCTCCTTCTGGATGCGCAGCATCATCACCACATCGCAACCATCGATGCCGCGATCGATGGAGGTCTCACGCGTGCAGCCCGCGAACTCCCTGGCATCGGGCATCAGCGCCTCGGGCGCCACGAGGCGCAGATCCTTTACGCCCAGGGTCTGGAAGGCGTGACAGGCCGAGCGGGCCACGCGCGAATGACGGATATCCCCGACGATGGCGATCGACAGCCCATCGCAGCGGCGCTTGTGCTGCAGCACGGTGAGCGCGTCGAGCAGTCCCTGCGTGGGATGCGACACATGCGCTTCGCCGGCCGACAGCACGCTGACATGCGGCGCCACATGCGCGGCCACCATCGCCGGCACTCCGGCCTCGGCATCGCGCAACACGAACAGGTCCACATGCAGCGCTTCGAGCGTGAACACGGTGTCGAGCATGCTCTCGCCCTTCACGCGCGAAGACAGCTGCACTTCCAGATTCACCACCTCGGCGCCCAGGCGCTTGGCGGCCAGCTCGAAGGACACGCGCGTGCGCGTGGAAGGCTCGGTGAACATGTTGGCCACCGTGACGCCGGCCAGCGCGTCGGAACGCGGCGCGGGCTCGCCGAGCCGGCGCACATGGTGTTGCGCGCGCTCCAGCAGCGATTCCAGCTCGGCTCGCGACAGTCCTTCCAGCGTCAGCAGGTGTCTGAGGCTGCCATCGGCGCGGCGCTGCTCGGTCATGTCCATCCCTTCAAGAACAAACTATCCCCCGGTTGCGAGCCAGGCGGTCAGCAGCACTGCCGCGGCGGCGCTGTCGATATCGCCCTTGCGCAGCACCCGCCGCCGCTGGCCCGTCGCGCGCTGTTCGCGCAGCAGGCTGTGCGCGGCCGTGGAGCTGTAGCGCTCATCGGCGCGCTCGACCGCAAGGCCGTAGCGTTCAGCAAGCTGCCTGGCGAAGGCATCGGCCGCGGCGGCAATTCGACCCGGGGAACCGTCGTCATTATAGGGGGCTCCGACCACCAGCAGGTGCGGTCCCAGCAGGCGGATGGCGCGATCGAGGGCCGGCCAGTCCGGTCCGGCGTCATGGCAGGCCAGCGTGGAATGCGGCGCGGCGGTGCGGGTCAGCGTGTCACCCACGGCCACGCCGATGCGGCGCAGGCCGAAGTCGAAGCCGACCACGATACGGGCGTTGCTCACCGGCAGGAGGGAATACGGCGCGCGGCGCCGTCAGGCATGACCGGCGCGCGTGCTCACGTCGGTGACATCAACACCCAGGGACCGCCAGGCGGCCAGCCAGCGATCCTCATAAGGCAGTTCGAACAGCACGGCCTCGTTCAGCGGCAGCGTCAGCCAGGAATTGTCTTTCAGTTCCTGTTCGAGCTGACCCGCGCCCCACTGCGCATAGCCCAGCGCGATGAAGGCCTGTTCCGGACCTTCGCCCCGGGCCATGGCCGCCAGCACATCGCGGCTGGTGGTGACCTGGATGCTGTCGGAGATCTTGTGCGTGGATTCCCATGCGCCACCCGGACGGTGCAGCACGAAGCCGCGATCCTGATGCACGGGGCCGCCGCGCAGCACGATCTGTGCGCCGACGGCATCGTCGCGCGCCGGCAGATTCATCTGCGTGAGCACCTCGGACAGCCGCATGGTCAGCGGCTTGTTCAGCACGATACCCAGTGCGCCCTTGTCGCTATGTTCGCAGACCAGCGTGACGGTCTGCGAGAAGTGCGGGTCTTCCAGACCCGGCATGGCGACCAGCAGCTGATTGGTCAGATTGCCCGCTTTGGCCATGACGTCAGTATGGGGGCGCAAAGCCGGACTCTCAAGGAACCGGGACCGTTCCGGACGGCACTTCTCCCGCCTCGAATCGCCACTCGTACGGAAAGCGCAGCGTGCGATAGTCGCGCGCCAGCTCCGTGGGAAAAGGATCGAAGGGACTGGCCAGCCGCAGGATCTCCAGCGCCGCGGCATCGATTTGCGCATGGCCGCTGGAGCGCTGGATGCGCGCGGCCTGCAGCCGGCCGTCGCGCCGCAGCGTGACCTCGATCACCGGATTGCCCGTCAGGCCGCGGCGCCGCGCGGCCGTGGGGAAGTTGAGGGTGCCAACGCGCTCCACGCGACGTCGCCAGGCGTCCAGATACGGCGCCAGTCGCGAGGCCTGGGTATCGGCGCTGACATACAGCTCGTCACGCGTCACGCCGCGCAGCACCAGTTCATCGTCGCCCTTGCGCGAGGCCGGGGCGTCGTTCGCGGCGCTGCCAGGGCTCTCGGGCACGGGCAGCACCTGGATGGCCGTCGGTCGCCTGCCGTTGTTGCTGGACAACAACTGCTCCGTGACGTCGATTGCCGGCGCGGCGGTTTTCGCGGCCGCGGTGGCCTCTTCTCGTGAAGGTGAGGGCAGTCGCGCGTTGCGCCGTTCCTGCGTATTGCCCGAACCCGTCTGCGTGCGCTGCGACAGATAGGTGGCGGTGGGATTGTCGCGGGCTTCAGGCAATTCGTCGGCTACGAGCACTACTTCCATGCCGCGGTCGATCTGGCTCTTCTCATACGGCGTCGAGAAGGAGATGCCCAGAATCACCAGGCCGTGCAGCAGCCCGGCCAGCACCAACATGGTGGTCAGCCGGTCGCGCGTCTGCCGGCCGTGCCCGCCATCGGAGCGCCGCCGCCGCAGGCGCGACGGATCGGACAAGGTTTCCGCGGCCGGCTGCATCATCGTTCAGCGCCTGGGGCGCGCCGCCAGCCGCCGGTCGATGGCATCGATCAGCAGCGCCGCCAGGTCGGTGCCGAACTGCTTGTCGATTTCGCGCACGCCAGTGGGGCTGGTCACATTGATCTCGGTCACGCAGCCGCCGATGACATCCAGGCCCACGAACAGCATGCCCCGTTCGGCCAGCTTCGGTCCGATGCCGGCGACGATGGCACGGTCGCGGTCGTTCAGCGGCCGCGCCACGCCGGTGGCGCCAGCGGCCAGGTTGCCGCGGTTGTCGGTGGCCGAGGGCATGCGCGCCAGCGCATAGGGAGCCGGCTCGCCATCGATCACCAGCACCCGTGAATCACCGGTCTCCACGATCTGCGGCAGGTAGCGCTGCGCGATGGCGAAGCGCGAGCCGTATTCAGTGAGCGTTTCGAACACCACGTTGAGGTTCTTGTCGTTGCGGTCGACGACGAAGATGGAGCGGCCGCCCATGCCATGCAGCGGCTTGACCACGATGCGCTCGTGCTCCACGGCAAAGGCCGCCATGGCCTGCATGTCGCGCGTCACCAGCGTGGGCGCGCAGAACTGCGGGAACCACGCGGTGTACACCTTCTCGTTCATGTCGCGCAGGCCAGCCGGCCGGTTCACCACCAGCGCGCCCGCCAGCTCGGCACGGTCGAGGATGTAGGTGGTGTAGATGAACTCCATGTCGAAGGGGGGATCCTTGCGCATCAGGATCACATCGACGCCGCCCAGCGGCAGATCGACCGCTTCGCCCAGTTCGAACCAGCGGGCCGGATCGGCGAAGACCCGCAGCGGCCGGGCCCTGCCGCGGGCCACGCCATCCCGCAGGTACAGATCCGGCTGTGTCAGGTACAGCAGCTCATAACCCCGCTGCTGTGCGGCCAGCAGCATGGCCAGGGTGGTGTCCTTGGCATATTTGATGTCGTCGATGGGGTCCATGACGACGGCCAGGCGGGGTCGGGGGTGGAGCGACATAAGTAGTTCCGTAAAGCGTGCACCAGTTCAACGCGTGATGTTATCCCACTGTCAAAATCGGACAGTCCGCGCGTTTTTACCCGCTGGGAATGTGATCCCAAGCGGCATGGCGAGGGGTATGCCGATATGTTAAAAGACGACGGGTTCCACAGGCCATGAGTGCGGTCGGGAGTGCTATCACGGTGGGTGACGAGAACACGAACCTCAAGGGGCTGAAAGTCCTCGTCATCGACGACAGCAAAACCATCCGCCGCACCGCCGAGACGCTGCTGGCCAAAGAGGGCTGCGAGGTGTTCACCGCGATCGACGGATTCGACGCGCTGGCCAAGATCGCCGACCACCAGCCGGACATCGTCTTCGTCGACATCATGATGCCCCGGCTCGATGGCTACCAGACCTGTGCGCTGATCAAGCACAACAAGGTGTTCCGGACCATCCCCGTCATCATGCTTTCATCCAAGGACGGACTGTTCGATCGGGCCCGGGGCCGCATTGTCGGTTCCGAGCACTACCTGACCAAGCCGTTCACCAAAGAAGAACTGCTGGGTGCGATCGAGACGCACATTGGGAGATAGCAACGTGGCCCTGATACTCATCGTCGACGATTCACCCACCGAAGTGCATGTGATGAAGAAGGCACTCGAGAAGGGCGGCTTCAAGACGGCCACCGCGGCCGATGGCCAGGAAGGCGTCAGGCTGGCGAAGGAAATGCATCCCGACCTCATCTTCATGGACATCGTCATGCCGGGCATGAATGGCTACCAGGCCACGCGCGCCATCGTGAACGATCCGGGCACCAAGTCGATTCCCATCGTCATGGTCACCTCCAAGGGACTGGAAACCGA
>Ga0164241_10004847_pt1 | contig 12864 bp, 13 predicted proteins | sample OricomyardsoilBY_FD_108780 | JGI IMG/M metagenome (GOLD analysis project Ga0164241, IMG submission 108780) | Backyard soil microbial communities from Emeryville, California, USA - Original compost - Back yard soil (BY) | ecosystem: Environmental > Terrestrial > Soil > Unclassified | place: USA...
CGGCGGTCCGGCGCGGGCACGGTGCCGAGCTCGTCCATACCCGGCCGGATCATGACGCGCCCGTCGACGCCGACCTCCAGGTACGCCGCCACCTCCGGGGAGTCCTCGACCAACGGCAGGGCGGAGTGGTCCAGTCCCAACACGTAGGAGCCGACGCCGAGCCGGTGCACCAGGCCGGCGCCGTACCCGCCGGTGCAGCAGAGGTCGACGATGCCGGTCGGCTCCACGCCGGGATCGGCCACCGGCGCTCCGATGCCGACGACCGCGCCGTGCCGGATCGGGGACGACTTCAGGGGCGCGGTGTCGGGCAACTGCCGGCCGCGCAGGAACAGGGGCGGGCGAGAGGCGTCGAAGCCGTTGGCGCTCGGGGCGCTGCTGAGCAGCCGGATCGAACCGTCGTCGGAGCCCGCCGGGGGCCGTCCGTCCGGCGTCAGGGCTCCCGCCAGGTCGCCGATGGTGGTGTCGTCCTCGGCGTCGATGGTGAGGTCCCGGGCCACACCGGTCCGGGCGTCTACGGCGGTCAGGAACAGCAGCACTGTCAGGGCTCCCTCATCGGCCTCTCGAACCTCCGCAGTCTAGGACTGCCGTGGGGGCGGGCGCTCAGCCGGACAGCAGGGTGGTTCGTTCGGCGCTGAGCGCCTCGGTCGCAGTGAGGATCTCGGTACGGCGTACTCCGAGGTCGTCGGCCACCTGGCGGACCAGGTCGCGGGTGCGGGGGATCTGCTTGCGGGTCTGCAGGACGTCGAGGAACGCCTTGAGGTCGTGACCGGGGCGGTCCAGCCAGACGTCGAGGATCCTGGCGCCGGCATCCAGTGGTCGACCGGACTCCAGTGATCGGCGTTCGCCGTACACGCGGAGTTCCTCGCTGAGTTTGAGCAGGGTGCGTTCCGCGTACGTCGTCGCACTCTGGACGGCCTGGAGTTCGTCGAACTTCGCCTTCCCGGACAGGATGCCGCCACCGGCCAGGTCGCCGGCGGCTGCGTGCGTCGCGCGGCCGACCAGGTATTCGACGGTGTCCAGCGCACGGTCGGCCCAGCCCACGCTGGTCAGCAGGTCGTCCGTCTCACGCAGGCGTACGGCGAGGTCCTCGAGCTCGACGGCGATCCGGTGCAGCCGATCGACGGTGGGACCGCCGGCCGCGACCAGGCCGGCCTCCTTGGCGTCCAGTGCGGCTTCGTAGTCGTCGGCAACGAGTTGCACGTCGTCGTGCTGGGCACGGGCGTCGTCCAGTTCGGTGCGGGTCTCCTCGAGCCGGCGGCGGGCTTCGTCGTACCGGTCCTCGGCCTCGTAGGTGGTCGCACGGAGGTCCGCCAGGCGCTGTTCGGAGTTGCCGCCGAAGAGCGATCCGAACAAGGAGCCGCTGCGCCGCTCGAGCCGGTCGAGGTCGGCGTAGTGCTGGGTCAGTTTCTTGTCCCAGTGCCTGGCCTCGGCGTGCAGGCCGTCCAGTTGTCGCTGCAGCCGGTGGACCGACTCGCTCAGGGGCCGCAGCTCCTGGCGGGCCGCACGACCCGCCGCGATGCGTTCCTCGACCCCGTCCGCCATATCCGCCATTCGACCATCGCCCGGGTCCACCCCCTCGAAACACCCCGGAGAACCGATGACGGAGAGTAAGATCCCGGGTGCCATGGGTGCCCGTTTCAGGGGCCCGGGTCGTGTGCGAGATGACCCCGGACAGACGGTAAGGTCAGAGGCTGCCAGACGGGGGCACAGCGCCGAATCCGGTGCCGGAACGGCCCGCCGAAGGATTCAGAAGGAAGAGGGCAGATGTCCACCACCGGCACCGAGATGGTCGACCGGCAGCGCCAGCGTGCCAACCGGTCGGCGAACCGTACTCCGGGCGGCAGACTGCCGACCGCGTCGAAGCGGCGCCGGCCGGCCCTCGCCGCGCTCGCGGCGTTGCTCGTCGTCGGCGGTGCGTTGATCGCCGGTCTGCTCGCGGTCCGGGTGGACGACCGGGTCGCCGTGGTGCAGGTGGCGCACGACATCAGCGTGGGCTCGAAGATCACCAAGGACGACCTGGCCCAGACCCGGGTGTCGGGTGACTCCCTGAACGTGATCCAGGCCGACCAGGCCGACCAGATCATCGGCAAGACCTACGCGAAGGTCAACCTGGTCAAGGGCCAGTTGCTCGACCAGAAGCAGATCACCCAGGATTCCCCGATCGCGGACGACAAGGCCGCGGTCGGCATCGTGCTGCTCGACGGCCGGGTGCCGGCCACCGGACTGCGGGCCGGGGACGAGGTCCAGCTGATCCGGATCGGCCAGGGCAACACGCAGCCGACGCCACTGGGTGAGGCAGTCGTCCTGGATTCGCCGCAGGCCGCCGACGAGGGCAGCAGCCTGGGCAAGGACACCGCCAACGCGCAGACCGCGACGATGCTGGTCGACCGGGCCGATGTCACCAAGATTGCCGATGCCTCAGGCAACAATCGGATCGCGGTAGCACTGCTGAAGAGCGGCACCTCACTGGGAGACAAGTAGATGGGGCTGTTCGTCGTAGCCTCCGCGAAGGGCTCGCCCGGCGTCACCACGACCGCTGTGGTCCTGGCCGGCGCGTGGCCGGCCGAGCCGGTGCTGGCGGACCTGGACCCGGCCGGCGGTGACGTCGCCCTGCGGTACCGGGATGAGGCCGGCGCACCGCTCGATCCGGACCGCGGCCTGCTGTCACTGGGCGCCGGCGTCCGCCGGGGTAGTGGTGAAGCACTCCTGACCGACCATGTGCAGCGCGTCTCCGGCGGCCTGCAGGTGCTGACCGGAGTGAGCTCGCCGAGCCAGGTGCAGGGCCTCGGCCCGGCCTGGCTGCACCTGGCCCGCCTGCTGCGCTCGGATCCCGAGGGGCGCGACGTGATCGCGGACTGCGGCCGGCTGATGCCGGGCTCCGCGACCGTGCCCGTGCTGCAGAACGCGGATGCCGTGCTGATGGTGGCCCGCCCGACGGTCGAAGGACTCGCACACCTGCGGGAGCGACTGCACAGCTTTGCCGAGGTGCTCCAGTTCGGCACCTACGAGGCCGTCCCGGTCGGCGTCGCGCTCGTCGCGTCGTACCGCGACGGCCGCGTGGCAGGCGACGTGCAGTCGATCCTGGAGCGCTCCCGGCTGCCGGTGTCCGTGCTGGGCATCGTGGCCGAGGACGAGAAGGCCGCCGACGCCATCCGGCTCGGCGACGGCTACCGGGCGCGCAAGTCGCTGCTGGTGCGGTCGGGCGCCGAGCTGGCCGAGCGTCTGTTCCGCCTGGGCCGCCCGGCGCAGTCGGCGCAGGCGCAGGACTCGGAATGGGGTGTGGCCTGATGGACCAGTCGCTGGTACGTCGGCTGCGCGAAGAGGTCGCCGAGGTCCTGGCCCGGCAGCGCCGGGAGGACGCGGCCAACGGCCTGCCGCAGATGAGTGCGGAGGACGAGCGTCAGTTCGCCCGTGCGGTCGTCGGCCGGGTGCTGGAGACCCATGCGCGGGCCGAGATCGCCGCCGGCCGGACCCCACCCGGTGCGGCCGAGGAGCACGATCTCGCCGACGGCATCCACGCCGCACTGTTCGGCGTCGGCCGGCTGCAGCCGCTGCTCGACGACCCGATGGTGGAGAACATCGACATCAACGGCTGCGACCGCGTCTTCATCGGGTTCGCCGACGGCCGCGAGGAACTGGGCGACCCGATCGCCGAGTCCGACGACGAGCTGGTCGAGCTGATCCAGACCCTGGCGGCCTATTCGGGCCTGGCCAGCAGGCCGTTCGACTCGGCCAACCCCCAGCTCGACCTGCGGCTGCCCGACGGCAGCCGGTTGTCGGCGCTGATGGGGGTCTGCCCCCGCCCGTCGGTTTCGATCCGTCGTGCACGGCTCACCCGGGTGTCGCTGGAGATGCTGATCGAGTACGGCACGATGTCGCCGGACCTGGCGTCGTTCCTGTCCGCCGCCGTCGCGGCCCGCAAGAACATCATGATCGCCGGCGCCACGAACGCCGGGAAGACCACGCTGCTGCGGGCACTGGCCAACGAGATCCCGCCGGACGAGCGGCTGATCACGGTGGAGCGCTCGCTGGAGCTGGGCCTCGGCGAGTTCGAGGACCTGCATCCGAACGTGCTGGCCACCGAGGAGCGGCTGCCGAACAGCGAGGGCCAGGGTGCCATCGTGATGGCCGAGCTGGTCCGCCGGTCGCTGCGGATGAACCCCAGCCGGGTGATCGTCGGTGAGGTGCTCGGCGACGAGATCGTCACCATGCTGAACGCGATGAGCCAGGGCAACGACGGCTCGCTCTCGACCATCCACGCGAACTCCTCGCTCGAGGTGTTCAACCGCATCTGCACCTACGCGATCCAGTCGGCCGAGCGGTTGCCGGCCGACGCCACGATGATGCTGATCGCGGGCGCGATCGACTTCGTCGTGTTCGTCGAGCGGCGCAACGACTTCTCCTCCGGCGGTGGCCTGCGCCGGATCATCACCTCGGTCCGTGAGGTCAACGGCGTGGACGGCCGGGTGCTGTCCAGCGAGATCTTCCAGGCCGGGCCGGACGGTGTGGCCCAGCCGGCCGCGCCGATCAGTTGCCTGCCCGAGCTCCAGGCGGTCGGCTACCACGCCTCCGCTCCCGCCGGGTGGGCATCGTGACGGTGCCGTCGCTGGACCTGCTGCTGATCGTGCTGCTCGGCGCGGTCATCGGCGGCGGGATCCTGCTGTTCGTCTGGTCGCTGATCCCGCAGGCCGAGCCCGAGGTGATGCGGACTCCGTCGTCGATCCTCACCCACCTGCGGACCGCGGGCACCCGGCTCCCGATCGCCGTGGGCTCGGCGCTGCTGGTGCTGCTGCTCACCCGGTGGCCGGTCGCCGCCGCGGCGACCGGCGCGCTGGCGTTCGCCTGGCCGGCGCTGTTCGGCGGTGCCGCGGCCGAGACCAAGGCGATCGCCCGGCTGGAGGGTCTGGCCGCCTGGACGGAGTCGCTGCGCGACACGGTGGCCGGTGCGGTCGGTCTCGAGCAGGCGATCCCGGCGACGGCCTATGCGGCCTCACCCGCGATTCAGACGGAACTGACCGCGCTCGCCGACCGTCTCAGGGTGCGTGTGCCACTCCCGCAGGCGTTGCAAAGGTTCGCCGACGAGATGAACGACTCCAGTGTCGACCTCATCGTCGCCGCGCTGATCCTGAACGCACGGCTGCGCGGTCCAGGCTTGCGCGACGTCCTCAGCTCGCTGTCGGAGTCGGCCCGTGCGGCCGTCGAGATGCGGCAGCGGGTCAACGCCGGCCGCCGCAGCACCCGGCGCAGTGTGCAGATCGTCATGGTCGTGACAGTGGCGTTCGTGCTCGGCCTGTCGCTGTTCAACCACAAGTACGTCGCTCCGTACTCGACGCCGCTGGGTCAGATCGTGCTGCTGATGATCCTGGGGTTGTTCGCGGTCGGCTTCCTGTGGCTGCGCCGGCTGGCCAGCTTCGAGACCCCGCAGCGGTTCCTGCATGCGCGGGACCGGATGGCCAACGCCGACGGGGGTGGTCGCGGATGACGCTGATCATGCTCGGCGGCGCGATGGCCGGACTCGGTGTCCTGGTCCTGATCCGTCTGGTCGGCAACTCGGCCCCCAGCGGTGCGGCCAGCCTGCTGCAGCTCGACGCGGACCTCCGCCGGTATCGCAACGAGGTCAGCCTGACGGCCGACCGGCGGCACCGGGAGGAGTCGCTGCGGATGCGGCGGCTCGGTTCCGGGCTCCGCCGGGCGCTCGAGGCGCGCGGCGTACGGGTGCCGGTGTCGATCTCGGCCGACCTGGGCATCGCCGGGCGGTCGCTCGAGACCCATCTGGCAACCACCCTGGTGGCCGCCGTCGTGGGCTTCGTCGCGCCGACCGTGATGCTGGTGCCGCTGAGTGTCGTCAGCGGCAGCCTGCCGGGCTTCATCCCGATCTGGCTCGGGGTCATCGGCGCGGTGGTCGGGCTGATCCTGCCGACCGCCCAGCTGAGGACCAAGGCCGCCGACCGGCGACGCGACTTCCGCCACGTCGTCAGCGCGTTCCTGGACCTGGTCGCGATGAACCTGGCCGGTGGCCGCGGTGTGCCGGAGGCGCTGTCGTCGGCGTCCGGCATCAGCGACGGCTGGGCCTTCGTGCGGATCCGGGACACGTTGGAGACTGCGCGTCTGCAGGGCGTCACCCCCTGGGCGGCGCTCGGCGAGCTCGGTGACGAGCTGGCCATCGATGAACTGCGTGACCTGTCGGCCGCCCTCGCCCTGGTCGCCGAGGACGGCGCCAAGGTGCGGGACTCGCTGGTCGCGCGCGCGGTGTCGATGCGGCGGCGCGAACTGGCCGACACCGAAGGCCGTGCCCAGGCACGGTCCCAGTCCATGTTGATGGCCCAGATGCTGCTGTGTGTGGGCTTCCTGCTCTTCCTGACCTATCCAGCAGTCGCCCGGGTGGTCGGACTGTGAACCGTCCCACCGGTCCCGAGGAGGGAAAATGATGATGTTCAACCCCAACAACCCGACCGTGATGTTCATGCGCGTGCTGATCGCCGCGCGCATCCAGCGTGCCCGTCGGCTCGAGGGTGGTGCGTCGGCGCTGGAGTGGGTGCTGATCTCGGCGCTGCTCATCGGCGTCGCGCTGGCCGTGGGCAAGATCATCCTGGACAAGCTGACCAAAAAGGCCGACAGCCTGGACCTGGGCTGACCGACGGCGATGACAGTACGGCGATGGGCCCGGACGATCCGGAGTAGGTGCACCCGTGCACGGAAGGACGAGCGCGGCGCGAGCAGCGTCGAGCTCGTTCTCTACGCACCCATCCTGATGCTGGCGATCTTCCTGACCATCCAGTTCTCGCTGATCTACCTGGGCAACCAGGCGGCGTCCGCCGCGGCGCGCGAGTCGGCCCGGGTCGCCCGGACCTCGCTCGACCGGGGCAAGGCGGAGGCGGCCGGGTACGCCTACACCGACCGGATCGGCCCGGGAATCCTGGAGGACGTGACAGTGAACGTGACACCGGTTGGCACCGACCAGGTCCGCGTCGAGGTCTCCGGGCACGCGCAGAAGATCACGCCGTTCCTCAAGCCGCCGAAGGTCACCCAGGTCGTGCAGGGCCCACTGGAGGAGTTCCGTGCGGACAACTGACCGGGGGCGTGGCTCCCGTCGCCGGACCGATCGCGGTTCGATGGCGGTGGAGATCGTGCTGCTCGCGCCGGTGATGATGGCCTTCATGATGCTCGTCGTCGCCGGCGGCCGGTACGTCGCGGTTCGCGGCGACATCGAGGCCGCCAGCCGCGACGCCGTACGCGCGGCGAGCCTGGAGCGGACGGAGGCCGCCGCGCAGGCCGTCGCCGTCGACACCGCCGCGGCGCAGCTCGAGGATGTCGGCCGGTGCCAGAACGCCGCCCTGAGCGGGAACTTCGTGTCCGGCGGGACCATCACCGTCACCGTGACTTGCGAGGTCTCGTACGACGGCCTGGGCCTGATCGGACTGCCCGGGTCGAAGACTGTCACCATCGACAGCTCGGCCCCGATCGATCTGTACCGGAGGACCGGATGAACAGGCTGTTCCGGCGGCTCCGCCACGCCGTCGCCGCCGGTGCGCGGGCCCGCCGCGAGCGCGGATCCGCCACCGTCTTCATGCTCGGCTTCGCCGCCGTCCTGCTGGTCGGCGCCGGCCTGGTCGTCGACGGCGGCCTGGCCCTGAACCAGCGCAGCCGGCTGACCGACGACGCCGAGCAGGCCGCACGCGCGGGCGCCAACGCGATCGACGAGGCCGCGCTGCGCGATCGCGGCGAGCTGGTGGTGGACTCCGGGCAGGCGCGTGCGGTGGCCACCTCGTTCCTGGCCGGCCGCGGGTACACCAACATCCAGGTGAGCGTGAACGGGAACCAGGTCACCGTGTCCGCCGACACCACCGTCGACACGGCGATCCTCGGCCTGGTCGGCATCAACACCTTCGACATCCACGGCGACGCCGTCGCCGAGCCTGAGACCGGGATCGGCTAGGAGACACCCATGACCCAGCAGAAAGCCGGCCGGTTCGTGGCGAGCCCGCCGGACCCGTCCCGCTTCCACCAGGAGCGGCCGCCGGAGCCGCGCTCACCCGGCCAGACCGCGCTCGCCGCGCTCGCACTCCTGGTCCTGCTCATCGGCGTACCGGTGGCGTTGTGGGTCCTGAGCGGCCCGCCGCCGTTCCCGTCCGGGTGGCCGAACCGCGACGACCTGACCGCACCGATCGGCGTGGACACGCTGCTCACGGTGCTGCGGGCGGTCGTGTGGATCGCCTGGCTGCACTTCGTGGTCTGCGTGATCGCCGAGATCGTGAGCGCCGTCCGCGGTCGCGGGGTCCCGATGGCGATCCCGCTCGGCGGTGGCAGCCAGCGGCTCGCGCGCATTCTCGTCAGCGCCCTGCTGCTGACCGGTATCGCGGCAGGACAGGCGGCGGCCGCCACCGGGCACGGTGCGCAGACCGAGCACAAGTCGCAGGTCACCATCAGCGCGACGACGACCCAGCAGCACCAGCAGGAGTCGCTGCCCGAGGAGAACGCGCAGGTCGACCACAACCGCTTCGGCGGTGCGGCCACGACGACCAGTACGAATCCGCTGGCCGGCAAGAAGGTCTACACGGTCAAGGCGCCGGTCGGGCACCACCACGACAGCCTCTGGGACATCGCCGAGAAGCACCTCGGCGACGGCCGCCGGTACAAGGAGATCTACGAGCTCAACAAGGAGCGCGTGCAGCCCGACGGCAGCCATCTGCACCTGGCCCGGCTGATCATGCCGGGGTGGGAGCTGATCATGCCCGAGGACGCGGTCGGCGTCACCCGGGTGCCGGTCGAGACCGCGACCCCGCCGCCCACGGTGACCACCCACACCGAGCACCCGGGCAGCAACACCACCACCGAGTCCGGTCCGACGGTGACCGAGCAGGGCAAGCAGACACCTACGATCCAGCACGGCGAGGAGACCGGCCCGACGACCGCGGTCGACCACCACGCGGTCCACGCCGGCGACGCGCAAGACGACTCTCGCTGGCGGCTGCCTGCCGACCTGCTCGGTGGCGGGCTGGTCGGCGCGGGCCTGCTCGGCCTGCTGCTGATCGAGCGGTACCGGCGGCGTGGACGTGATCCGGAGGCCGCGGCCACCGCGGCCGAGGTCGCGCTGCGGGTCGGCGCGGACCCGGAGCGGTCCGACGCGCTCGACCGGGTGATGAGGGCTCTGGTGCGGCAGTGCGAGGCTGCCGGTCAGCCGCTGCCGCCGCTGTTCGGCGCGCTCGTCGACGACGAGGGTGTCGAGCTGCTGCTGGCGCCGGCGCAGGGGAACCCGCCCGCGCCGTGGCAGGACATCGACAACGGCCGCCGGTGGCGGATCTCCGGCACCGACGTCCCGACCGACCGGTCCGGTCCCGCGCCGTTCCCGGCGCTGGTCTGCCTCGGCCGGGACGAGTACGACCGTGACGTCTTGGTTGATCTGGAGGCTGCCAGCGGCGCGCTGAGCCTGGAAGGCGACCCGGTCGTGGCCCGCGAGGTCGCCACATCGGTCGCGGTCCAGCTGGCCACCAACCCGTGGACCGACATGCTCCGCGTCACCACCTCCGGCCTGCCGGAGTCGATCGAGGACGTCCTGGGCGAGCGCCTGCGTGTGGTGGACGACATCGACGCGGTCATCCCCGACCTCGAACGGGGCACGGTGGAGACCGAGGTGCTGGCCGGCCGCGTGAGCCGTTCGGCCGACGCCGCTCCGCAGTACGTCGTACTCGGCGCACCGCCGCACGAGGACACCGCCAACCGGCTGGGTGCACTGGCCGCGCGGACCCGGGCCGGATTCGGCCTGATGGTCGCCGGCGCCGTGCCAGGTGCCCGGTGGCAGCTGCGTGTCGACGAGTCGGGCACCTTGCGGATCCCCGCGCTCGGGCTGACGCTGTCGGCGAGCCGGCTGTCCGAGCCGACCGTCGAGTCGCTCACCGAGCTGCTGGGCGCCGCACGGACGCCGACCCCGACGCCGACCGGCCCGAGCCGGGTGCGGATCCCGAACAGCGGCCGGATCGGCGACGACTCGAGCTGGTCGACCGCGAACGTACGGATCGGCGTCCTCGGACCGCTGGACGTGCGGGTGCCCAACCGGCTGGAGACCGAGCGGATCCCGCTCGCCACCGAGATCGTGGCGTTCCTGGCCCTGCACCCCGGCGGCGTGCACCCGAGCGTGCTCGGCGCCTCGGTCTGGCCCCGCGGGGTCACGCCCGAGGTCCGCGACGGTGCCGTGGAGCGGGTGCGCCAGTGGATGGGCACCGACACCAGCGGCGGTCACCACCTGCGCCAGGACGCCTCAGGACGGCTGGCCCTCGGCCCGGAGGTCGCGGTCGACTGGGACTGCTTCACCGAGCTGGTCCGGCGCAGCCGGACCGCGCAGACGGTCCGCGACGAGCGGGAGCTGCTGCGCCGCGGCCTGCACCTGATCCGCGGCACGTTCCTCAGCGGACGTCCTCGCGGCGGGTACTCCTGGATCGCCCGGGTGCACCTGGAGCGGTTGGTGCCGGACGTCGTGGTCGACGCCTCGCACCGCCTGTGGGAGCTCGCGATGAACGCGGACGATCCGGCCGGCGCGGTGAGCGCCGTACGGGCGGGTCTGCGCCTGGCCGACAGCTCCGACCTGCTCTGGCGGGACCTGCTGACGGCCGAGTTCCGGTACGGCGGTGCCGCCGCGGCCGAGAAGGTCGTGGAGGGACTCGGCGAGCGGATCCAGCGCTACGGCCTGGTCCTCAGCCCCGAGACCGAGGCACTGATCGAGGAACTGCTCCCGGCGACGGCCCCGAGGTCCCGGCACGCCGGCTGACGACGACGGCGCGCCCGGCTCTCAGCTCGACGTGGCTGTGAGGCGGGCGCGTTGCTGTTTGGCGACGGCAGTGAGCAGGGCGGTGTCCGGCATCGGGTTGGTGCCCAGGGCACCGGACTGGCGGACGCTGAGCTCGACCACCAGGTTGTTCACCACGAAGCTGGCCTCCGCGACGGCCTCGGACTGTCCGGTGCCGCCGTCGTACTGGACCTTGGCGTCGCTCAGTGCGTTGGGCACGCCGAACGAGCGCTCGTGGGTGTCCTGGCCCCAGAAGCCTTGCTGCAGGACCCTTGCCTTGGCCGGAGTGGCTGCCTTGAACAGTTGCAGGGTGAAACGCCGCTTGTTGTCCTGGCTCACCCTGGTCGCGCGGTAGCCGTCGACGAAGCCGGCGTTGAGCAGCAGCGCACGATCCACAGCCGGTACGGCGGACCAGTTGGCCAGGAACGTGCTGGCGGTGAACGATCCGGTGCCTCCGCGCGGATCGGCGACGTACCCGCGGGGCAGCACGAGCAGTCCGGCCAGTGCGCTCTTCGGCGCCTTCTGCGCCGGGGCGGCCGACGACTTCGCCGCCGGCTGGTTCTGCACGCTGCCGACCGAGGCACCGGCGTCGTTCCCGCAGCCGGTCACCCCCAGCAGGAGTGCGGTCACTACAGCGGCAACGCCTGGCGCAGTCCGCGTCACGGTCTTCTCCGTCCGGCTTCTCGCCCCGAGAGCTTCAGAGGGTTTCCGGCCAGATGCCATCAGAGCAAGGTGAACGCGGGACGAACAGACAGCGAATCAGACGGAGCGCGACCCCGTGAGCAGCGTCTCGATCTTGTGCCGCGCGGCCTTCGGATGGAGAGGCTCGCAGCCGGCCTCGACGCAGCGGCGGACGACCTGCGGGTCGTCGCGGAGCAGCAGCAGACCGCGGCGCAGCAGGGTGAACGGCGGCTTGCGATGCTCGCGCAGGTCACGCTGGAACCGGCGGACGAACGTGACGAGGCGATGGTGGCGCACGCAGATCGCCGCGGCGAGCAGGCCGCGATCACGCAGCCGGCCGGCGATCTGGTCGGCGAAGATGCCCTCGGCAACGATCAGCGGTGATCCGCCGGTCGTGACCGGCCGGTGACCGACGGTTCCGTCCGCGGCGATGTCGTAGACCGGCAGGTCCGCGGTGCCCGTCGTACACAGTTGTTCGAGCGCGGCGACCGCACGGTCGCCGTCCCAGGAGCGCGGGTCGTCCCAGTCGACGATGCCGAGCGGGGAGCGCGGCATCGCGTCGTCGTCGCCGTCGCGGTAGAAGTCGTCCAGCCGTACGACGGGCAGCCCGACGAGCTCGGCCAGTCGCGACTTCCCCGCCCCCGACGGCCCGGCCAGCAACACCACACGCGCATTCACCGCCACATTCTCCGCCACCGGCGCGGCCGGCCCGCGCCAGGGTGAGCTATCGGTTGTACGGCGCGGACAGCAGCGGGCGGGTGCTGGTGAGGACCTGCTCGTAGAGGGCGCGGACCCGTGCGGCCTCGGCGTCGGCCATGACGGGTGGCTCGGGCTTGCCGAGCGGGACCTGCCAGGTCGGCGGCGCGTCGGCACCGGAGACTGCCCAGGCAGCTTGACGGGCGGCGCCCAGCGCGACGTACTCAGCCGGCTCCGGGAGGACCACTTCGGCACCGAGGAGCGCCGGGGCGAGCGCCTGGACTGCACGCGAGCGCGCACCGCCACCGAGGAGCAGGACCCGGTGAACCGGCAGGCCCTGGCCGCGCAGCGCGTCGACGGCGTCGGCCAGACCGCAGAGCAGGCCCTCGACCGCGGCGCGGGCCATGGTCGCGGGCTGAGCGGTCGCGCGGGTGAGCCCGTAGACCAGGCCGGTCGAGTGCGGGAGGTCCGGCGTCCGCTCGCCGTCCAGGAACGGAAGCAGCACCAGGCCGTCGCTGCCCGTCGAGGTGATCGCGGCATCGTCGAACGCTGCGAGGTCCAGGCCGAGCATCTGTGCGGTCGCGGACATCACCCGGGCTGCGTTGAGGGTGCAGACCAGCGGCAGGTACTCGCCGGTCGCGTCGGCGAAGCCGGCCACCAGGGCGGTCGGGTCGGCCGTCGGGTGAGCCGACCGGGCGAACGCCGTA
>Ga0164241_10004848_pt1 | contig 12862 bp, 10 predicted proteins | sample OricomyardsoilBY_FD_108780 | JGI IMG/M metagenome (GOLD analysis project Ga0164241, IMG submission 108780) | Backyard soil microbial communities from Emeryville, California, USA - Original compost - Back yard soil (BY) | ecosystem: Environmental > Terrestrial > Soil > Unclassified | place: USA...
TAAGCAATATCACCATGCCATTTGGCACTGTTTTGTGCTGGCGGGTACTATACTGCATTATGTTGCAGTATATAAAAGCACCGAATTAATTAGTGTTGCCTAATCAGCCAAATTACCTACCGCATATCTTCATTAATGGCTTTTACCGCAGGTTTAGTATATAAAATGAGCCATTTATGCTAAAATGTTGGAAAAAATGACCAATAATTTGGTCTTTAACAATGCTATCTCTTTCATTTTTAATCATTTTACCCTTTATTAGCTAACTGCGAAACATACGCAGCCATTTTTTAGTAAAAGAAGCAGTGAGCAATCATTGTACAAAAACGCCGTTGAAATTGAAAGTAAAATCAACCCCGTATGTCTTTTTAATATTACTGCTAAGCATAGTACTTAGCAGTATGGCAGCCCCTACGGGCGGCAACCTGTCAGCCTGTGTAGCTAATGCCTGCCCCGACGAACCGATGACTATTATGCAGTTAGCCACCAGCAAAGCAGGCGAGCTGATTGATTCGTTTTACCAAAAAAGATGTAAAAACGATGGCTTTAACGGTTGCGTAATGGTAGCTAAAGATGGCCAACCGATTTACAGCGCTGCTTTTGGTTATGGTAATTATATTACTAAGGATACCCTTACCCTGCATTCACCTATACAATTGGCATCGGTTTCAAAAACATTTACGGCCACGGCAATACTGTTATTGGTTGAACAAGGGGTCCTTTCGTTAGATGATTCAGTGCAAAGGTTTTTCCCCGAGTTTCCGTATGCCGATATTACTATCCGCTTATTATTAAGTCACCGCACAGGGTTACCCGATTACACGGTATTGGGCTCAGAATTTTATGGCACTAAACCCGGCTATATTACCAATAGCCAGTTAATGGATTTATTGGCTACTAAAAAGCCTGCCGTACGTTGCAAGCCCGACCGCATGTTTATATACTGCAATACAAATTATGCTATACTCGCCTCAATTATTGAAAAGGCAACGGGCATGAGCTATAAGCAGTTTATGCACGCCGCTATTTTTGCCCCGCTTGGCATGAACAATACTTTTGCTTACGACTTTACCGATAGTACACAACAGGGAACAGTTAGTTACGAGTCGAGATGGAAAGAATGGCATGAAATACCCGCCGATGGCGTATTGGGCGATAAGGGTATTTATTCATCGGCCGAAGATATGTTGAAATGGGATTATGCTTTACGTAATAACCAAATTCTTTCGCCCCAAATGCAGGATGAAGCCTACAAACCACGTAGCCTCGACCGCTACAGTTTTGTAAAAGAGCGCGATAAAAACTACGGTTACGGATGGCGCATGGTTAAGAAAGCCGATAATACTAACATGATATATCATAATGGCTTTTGGCACGGCAGCAATAATGTATTTGCCCGCGACCTGCAGGATGGATATACCGTTATTGTATTAGGTAATAAAGCAAACAATAACAACTACTGGACAGGCCCTGTATGGGAAGTGCTAAACCAATTAAAAACTTTCGAAAATATTGCCGAAGTGCAATAAATGCAAAAGCCCCGGGTTTTAACCGGGGCTTTGTTTTTAAATAAACAGCAATTTTAATTTGCTGAAAAATGAAGTTTTACTTTTTACGCGCCGTATGTTTTCCTGCGCAGCTTCAAAATCATTTTTATTTAATGCCTTTAAATTTGCTTGGCTATAATAATCTAATGCCTCTTTGTAAAATGCATTCATTTCGTAAGCATTGCCAAGCTGGTTGTATACAATTGATTTGTTTACACCCTGTACTTTCATTGCTTTTTCAGCATGAACTTTCATATCGGCAAAGCGGCCCATGTAGTTTAAAAAATAGCCATAGTTAACCCAGGTAGCAGGGTACTTGGGCGAAAACTTAATGGCCAGTTTGTAATGGTATTCAGCTTTGTCAAAATTATCAAGCTTGTAATAATGCAGCCAGCCAATATGGTTGTGTGCGCGGCCGTAATCGGGTTCCATTTCTAAAATTTCTTCCAGCACTTGTCGGCCTTCGGCGTATTCGCCGGCATCAAACAACCTATCTGCCTGCAACATCATATCTTCTACTAATACATCCATATACTTCCTCTGTTTAAAGTGTTACCGAATATAACTATTTAATACTATCTCGAAACCCCATTTGGCAGCGGCATACGAATAATTACAGGCTCGCCTGTAGTGTTGGGCTTTGGTGTAGTGGTTACCCAAATCTTAACAGCGCGTATAATGGCTATAATACCATATGCAGTTGCTATCGGTGTTAGCTTAATCATAATTTATCTCCTTTTAATTTTTTTACTACTTTTTGTAAAAGCAGCATAGGGGTAAACTATGCTGCTTCATTTATCCATCCATTTTTACAATACGCGGGTAAAACAAGCCTACCACATCAACCAATTGCTTTTGCGAATCCATTACTGCATGTATATCCTTGTAAGCAAACGGGGCTTCGTCCAATCCGCCACCAATTAATTTTACACCATGCGCCCTTAACTCATCTTTTAAAGCTGAGTGGGTTATGCTTTGCATAGCTTTGCTACGGCTCATTTTACGGCCCGCACCGTGGCTTGCCGAGTTGATAGATGCTACCTCGCCTTTACCTTTTACAATAAAGCCGGGGGCGGTCATACTACCGGGTATAATACCCAGTACATCTTTACCCGCTGGTGTTGCACCTTTACGGTGTACTATTACTTCGCGCCCCTCCCAAGTTTCTTTCCACGCAAAGTTGTGGTGATTCTCAACCATGGCTATTGGCTTTTCGCCAATGGCTTTTGCCAACTTAGCATGTATTACATGGTGGCATGCACTTGCATAGTCGCCGGCAAGGTTCATGGCTAACCAGTATTCCATACCCTCTTGCGTATCAATCCCTAACCATGCCAGGTGTTTGGCCTCTTTTGGCAGTTTGGTTTTTTCCATAGCCAATTGGGTATAATACCCCGCTACCGTAGCGCCTAATCCACGCGAACCCGAGTGGCTTAGCAATGCCACATATTTACCTGAAGGTATGTTTAGTGCATTTTCCTCGCTGGTTATATCGGCAATACCCCACTCAACAAAGTGGTTACCGCTACCCGATGAACCTAACTGCTTGGCAGCTTTCATTTGCAAGCCCTTTAAAAAAGATACATCATCAAACTCTTTACGGTCCAAAACCTCATGATTGGTAGTTTCCTTAAACTCGCGCCCTGCACCAAATAAGGTAAAAGCGTTTAACTCGCGTTCAAAAAACTTATCGCGCGCACGCAACTCGCTTGCAGGTATGTTAAATACACTTAAGCACATACGGCAACCTATATCAACCCCTACCGCGTATGGTATTATTGCGTTATCGGTGGCTAATACGCCACCTATTGGCAATCCGTACCCGTAGTGTGCATCGGGCATTAAGGCGCCCGCTATTGCTACAGGCAAGCGGCTTGCTATCTCCATTTGCTTTAGTGCACCCTCCTCAATATGTTCGGCCCCAAATGTGTTGTAGTTAATTCCATTTTCATTTAACTCAAATTCAACACCTTCCTCTTTAGGCTTCTCAATTAAAAAGTTGGTAATTGGCGATAACACACCATCCTCTATATATTCGGCAGGATTAACCAATACGCTTTTCAATATTTCTAAAGCATCTTCTAACGAAGTGTGCTTGTAGTTCTTTTCCATTACATTCATGGCTACACTTATTACAGGCCCCTCGGGGTAACCTATAGCGCGCAGGTCTTTTCCTTTTAATTTCAATTTTTTCATTTTCTGATGTTTAATATTTTATTTCCTAATTGGGTGAAGGGGAGAATCGAACTCGCATCTCGGGTTCCACATACCCGCATGTTGCCATTACACTAACTTCACCATTTATATTATCAGTACAGTACTTTTCATACTGCTTATACCTTGCATACACCCAAGGGCTTGAACCTTGATCGACGGTTTTGGAGACCGCTATGCTAACCATTGCACCAGGTGTATGTTTGTGAACAAGAATGGTTCCGAACGTTCGGGACGAACCATTACGAGCGGTGCTTCAAACCGCTGCTCTACCTTTGGGCCTACTTGTTCAATATGTTGACCGAGAGGGATTCGAACCTATACCGTTCAGAGTCAAAATCTGATGCCCTACCAGTTAGGCTACCCGGCAATATATTTTTACCGAATTGTACTTGCTGGTACGGACATAAATAATTTTTCATTTTATGTGTTTTTAATTTTTAAAAAACTAACTGCCATTAATCCCCTCTGCGGTATTGCAGAGGGGAACGTCAGTCAGCGTGAAAAGAACGATAGCTTGTTATAGGCAATAAAAAACCCGACCTGTTTATACGGGTCGGGTTCTGCTATGCGTATGCTTTTAAAGCATTATGCATCCATAAACCTTTCCCGGTATTTTAATTCTTGGGCACTAAATCGCCTGTCCCCGCAATGCGTATAGCCGTTGCTGAGTGATAGATTATTAATGCCCCACTGTATATTTTTTAACAAATACATAGTATTTTAATTTTAAACTTATTTAGAATCACATTAAAAATAGACAATAAAAAAGCCCGATAATTTCTGTCGGGCTTTTGCTTTAACTTATACTATTGGATTTATAACCAATAACTATGTTTTATACAAAAGCCCGCAAACCATTTGCTATCCTCAGTTCCACAGAACTGAAGCGGCGATAGTTGATATGTATGGTTGCGTTGCATTTTTATTTCTGATTGTTTTTAACGCTGCAAAGATATGCGATACAAAATCTATTCTCCAAATTTTTATTGAAATATTTTTTCTAATACGTAATTTATATTCATTCTAAAAAAGCATTGTTGCATGTTACGGAATTAATTTTCTAAATGCCACTCAATTAATTATCCTGTTAAAGGATTGAAAATTCAAACAAATGTATTGGCAATACCTTTACCTAAAAATTAAAATCCTTTTATATTGCTGCAATGAAGAAGTGGGGAATAATACTTGCTATAATTTTATTGATTGGTTTTGCAGGTTGGCTTTTTTTGTTGCGTACCGGCAAAGTAAAAATGCCACACCGCAAGCCAATAGTTAAGCAAACCGATAGTACAGATATAATACACCGTAAATATTTATACAACACGCTCGATTCGTTTTTTACCGCCCGCAGTATTGATGATAATTTTAGCGGTAGCGTACTGGTATCAGTGAAAGGTGAACCTGTGTATGAAAAGTGTTTTGGCTATTGCGATTACCGTACTAAAGATTTAATGACCGATACTAATTCCTTTCAGTTGGCTTCGGTTTCTAAAACATTTACAGCTACAGCGGTATTATGGCTGGTGGAGCATGGCAAGCTATCGTTACAAGATACTTTACAAAAGTTTTTCCCCGATATGCCCTATAAAAATATCACAGTGCAATTATTACTTTGCCATAGGTCGGGCTTACCCAACTACCTGTATTTTTGCGATAGGAAAGCCACTGGTGGGGCCGAGTATATAACCAACAATGATGTGCTGAATATTATAGCAAAGCAAAAGCCATCGGCGTACGCATTGCCCGATAAAAAATTTGAGTACTGCAACACTAACTATGTACTGCTGGCATGTATAGTTGAAAAAGTAACAGGCAAAAAATTTAAACCTTTTATGGAGGAAACTTTTTTTAATCCCTTAGGTATGGCCCATACTTTTATTTACAATGCCTTTGATAGCACCGACCGAAAAATTGCAATTAGCTACAACAGCAAATGGCAAATACAACACGATGATTGTTTTGATGGGGTAGTAGGCGACAAGGGGGTGTATAGCACCGTGCACGATATGTTTACGTGGGATAAAGCTTTTTATGATGGTAAGTTGCTTTCGCAAAAAATGATGCAGGAGGCTTATGCGCCCCGTAGTTTCGAAAAACCCGGCGTACGAAATTATGGTTATGGTTGGCGCTTAATACAAAAGCCCGATAGCAGCTATTTAGTTTACCACAATGGCTGGTGGCATGGTAACAACACCGTGTTTTGCCGCAACATACAGGATACAACTTCTATTATTATCCTGTCAAACCGTTTTAACAGGTCTGTATATAATATTCAACCTGTGTGGCAAATACTTTATGGTATACAAACCGATACAAGCGCCGAGCAAGGAGAAGAATAAAATGCCCGATTGCTTTATGGGCAACCGGGCAAGTAAAGGGCGCAAGAGAAAAGTTCTATTGGCTTACTACCAACTTTATAGTTTGTGTGCCTGTGGCACTTATAATATTTGCTAAGTAAATACCGGGCGTCTGTTCACTTAAATCGATTGCACTGGTAGCCGTAGTAATTTTTGTTTGCTGCACTAATCGTCCCGCTATTGAATAAATATTCAACGATGCATTATAGTAATTTTCGGTTTGCAAAACAAATTTTCCTGTACTCGGGTTAGGGAAAATTTTAACCTCACCTCTACTGCCTGTTTCAACCATACCTAAAGGGGCACTCGTTTTATTATAAACGTCTATACCGTACTGTAGGTTGCCTATCCACAAATTATTATTTGCATCCACGCACATCGAGGTAACAAAATCGTCACTTAAAGCTGAGTTGTGTGTATTTAGGCTATCCCAGGCATTGTTTTCGTAAATATATATACCATGTAAGTTATCGCTTACATACACCGCGTTACCTATAAAAGCAATATCGGTTACCGATTGGTTGCCTACATGCTCGGGCAATATATTAGTAGTCCATGTAGTGCCATCGTATTTAAGCATCGCGCCATATATAGTACCAAAGTATATATTATGCTGTGCATCTTCACTAATAGTATTGGCAGCATCGTAATATTGTTGTATGCCTGTAGTGTTTGAATCGGTATGTTGTGTAAACTGGCCGTTACTGTATTCAATAATACCTGCATAAGTTGCTACCCAAACTGTATTGCGTGTATTGTCGCAATGTATATCGCGGGCATATAAGTTATTCAGGTATGCCGGCCCGTTTTGGTTGGTATATACTGTAAACTGTATGCCATTGTATTTTGCAATATACCCCGAGCCTGTTAACCATAAATTGCCCAATGCATCGGCATCCATGTAGTACACACTATTCGATGGTAAATCATTAGCTCCTAATTGTGTCCATTGGTTATTTTCATACACATACAAATACTTGTAGCTGGTAGCGGCATACAATTTACCGTTCAATTCAACTACATCATTAATATTCGGGTCATTATCAATATTCCATTGGGTAGTAAAGGCATGTGTTAACAGGTCATACTTCTGTATGCCGGCATCATGTATTACTAATAAATTTCCATCGGCTGCTTTACGTATTTTACGTACCCAGTTACTTTGCAAAGTAGTTTTTCTTAAATCAATACTGGTGTTTTGGTTTTGGCCGTTGTTTAATGTTAGTGTAGCTAAATCAGTTGGCCCCGAGCCTATCCAAAAATTCCCGTTATTATCGGCAGTAATAGTATTTGCATTGCTAACACCTACGTTGTATGGCTGCCATAAACCATTGTTTTCTGTATACAATACTTGTTCGTTTGTTACTACAATAGGTGTATGGTTAAGTCCGCCAATAATATTTTGTATTGAAACCGAAAGGAATATTGAATCAAGCGGTGTAGGCTCAAACTCAATAGTGTCGGTTTGCATAAGGTTTTTAAATTTAGCCATGCTTCCGTGGTCTGAACCGAAATAGTATACCGAATCATTTTCGACATACACACTACCGTGCGAGTAGGAGAACACGCTGCTTTGAATATTGGTAATTTGGTTAGTAGCAGGGTTGTAAATATAAGGCTCCGATGATGCACACAGTATTGTACCGTTCGGAAATAAATCAATATCCCACATAGCGGCTACCGATTGCTGTGTTGTAGCAAGGTAGGTAGTATACACGCCATTAACAAACTTGTACAAGCCGTGTGTAGTAGCGCACCAAATAGTACCGTTGGCGGCAATTTTCATTTCGTATAACATGGCGCCTTTATCCGGGTACGGATAGCTTAACCAAGTACCGTTATTAAATTTAGCAATGCCGTTATCGTAAGTGCCAATCCAAATATCGTTTGTAAGCGCATTTATTGCAATTCGTTCAACCGCTAACGATGGCAACTGGTTTTGCCCTTTTGTAAAAAACGTTTTTTCGCCGGTATTTTTATCATACATCATTACACCACCCGTTGCAGCTACCCATACTTCGTTATTACGTATGGCAATATCGTTTACCTTGGTATAGTTTGAGAGGTTGTTCCATCCTGCTGCCGAAACATTTAATACCAGTGCCATAACACTTGCTACACACAGTACTGCTTTGGTTAATATAGTTTTCATACACTTCGATTTTATGACACAAAAAAACATGATACTTTATATAACGGCAACCAAATTTATAGTGTTAAATTAAAAGTTAGATGAATAACATCGTATTCCGCAGCTACCATCCGGTATTTTACATTATTATGACTGAATAACAGCTATTGCACATTAAATGGTGTTATCTTTATCTAAGCTATATATTAAAAGTCTGATGAAAAAAGATTCAGCCGAATTACATCAATTGGTTACTAATTTAACCCTTTCGGAGAAGAGATACTGCACGCTTTACCTTAAAAAGCATAGTACTGAAACCGGTAACCGTTACTTAAAACTATTTAACCTGCTTAATACCCAGCAAAGCTATAATAGCGTACAAGCGCTTAAAATTACAGGGTACCAAAACAAACCCGGCCATTTTGCAGTACTAAAGAAACAGCTTTACGAACAATTGCTTGATGCACTGCACCAGTACGATTTATTTACCAACCCCGAGCAGAAACTGCTACGCAGTATACATCAATGCCATTTATTAATGCAAAAAGGCCTGTTTAACGCCAGCGAAAAGCGCATGAAAAGCTTAATGAAAGATGCTGCCGAAATGAACCATTACGAGGCTTTAATGCAGTTGCAAAACCTAAAAATGATAAGCTATGCGCGTAAATATTACCGCCAGGTTACCGATTCAGATTTAACACAATGGCGCAATGAAACCCAGCAAATATTAAATGACTTAACAACAACATCTGATTACAGATATAATAGCAGCAGGGTGTACCGCATGCAGTACGAAACAGGCGGCAGGGGTAAAGAACTGGCCTTGCGCATGAAAAATATTATTGATACCCCAGCCTTTAACAATGAAAAAACAGCAACCACCCTTAGGGCTTTATTAGATTACTATCAGGTAAAGGCATTGTACCACTTTACCAATTTAGAAACCAATAAGGCTGAGCAATACAATGCTAAATTTTTGCAATTGCTTGATGAAAACCCTTTGCTGATGCAACTGCATGCCGATAGGTATTTTTCGGTGCTGAACAACTATTTAATTGATTGCCTGATACTAAAGAAATACGATACACTGGAAGAAGGCTTAGTAAAAATGAGAAGCTTGCCGCAAATGCCTGCTTTTAGGCGCTTAGTAAATTTTGAGGCAAATGTGTTCAGGCTTGGCTACTTGCTTGAACTTAACTACCGCTTTGCAACAGGCAATTTTACCGAAGCTTATAAGGCAATAAAACCAATTACAGCAGGCATAAAACTATACGGTGAAAAAATTGTAAAGCATAACCGCATAACCCTGCAATACCTTATGGCCTATGTGTGCTTTGCATTGGGCAAATACAATGATGCATTGGACCACTTATGGCCTATACTACAGGAACCGGAAACCGCCGTGGCCGAAGAGGTGCAACTGGCGGCACGTATGATGCAATTGCTTTGCCGGTTTGAAAAAGGCGAAACTATTTTGTTAGATAGTTTGATAAAATCGATAAGAAGGACCTTGCTTAAAAAGGATGACACTTACGACCTGCAACGAGCTGTACTTACTTTTATTAATACATCTTTACGTAATAGCACCATTAGCAATAAACAGTGGGAAGACCTGTATAAAAAAGCAGATAAATTAGCACAGCGTAAAACCGCCGCCGCCAACCTTAATCTTTTTAACTACCTTATTTGGATAAAGGCACATTGCCTAAAACAAAGTTTTGCCGAACTTTGGGTTAACGATTAACAGCCTACGCCGTGTTACTTTTTTTAGGTATAGTAAATACAAATGCGCTGCCGCTGCCCAGCAGGCTATCTTCAACCCAAATGCGGCCATTAAGGCGGTGTATTATTTTTTTACAAATAGATAAGCCAATACCGGTACCCGAATAACTATCGCGGCTATGCAAGCGTTTAAATATATCAAATACCTGTGCGCGGTATTGTACCGGTATACCAATACCATTATCATGAAACTCAATGCGGTGTAATTGGTCTTCAGGCTTATAAGCTACATATATTACTGCTTCATCAGCTTCGTTGTATTTTACAGCATTGGCCACCAGGTTCTGGAATAACTGAGTCATTTGGCTATAATCGCCAAGTATATTGGGTAAATCATCCCTGTCAATACGAAGCGGCTTACTACTGCTTGACGAAACAATTCGTTCTACATCATCCAGCACATCGTTTAAATCAACTAATCGCAACTCTGTGTCAATAGTAGCACGGGAAAAAGTAAGTAACGAGTCGATTAACTTATACATACGCTTAGCGCCCTCATTGGCGTAACGCATATAGGTCTGCTGGTCTTCGTCTAACTTACCGGTGCAGCTTTTCTCCAGCAATTGTATATAGTTGCTTACCATACGCAGCGGCTCTTTTAAATCGTGCGAGGCTACATAAGCAAACTGGTTCAATTCTTCGTTCGATTGCTTTAACTTCTCATTATACAATTCAACTTCTTCATTCTTTTTGCGCAATACATCCGATTCGCGCTCGCGCTTATTTAATTCAAATTTCAGTTTGGCTTCTTCTACCGCCGATTGCCTATCGAAATGCAGGCGTTCAGTAACCTCATCAACATATTGGTTCATTTTTTCATAAGCCTCAACATGCCTGCCAACTGCAGCTAAGTTAATGGCCCATTCGCGGTATATAACATTTAAATATACCCGCGCATTCGATTTTTTAAGTACCGACTCGGCACGCTCTAAATACTCAATAGCCTCATTGTTATCACCCTTCATCCGTAAGGCTTCGGCGCATTGAAATAATGTAAAACTTATAGCAGGCCCATTGTTTGTTTGTTGCAGTAAATCAATAGCCCGGTGCAGGGTTTGTAAGCCTTTTTCATACTGGCCCATGTGGCAATAACAAAGGCCAATGTTGCCAATGCACGATGCTTCGCCGTTAATATCTTTACCACCTTCATAGTAAGTAGCAGCTTTTTCAAATATTTCAAGCCGTTCTTCAATCGGGGTATCATCGGGCAGGCCGCCACCCTGCATATTCCACACCCTGGCAAGCCCTTCGCGGTAATTTATTTTTTCAAAAATATCAAGCGCCTTGTCGATGTAGTACATCCTGTCATCTTGCTCAACATCTATTTGCGAGTAAAGCTTAGCTATGTTATGATATGCATTGCCTAATGTAATAATTTCTTCCTGCTCTAAGTTGTCCATTCGCTCCAGTATAGTTACTGTTTGCAAATAGCAATCGCGCGACTGTATGTAACTGCCTGCTACATCTTTACAAATTCCAATAATATTATATGTTTGTGCCGCAATAATGGGCATATCTGCAACCTCGGGCATTGCTAAAAGTTGTTGGGCCAATTCTTCGGCGCCCAAAAAATCGGCATTAACGTACATAGCATAATGCAGCTTTTCGCGTAAGGCAAATATAAGCATGCTATGGTTCCGCTGTTTAAGGGCTTCGGCATAAGCTTCATCAGCATATTTGCTTCCAGCTCTATCCCTTCTTTCGCGGTACTCTTTGCTTAAATCAATTAATTCTTCAATAGTTAGTGTAGCTTGTTCCATGTGGGGGTGTGCCATTATTTGTGGCATATAGCCAAAAATAGAGAGAGCATTCTCCTTAATTCTCTTTTCTGTTAATTAATAATGCTGTATTATATGTTGAAACGAACATTACATAGGACATGTTGCAAAATCGGGAAATAATATACCCACTCGTGCTCCTTTTATTTTAATTATAATAAACCTTGCCATTCGGCATAAAATTGATGGAGGAAAGTTTCCATAAAACGATGCCGTTCCCCTGCCAATTTCCTGCCGGCGTTGGTGTTCATACGTTCTTTTAGTAGTAAAAGTTTCTCGTAAAAGTGATTAATAGTAGGCGCAGTGCTGTTTTTATATTCCTCTTTACTCATATTCAGGTTAGGTAGTATTGCAGGGTTATACAGTTCGCGGCCTTTATAGCCACCATAATTAAAGGCACGGGCTATGCCTATAGCCCCTAAGGCATCTAATCTATCCGCATCTTGCACCACATCCAATTCCACCGATTTGAAAGAGCTTTTAAAATTACCTCCCTTAAAACTAATGTTGCTTATTATATCAGTAACGTGTTGTATTACTGTAGCGTCAACTTCTAAACTTTGTAAAAATTGGCCTGCTTTGGCGGGGCCAATACTTTCATCGCCGTTATTAAACTTCGAATCGGCTATATCATGTAGTAAAGCACCCAGTTCAACCACCAAAATATTTACCTGCATATTGGCTGCAATAGCTTTTGCATTTTGCCATACCCGTTCAATATGAAACCAATCATGGCCGCCTTCGGCATTTTGCAATTCATGCTTTACAAAAGCAATAGTTCGTTCAATAATTTCTTGATGTGTCATAATACTAAATAAGAGATGGAGGGCTTATAAATACAATTGAAACCACCGAAGCGTAGCATTGTATGCATTTGTAATATCAGTACCGCCCCAACTGTGCCCTGCACCCTGCAGGCTTATAAATGAATTGGTAACGCCCAGGCTATCAAGCCTGTTGTGCAACTGCAACGCAGTATTATATGCTACTATTTCATCGTTAGTACCGTGAATGATTAATGTGGGCACTACCGTATTATTGGCAATCCAA
>Ga0164241_10004850_pt1 | contig 12862 bp, 12 predicted proteins | sample OricomyardsoilBY_FD_108780 | JGI IMG/M metagenome (GOLD analysis project Ga0164241, IMG submission 108780) | Backyard soil microbial communities from Emeryville, California, USA - Original compost - Back yard soil (BY) | ecosystem: Environmental > Terrestrial > Soil > Unclassified | place: USA...
GCCTCGATCTGCTCGGTCACCTCGTCGTCGGACACCGCGATGTCCTCGACCTCGGCCTCCAGGCCCTCCAGGTCCGGCAGCGTGATCTCCGGGCGTACCTCGACCTCGGCGGAGAACTGCAGGCTCTCCTTGTCGTTGAACTCGGTCACGTCGACCTCGGGCCGGCCGATCGCCTTCACCTGGTTGTCACTCACCGCCTGCGAGTACAGCTTCGGGAGCGCGTCGTTGATCGCCTCCTCGAGCACCGGCCCGCGGCCGACCCGCTGGTCGATCACCTGCGGCGGGACCTTGCCCTTGCGGAACCCCGGGACGGTGATCTGCGAGGCGATGCTCTGGTACGCCGCGTCGAGGCTCGGCTTGAGTTCCTCGAACGGCACCTCGACGATGAGCTTGACCTTGGTCGGGCTCAAGGACTCGACGGTGCTCTTCACGGTGGCGGTTCTCCTTGATCGATGACGTTCACAGCGTGGGCGACAGCCCGCGCTGCAGCGGTGCTGCAGGGGGTTTGTCGGGGCGACAGGACTCGAACCTGCGGTCTCCTGCTCCCAAAGCAGGCGCGCTAGCCACTACGCTACGCCCCGCAGTGACCGGACGAGTCTAGTCGACCCGAACCAGTGCTCGCGCCACCACCCCGACCGACCATGCCGATCAGGGCCGCACCCGTGGCGTTTTGAGTCCACCCCAGGGTATGTGGAATCATGTCCGAGCACCGCGGGTGTAGCTCAATGGTAGAGCCCCAGTCTTCCAAACTGGCTACGCGAGTTCGATTCTCGTCACCCGCTCGGACGACAGAAGGCCCCCAGCCACAGGGAATCTGAGGCTAGGGGCCTTCTTTCGCGTCTGGGCCAGATCAGGCCGCGTGCGATTAGCCAGCGATTAGGTCGTCGACACCGGCACCCCAGCGGCGCCCTCGCCGTCATCCCTTCGGGATCACCGAAAGGCCGCCTCGGAGGTGCATTGCGGCCGGTCATCCTGAGACACTACGTGGATCCACTCAACAGGCGCACCGGGGCGCCCCAGGCTCAGGCCGAACTGTCGCCAGGAAGGAGCGGTACGTGGAGCGCCGCACGCGTGGCCTGCGATCGAGGTCTCATATGTGCAGCGACAGACCCGGCACTTCCCCGCGCCAGACGTGCCCTCGGCCAGCCGCGTGCGATCAGCGAGCGATTACGAGGGGTCAGCCGGGGTCAAACGAGGTCGCTCGGCGGTCAGTCACCGCTTCACGCAGGGGCAGGAGGCGAGCGTGCCCGTTGACCGATCTTCCAAACTGGCTACGCGAGTTCGATTCTCGTCACCCGCTCGGCACACGAAAGGCCCCCAGCCACACGGATTCCGAGGCTGGGGGCCTTCGTCATGCCGAGACCGGTTTCCGGCGGCGTGCCCGCCGCGTGCCCTGACTGCCCGGGACCAGCACTCCGGCCGCCTCAACCCTGCCGGGGAGTCCAGCGCCCGCCACGCGCTTCGTCCACCTAACGGTGCTCCGCCACCTACGTGGGGATCCAAGACGGCCACCAGATCGGGACACCACCCGGGCATCGAGGGTCGGGGGAATCAGCTGGTGTGCCCTGCCAGGCGAACACGAACCACGCAAAGACGACCACCGCGGCAAGTCCGGCCAGTACGCCGAGCACTGTCTGAAGCCGTGTGCTGCCGGATACGACTGCGAAAACCAGGCCGAACAGGAACGTGTTGACGACCCACAGGAACGGCAGCACGAATAACAACAGTGTCCCGGAGTTGGCGCTGGCATTGACGCCGACGTCGCATGCCGCCCACCCATGGCCTAGTAGAGCCGCACCGCCGTAGGCAGCGGGTCCTCCAATCAGGACACCGAGGCGACGCCCAGTCGGAAAGCGATCTTGCCAGTAGGAAGGCTCCTCCACCACCCTGATCGACCCCCATCACATCCGATGGCCTCACACGCGCGCCGGACGCGCAGATTACACCCAATCGGTTACCCGCCGAGCTGTGAATCTCGCGGACCAGGGCGTGCCCGAGTTGGTGGTCGCGAGAGGTCACTCACGGGTTGTTGCGGGGCCAGGTTTCAGGCATCGAAACCACATCCAGGCGGGCTGTCGACCGCACTTCCAAACCCGAGCGGGGAGACCGACTCCCTCGACCCGCGTCGTCCACTGACCGTTGACCGCCAGCTCCCCCGCTTTGGACTGCCACCACGTCCCCGGTCGGCGAGTGAGTAGACCTGCTTCACCGTGGCGACCGGCCGCTCAGCTCGGGCCCGCGGTGTCGGGTGTGGGCCGAGTACCCTGAAGTGGATCGGACTAGCCGGCATCTCACTCTCTGGAGAACCACATGCCCGGCAGCAGTTTTGGCGCGTGCCCGCTCCGCTCCCGTGTCGATCCGCGCCTCTTGCGATTCAGCGCCGGCGCAACAGCGAGCGTGCTCGCCGTCGTACTGCTCATCGTCGACGTTGCTCGACCATTGGGTCTCGGCCTGCTCGCCTCCCAGGTCGCTGTGTTTGCGTTCACCGCGTTCGTGAGTTTTCAGTGGTCGTTGTGGGCGCAGATCTTCGCCCGTTTCATCTGGCCCCGGATCGGCGCGCCGGCCGAGTTGGAGGATGCTCGGCCGCCGAGATTCGCCCAATTCCTCGGCTTCGTGTTCACCGCTCTGGCACTGATCAGCTTTGCACTCGGCATCGATGTCGCCGGCTACGGCCTCACCGCTCTCGCCTTCGGCGTGGCAGCCCTCAACGCATCCACCGGGCTGTGTTTGGGCTGCAAGGCCTACCACCTGATCCGCCGACCGGAACCGGCCTGAGTCCGGCCCTTCGGCGCGCGGCCCCGGCCACGGACGGTGCCAGGGCGCCGTCCTCGCCAGACGACCGCCAATGCCTGTCGGCCAGGGGCAGGACAGCGTGTGCCGATCCGACCTGGTTCCGCGCATGCCGGTAGCACAGTGGATGCTGGCGGTGTGAAGGCCATTGAGACCTTTGTGGTCGACAGCGATGGATGGAGTCACGCTCAGATCGTGGATGCGTGCCGTCTGATCTTGAGAGCAGTTCAATGCAGCGTGAGCAGATACGAGACCGACGTACCGACCACCAGCGGTGACTGGCCGCCAGATGTGGTGGCCGCTGCCGACGTCCTGCGTGGTGTCGCCACCCGGACCGGTCGGGTTGAATCTCAGGGCTACGCGCGGACTGGGGCAATTCGCGCCGTTCGCGATGAGGTGTGGTCGGCTTTCGTGACGTTCGCGCCGTGGTCGTACGACGCCACGGTGTGGGACGTTGACGGACACGATTCCGTGTCGTTCGCCGACGAAGGCGAGTCAGTTGTCGTGCGCCTCGACCGGCATCGGTACGACGCGATCGCTGCTGTGCTGGGAGAGACCCGGTTGGTGCCAGAGGACGAATGGCGGCGCAGGCTCAAACAACGCCGCAAGCATCAAGCCTGAGCGTCACCGGCCTGACCCCGGTCCTCTCCGATCAGGTGGGGTGGGCCGCGGTGCAGGCAAAAGCTTTGTCTGGCTGGTAGTGCCGGCCGGTTCGGAGGAGAAGTAGAGCTGGCCGAGCATCCGGTTGAACAGGTGGCGTAGCAGGTGTGGCGTGTGGGCGAATGATCTTGCCCTCACGCCTGAGCCGCGCCTCAGGGAATGAATTCGGGGAAGCGGCGGAGCGCTTCGCGGACAAGTGGCGAGAACATCCGTGTGTCGCCTGCCGTCGCGAGAACTACACCTCGAACGTCCTCCGCCCCAATGTCTTGGACAACAGGGCTTGCCACCTCCACACGCGAGACAAGTCCTGCATGCGTGAAATCGATGAGCTGACCGGAGGAATCCCGGTCGACGTGGAACTCGAACGCGCCACTGTCGAGCACCCGAGCAAGCTCGACGCCGCATTCTTCCCGCAGTTCGCGGCGAAGCGTGGCCAACGCAGATTCACCACGCTCAGGCGAACCTCCTGGCAGGTCCAGAAGTCCCTCATACGGTCCCCGAGTCTTGCGCACCAGGACGATCCGAGCGTCTTGCCGCCAGACCGCGTAGACGCCGAAGTGCCTAGTAGGTTCCACATCGCCTAGTTCACCATCTCGCGGACCAGGGCGTGCCATCGCTGTGCGGATGCGGATGCGGATTGGCATCAGGGGTGAGTGAGCGGTGTTCCGGTGCGTACTGAGATGACGACGTCGTGGATTGCTCGGGTGACGGCTGCGGCGTGAGCCGGGTTCTCCACGAGGGAGGCGTGGGTTGCCCCTGGTACGACGCGATGGACGCTGTTGGTCGACAGAGTCACTGTCTTGTTCTGGTCAGCCATCCATCCCTGGGAGTTTCCCCGTTCGGCGGTCAGGACGACCAGTGGCTTCGCATCGAAGGTACGGAGTCCTCCCGCCTCGGCAGTGGACCGACTCGCGACGCCGTACTCCTCGAGCGTCCCGCTCATTTCCTTCCCGGTGGCGGCGGTGGCGCGGGCATCGTCGCGGTACTGCGGCGGTAGCTTCGAGAACGAGGTGTTGGCGAGAAGGCGGCCGATGCCCAGCCGAGAGGTCGTCGCGACCAACGAAGACACGTGCTTCAAGACGCTGTACGAACCCGCCGTCGGCGGGGGCACGGGCCCGTCCTTGGCGGCGGTGGAGTCGACCAGGACGAGACCGGCGACTTCCCCGGGATACCTTGCGGCATACGTCCTCACGTACAGCCCGCCAAACGAATGGCCGGCCAGGACATACGGCCCAGGAACCTGTGCACGGTCAAGAAGCGTGTGGAGATCTGTGGCGATCTGCTCACCATCGGGTGGACTTGCCGCCGGATCACTCCAACCACGCCCTGCCCGGTCGTAGACGCACACTCGGCCGTCACCGGCCACAGCAGGAGCGATCAACCCCATCGACGCCGCCGAACCGCCTGCACCGGGCTCAAGGATCACAGTCGGACCGCGTGAGCCGTGGCATTCCAGGTGAAGTCGGTACGGTCCCACGTCGACGAGTTGCCCAGCCATGGCAACCGCCGGCGCGGTGGACTTACTGATCCTTTGGTACCCGCCGCCCACGGCGAGAAGCGCCAGGATGACCAACACCGGGCACAGCAGCCACGTCCTGGTGCGGCTGTGCAGCTCACGCCTGGCGCGGACCCACACCCAGACGACCAAGACCAACACAGCCGGCGGCCAAACCCAACCCAGCGCGTCCACCACAGAGTCCGAGACCGTGAGCACCAACACACCAGACACGGCCATGAAGATCGCGGGTACGACGGCCCATCGTTGAGGTTGGTCGGTGAACCGCATGGACAGCGCCGCCAAGAGCGCCCACCCGAGCGCAAAGCCGAACAGCACCATCGCGGTGGAGAAATCCATGTCCACGGTGTCGACTGGCAGGAACGCGAGGATGATCGCCGCCGCGAACCCGGCAGCCAGCGATCCGGCCACCGCCATGCCGATACGCGTACCCGCTGACTCTGGTGCAGGGCCAGCACCCTGATCGGCGCCCGTGGTCTCAGTCGCACCACGCTCGGTCATGACAACCATCCCCCTTGCTGAGGGCCACCCCACCCTCGCCTTCCAGCATGCGCTCAATTCCCCGAGCGGTGGAACAATTCCGCCCCAGACCACGCAGTGCCATCCGCACGCAACTGGCGCCCCGACCCGGTTCGCCCGGATCTAGCGCGATCCTCGCTTCAGCCCCCGCAGATCACCCGTCGTACGCCGTTCGGGCGCAGTCCGCTCCCGGGGACCTCCACCCCACCGTCCACGCCACCCACCCCCTGGCCGACGTCACCGAAATCCACCAAACCCTCGACGCCCGAACCAACCTAGGCCGCCTGATCTCCACCCCCTGACCCCACCCCATCCGCGTCTCGCGCACCCGGGCTCCCCACCGCAGCCTGACCTTCCCCCTCCCCACCATCGCCAACTCCGCCACACCCATCCCGGGGAGGCTCCCCCTCCAAACCAGGCACAACTCTCCCCAAACCGGTTCGGGGAACACACCAACCACCGCAGACCCATCCGGGGAGGATCCCTCCCCCAAACCAGCCAATCCCGCTCCCCAAACCGGCCAAACCCCCTCCCCAAACCGGCCAGCTCCTCTCCCCGGACCGGTTCGGGGAGAGGAGCTGGCCAGAATCCCCCGAGCGCTCGTCCAGGTGACAGCGCGGTCTCAAGGCTCTGGTCGCTCATGATGGGGAGATGGGGCACGAACGGAAGATGGATCAGCGCGAGACCTTCGCCACGGTGGTCAAGCAAACGACCCATGCCTCCCCGGACGGTGAGCCGATGGAGATCAGGTCGCCGATCAGGGACCGCATGTTCGTCGACTCGCGCGGCACCACCTGGTTGATGCGACGGGGTGCGCTGCGGTGGAGCCGCCTTCAGCGGCTGATTCGCGACCCTGACGTCCCTGTGCTGCACGTCTACCTCGACGAGGTCAGGGAGGTACCGACCGCAGAGCGGGAGAGCCTCCTGACGAGAATCCGGCCGTACCTGAAGCCGTCGGGCGATGGACCCCGAACCGATGATCAGACCGATTTCCTGGCCGCAGAGTTCAAAGCCGACGGCCCCCGGTCGATGCTCGTCGTCGAGGAGTCCTGCTAGGTAGGGCCAACTTCCAGCGGCGTTCGGTCAGGTAGAAGGCTCTGCTGCCTGGCACGGTGCGGGAGTGTCGTTCCGGCATCGTCTCTCGTCGAGCCTGTTGGCGGGTGCCCTTTACGTGCCCTGCGCGGTCGTCAGCGTTTCTCGGGCTTCCAGGTCAGCTGGGCGATGGTTGGTGTAGTGGGTCGAGGCCGGCCCTTGACCGGGCCACCGAAGGAGTACTCGACCCGGTGCAGATGCCAGTCGTCGGACTTCTCCACGGTCTCCGAGTAGACCGGCAGCATGGTCTCGGGATCCACGTACCGGACGATGTCCATCGCGGCTGCCGCGTCGGGCAGCAGGAAGTACGGCTGGGCCTCCAGGTCGATTTCGGTCCACTTGAGCGCGTCCATGTACATGTCCGCTCCGGCCGGACTGGTACCGCCGTACGAGTGTGGCGTCACCTTGATCACAAGGCGCAGGTACTCCTTGCCGTTCCGGGTGACCATGCTCTTCCCCCGGGCAGTGATCAACCCTTTGTAGTCGCCGAGCTGCTTGACGAACACATCGGCTTGGTCCTTCGTCAGGCCGCCGACCCCGAGCCCGTCGTTCAGCCATGCGGCGTAGGGGCCCTCGGGGCACTTGTCCGCGGTCTGGCTCCAGTGTCCGGGGCCGGAGTAGAACCACATCGCGGACTTGTCCTGGCACCAGGTCGTCCACTCCAGCGTGGTCTTGCCGTGCGCAACGATCAGCTGGTTCTTCTCCAGCCGCACGTCCTTGGATCGGTAGTCGACCCCGGAGACCACGGATTCACGGGTACCGCCGGGATACGACTGCGGCGCCGAGTAGTACTCGTGGACCAGGTTGATCGACGGCTGCATCGCCTGCCGGCGCATCGACTCCAGGTAGAGCGCGCGGGCGTCGCCTTCCGGTGTCGCGGCTTTGGTCGGGGAGCTGGTCACCACCTTCAGGCCCTGGTCTCCATCGCTCTGACCGCCGACCAACCCGCAACCGCCTACCGCCGCCAGCGTGACTAACGCCAGGCCATATCGCAGACAACGCACCGCAGAACTCTCCTTGCTTTCCCCAGTTTCGGTCGATGACGATACGCCGGGACAGGGCCGATCAGCCGGAGTGGCTTGCCATTCGGACGAATCCGCGACCGTTCGAGCCCGGCAACTGACACGCTCGGCTCGCCGGGGAGCGGCAGCCGGGTCAGCGTGCATGCAGCGACCAGCGATCCTCGTCGAAGTCCCGGATGGCGTCGACTACGGTTCGTACGGTGTCGCGAACCAACGATCTCGGTTTCGTCAGGTACGTCGTCGATCGGTTGGAGTCGGCTGGTGTCAGGACATGGCTGTTCGGTGGTTGGGCTGAGGAGTTGCTCGGGCTGAGGTTGCCCGGTCCGCACCATGACGTCGACCTGCTGTATCCGGCCGGGAGTTTTGACGCTGTGGACGTGGTCCTTGCAGATGGTGACGTAGAAGAGATCACGGCCAAGCGGTTTCCGCACAAGCGGGCCTTCGAGACCGAGGGCATCATGGTCGAACTGCTCCTACTGCAGGGCCCTGATAACGCTCCATTCACCGACTTCTGGGGTGCCAGTCGTTACGAGTGGCCCTCCAATGTCTTCGGCATCCAAGCCGGCGGACTCCGGGTGGCCAGTGCCATGGCCCTGATCGACTACCAGGCCACATGGCGGGACCGGTTGCCATCAGTGGACGGCAAGCAGGTCAGTTCGCAGGAGTGGCTCGAACACCAGAGCAGCTGACCCGCTCGAGCCGGCTCGGAACGGCCAAGCCCGGACCGCCAGGCCATCACAATGGCGCCGCTCCCGCGAAATCGCGCTCGTCTGAGGCGGCAATGCGTGGCGGGACGTCATTGTGATGGCCTGGCGGTCCGCAACCTCTGCGGCAGGCTCGCGCGGGACGAGCAAGGGCCGCTCGAGGCGCTTGGTGGGCCGGTCGTCAGTCGGGGGTGGGCGCTCCACCCAGGAAGCCGGCCCAGAACGCGCTCTCTGCCTCGATGTCTGCGGCATCGAAGACGATCATCCGGTGTCTGATGTCCATGGCTCAGCCGTCCTGTGGGTGGAGGTCTACGGCGCGGAAGTGGTCGGCGGCTGCTTGGATCGCGGCCGTGCGGGTACGGCGGGCGGCCGGGTCGGTGTCGTTGTCGGTGGTTTCGCCGTCGATGAGTTCGCGGATGATGTCCGCGTGGCCGGCGTGTTGAGAGGTCTCGGCGGTCATCCGGATCAGCAGTACGCCGAGTGTGGTGTGTTGGTGGCCTTCGGACCAGTGGGCGACGTACCCAGGGCTGTTCAGGTCGAGCTCGGTGATCGTGAGGTCGGAGTGTGCGCAAGCCCGCCGGTAGACGTCGATGATGTAGTCGCTCGACTCGTCCGGGGTGGCCCACATGTCGATCTCGTCGCGCGGGTCGTCGCGGAACCACGACGGCCGCTCGACCGGAGGGCGTCCGAACGCCTCCCCCAGGTACCCGTATTCCAGGCCGGCCAGGTGCTTCACCAACCCCAGCAGATTGGTTCCTGTCGCGGTCAGGGGCCGGCGCCGGTCGTACTCCGACAACCCGTCCAGCTTGCCGACCATCACTGCCCGGCTCGAGCGCAGTACCGCCAGCAGCTCGCCGTTGAGGTCCACTGTCTTCACCCCGTTGTCTTCGGCAGGTCGAGCGTCGTCAGGAGATCGTCGTCGGTCTCCGCGGCGAGTTACGGGTTCTGGCGGAGGAAGGCGACGGCGTCGATGGTGGCCGGCGCTGTGGAGGTGGAGACGATCTTGATGGCGCCGGAGCGGTAGGGGGTGATCGGGAGATAGGTCAGTTTGCGGGCTGTGGTGGTCGCTGCCAGCGAGACGGTGCCGATCTTGATGTTGGCGTGGTAGATGTCGACGCGGCCCTGGCCGGGGCCGTGGATGGCGACGAGGGCGATCCGGGCTCCGGCCTCGGCGGTCTTGGTGAGGTAGGCGCCGTTCGCCTTCAGGATCGAGGTTGTGCCCTTGAACGCCAGCGTGCTGGTCGAGCGGGTGACGGTGCCGCTCGAGGTGAGCGCGCGGTCGTCCTGCGGGGCGGCGGAGCAGAGCTGTGCCGACCACGCGGACAGGTTGCCCAGGTAGTCGCGCGACCGGACCATGAAGCACTCGTCCCAGCCGAGCCGCGGTGCCCAGGTGATCGACCGGAGCTGGGTGTTCTGCCAGACCGCCGGGTAGATCCAGCTGCCCAGAGGGCTCCCCGGCGCCGCAACCTTGTAGACGACGTCGTACGACGCGATGCCGATGTCGTCCTTGTAACCCCAGCTGAAGGTGGCCTGCGCCCCCAACTGAACCCTGTCCCCGATCCGCAGTGTGACCAGGGAGGGCGCCGTACCGTCGACCTCGCTGCAGTACGACGAACTCCAGGCACTCAGGTTGCCCGCGTAGTCACGTGCACGGACCTGCCAACAGGTGTCGGTGCCGAGCGGAGCGGTGGTGCTTGCCGCGGTCCCCTTCAGCCCCTGCCAGCCCGCCGGCTGGTTCCAGGCGCCGTACGGCGAGGTGCGGTTGGGGCGGGTCTGGGTGCGCAGGTCGTACGTGGCGACCCCGGATGCGGGAGAGTTCGGGTCCGCGGGGTCGGTGAACGCCCACTCGAACGCGATGCTCGTGTTGTCGCGGATCCGCTCACCCGCGGACGCGCTGGTCAGCACCGGCGCTGTGGTGTCTGGTCGCTGCTGCGGGTCCACGGCCAGCCAGGTCAGGCTGATCACGCGCGGCTTGTTGTCCGGGTCGGCGTACACGATCTTCGCTGCGCCAGAGCCGTCAGTGCTGAAGCTGGTCGGCTGCGGCCGGATCGGTCCGTAGAGACGCTGGCCCAGGGACTGGTCGTTGAGATCGGTGACCAGCAGGTCCCCGGTCGGCGTCGTCTGGACCGTGAATCCGTTGCCCACCTGGGCGTTGGCGGCCACGATCAGGTTGCGCGGAGCCTCCGGGCCGTTCACGTCGACCACCTGGTTGCAGCCGCTCAGCAGGGCCCAGCGACCACTCACGCGGCCCGGGCCGACCGTGCAGGCGCCTGCGACGAGGATCGTCTTCTCCGTACCGGTGCTCAGGTCCTTGCCGACCAACTGGCCGGGCTCCGTCACCTTCCACACCGTGCTGCCGACCATGGCGAACGGGGGCGCGTAGTCGGCCAGCTTCGCCTTGGTCGCCACGTCGTACACCTCGGCAGTGGCCGCGCTCGCGACCTGGTGCGACACGAGCTTGCCGCCCTTGCCCAGTACGACGTCATCGGCCGCGGGGAAGGTGAGCCCGCCGATCTTCGCCGTACCCGCTTGGAAGGTGAGGAGCGACGAGCCCTCGAGCTGAAGGGGTTTGGTGTCGTTGGAACCGCCGGTGGCGGTCCATGTGGTGCCGTTGTTGGTGGTGTCGTAGACGGCGTGGCTCTGGTAGTCCGACACCGTCACGCGCGCGCCCGACATGCCGACGTCGGCCGCCGTACGGTTGGCGACCAGCGTCCCCTCCCCCAGATGCTGCGGTGGATCGGCAGCCATCACCTGACTGGCAGCCAGCGGAACGAGTACGACGACGCAGGCGGCAGCAGCCACCTTGGCCCGCAGATTCACCACAAGAACCCCCCTCGCGGCGCTCCCCAGCACCGCACGACACAAGTCGGCACCCTAGCCACCAACCCACGTCCAAGGGAAGCGACCACCCAGAGCATTCCTCCCCTCCCGGTGTTGCTTGTGTTTCGCGGGGAGTGAACATGGTGTGCTGGGGGCGAACAGGTGTAGTCGGGGGACTCTGCTGAGTGACAGGTTGCCTGGCATGACATGGGTCGTGACGGGTGAGTTCCGCAAGCTGTGGGTCGGGCAGTTGGTGTCTGCGTCGGGCAGTGCGATCACCACTGTGGCGTTGCCGCTGGTGGCTGTGGTCACGCTGCAGGCATCGGCCCTGCAGATGGGTCTCCTGGCGGCTCTGACCATCGCACCGCACCTCGTCTTCGGGCTGCCCGCCGGAGTCTGGGTCGACCGGTGGCCGCTGCGCCGCATCCTGGTCGTGACGGACCTCGGTCGCGCCGTACTGCTCGGCACGATCCCGTTGGCCGCGGCGACGGGATCGCTGCGCATCGAGCAGCTGTACGTCGTCGCAGTACTGACCGGAGTGCTGACTCTGCTCTCGGACACGGCGTCTCTGACGATGTTGCCGTCGCTGGTTCCGCGAGAGGACCTGATGCGGGCCAACAGCGCTGCACTGCTCAACGTGAACCTCGCCTCGACGACCGGTCCGTCGGTGGCCGGCGTCCTGGTACAGGTGCTCACTGCGCCGTTCGCGATCCTCGTCGACGCAGCGTCGTACCTCGTCTCGTCCGTCGCCTCCTACCTGATCCGCGAACCAGACCGAGCACCAACGGACCGACCCCAGGTGAAGCTGACGGCCGGCCTGCGGGCGATCTTCTCCAACCGGATCCTCACCTCGCTGACACTCTCTGCGACCACCGCTGCGCTGGCCGGTGCGCTACAGGGTCCGCTGGTCGTCCTCTACCTCGTGCGTGAGCTGCACTGGTCGCCTGGGTTCGTCGGCATCGCGCTGACCGCGTTCGGCGTCGCTGCTGTGGCCGGGACCTTCGTCGCCACCCCCTGGTGCAACCGGGTCGGCATCGGCCGCGCGTACCTGTCCGGCGTACTCCTGGCCTCCCTGTCCGGTGCTGCCCTGGCGACGGCCGTCACCCCGATGATCTACGTCGGCCAGGCACTGTCCGGCCTCGGCATGTCGCTGTTCGGCGTCCCGCAGCGCACCCTCCGTCAGACCCTCGCCCCGGCCGGACTGGTCGGTCAGGTCACCGCCACCTGGCGCACACTCGTCATCGGCGGCCAAGCCGTCGGCGCCGCGACATCCGGCCTCCTGGCGACCGCCATCGGCATCCGCCCGACCCTCCTGATCGCCACCGGCGGCATGCTCCTGGGCGTCCTGATCGCCTTCCTCTCCCCACTCCGGACCTTCCGCACCCTCCCCGCCGAGACCCCGGTCAATGCATAGCTGGCGGACGCGGTCCGGTACGCCCTAGGCGTACGGCGCCTGGGGTGGCGCGGAGCACGCTGCAGGTCCACTATCTGCCGGTGACGGCGTTCCGCACGGGCGAGATCCGGGTCGTCTCGGTGCGCACCGGTGGTGATCGATGGCGTGGCGCTCTTGAGGTCCTAGGACTGATTGCGAAACGCAATGAGCCTCGGCCCCGTCACCGCGTGGTGGCGGGGCCGCTTATTGCAACAAGCGGTAATTCATCGGCGGGGAATGGAATTGGGGGGACAAGCGCTTACCTGGTGAGCGATACTGGAAAGTGCGCCGTTTTCCGGTCGCGAAA
>Ga0164241_10004851_pt1 | contig 12861 bp, 11 predicted proteins | sample OricomyardsoilBY_FD_108780 | JGI IMG/M metagenome (GOLD analysis project Ga0164241, IMG submission 108780) | Backyard soil microbial communities from Emeryville, California, USA - Original compost - Back yard soil (BY) | ecosystem: Environmental > Terrestrial > Soil > Unclassified | place: USA...
CAGGGCGAAACCCTATATGGCATTGCCTTTACATTGTATATTTTGGCAATGCCATATAGGGTTTCGCCCTGCTTAACGGTATGTTTAGTGCCTTGGGCATTTACTACAAATACCGTCAATCCAAAATACAATCCAAACAAAATCCTCTTCATGGTAATTCTTTTATTTATAACTATGCAAAGCTATTGCCACATTTGCAGCAACATGACAGGAACTCGACACATACTAACAACAATAACGCTAATACTGTGTAGTATATTACACATGCAGGCACAGCAAAAAACTGTTTATCAGTTTGATATTCATGATGAAATAGGGCCTTCAATGAGCCGACGCACCCTAAAGGCAATTACAGAAGCTGAGAAAATGAAGGCCGACTACATTTTATTAGATCTTAACACTTATGGAGGCTTAGTGGCCGATGGTGATGAAATAAGGACAGCATTACTTAAAACCAAAATACCTACCATCGTATTTATTCAAAACAATGCTGCTTCGGCGGGTGCGCTTATTTCTATAGCCTGCGATTCGATATACATGACCCCGGGCAGCACCATAGGGGCCGCAAGCGTGGTTAACCAACAGGGCGAGCTAATGCCCGAAAAATACCAAAGCTATATGCGCAAAAAAATGCGTGCTACTGCCGAAGAAACAGGACGAAACCCCTTAATTGCCGAGGGTATGACAGATGAAAACCTGGAGATAGATTCGATAAAAGCAAAGGGGAAAATTGTAACCTTTTCGACTAAAGAAGCTATTAAATACGGATACTGCAACGGACAGGTTGGAACAGTGCAGGAAATATTGCCCATGCTTAAAGGCGGACCTTACGTTGTTGTTAAACACCACGAATCGTTTATTGAGGGTATTGTACTATGGTTGGTTAACCCTGCTATATCAGGCGTTTTGCTATTAGTTATTTTTGGGGGTATTTATTTCGAATTTAAAGCACCGGGCACCTTCTTCCCTATTGGCGTATCGATAGTTGCTGCTTTAATGTATTTCGCACCTTTGTATTTAGAGGGGCTTGCGGCCAACTGGGAAATATTGATTTTTACGGCGGGTATTATACTTATCCTGCTCGAAATATTGGTAATACCGGGGTTTGGCGTTACAGGCATATCGGGCATAGTGTTAACCGTAACCGGCCTTACATTGGCATTAGTACGCAATATAAATTTCGACTTTACATTTGTTCCTCATGGTGCCGTTGGCTATTCGCTTTTAATGGTAGCAGTAGCTATGGCCCTGCCTTTAATAGTGTTGTTAGCCTTTGGTCAACAGGTTTTTTCTTCAGCCATATTTAGCAAGGCAGGCGTAGTAGCTGTTAATAGTAAAGCCGAAGGCTATTCTGTTCGCGATAATACCTTAACTGCTTTTGTAGGCTTAAAGGGTGTGGCTGCAACTACCTTGCGCCCGGCAGGTAAAGTAGAAATTAACGCCGAGCGGTATGATAGTATTACCGATGGTGGATACATTGAAAAAGGAACTGAAGTAACAGTGCTGCGTGTGCAGGGTACTTATTTAGTAGTAGCATAAATATAAGTAGGGTATGTTGTTTTTAAAAATGCTTATAAAACGCTTACTGTTACTTGAAGTACTATACCAGTTTTGCCGTATTGTTTACTTTTTAGTTAATTATAAATACTTTACCCCGCTTACATTACCGGGGGCTTACCAAATTTTTATAGGTAGTTTACGTTTCGATGCTTCAACTATAGTATATAGCAATGCATTGTATATAGCCATGTTTATTTTGCCATTTAATTTCAGGCATAATAAAACATACCAATTAATAGCCAAGGGCATATTTTTACTTAGCAATGGTATATTTTTATTGGCTAACCTTGTTGATAGCGCCTATTTCCCGTTTCTACTAAGGCGCACTAATGCCGCTTTTTTTCTTGAGTTTAAAAACGATACCAACCTTTTAGCCAGTTCAGGCAAATTCATATACTCATACTGGTATATATCGCTACTTATTATTTTGGTATTGTGGGTGCTATATAAAAGCTATGTATTAATTAAAATGCCGAACAGGGAAGACTATACACCCAAAAAAAATGTATTAGATGCTATACTGCTACCTTTTATTGTGGTTATTTGGCTTGGCCTGGCAAGGGGAAGTTTTGTACCGAGTAACAGGCCTATTAATAACAGTTATGCCGGCTTTTACATTACTAAGCCTAACGAAGTAAACTTAGTAATAAACACACCTTTTTCAATAATGATGACATGGGGCAATATACAATTGCCTGAGGTACATTATTTCTCATCGTTGCAGGAAGCGGCTCTGTATTATCAACCAGTACAATGCTATCACCAGACAGATTCGGCAACGGGTAAAAACGTAGTAATAATTATTGTTGAAAGCCTAAGTCGCGAATTTGTGGGTTCGCTAAACGATACTACAAATGGGTATAAAGGTTACACCCCATTTCTTGATTCATTAATTGGCAAGTCGTTGGTGTTTAATAACGCCTATGCCAATGGAAGAAGATCGATAGAAGCTATACCATCAGTAGTAGCATCTATACCCTCAACAAACGAAGCATACACTTTAACGCCCTACAATGGCAATCAAATTAATTCAATAGTATCGTTGCTTAAAAAACGAGGGTATAACAGTTCTTTTTTTCATGGGGCACATGCGGGCTCTATGGGTTTTGCCGCTTTTATGAAATTAGCCGGCGTTGATAACACCTATAGCAAAGATGAATACGGAAACGATAAGGATTATGATGGAACTTGGGGTATTTGGGATGAAGAGTTTCTGCAGTTTTGTTCCAATAAAATGAATGGAGATAAGCAACCGTTTGTGAGTGTAATATTTACAGTTTCATCTCACCACCCGTTTAAAATACCCGAGCGTTATAATAATACTTTTGATAAGGGCACCCTACCCATACACCCTACCATACAATATACCGATATGGCATTGCGAAAATTTTTCGAAAGCGCCTCTAAAATGCCCTGGTATAATAACACCGTGTTTGTTATAACAGCCGACCATGCCGCCCCTTATAACTACTATAACCAATATCAAAACGTAATGGGGTACTATGCTATTCCTATCCTATTTTATACTCCCGATTCAACTCTTATCGGCAACCGTAACGGATTAATACAACAATCAGACATATTTCCAACTTTGGTTGACTATTTAGGCATAAATGATACTATTGTAGCTTTTGGCAGCAGTGTTTTAAACAATAACGAAAACCATTTACTTGTAAATGATTACGGGGGTATGTACCAAGCCATGTATAACAATTTGCTTTTACAATACGATGGAAATAAGGTGTTGGGGGTATATAAGTTTAAAGAAGATGCAAAGCTTGAACATAACATTATGGGCCAAAACCCGGTAAAAGAGGAAGAAATACTGCTAAAGTTGAAAGCATTTTTACAACAATACTCAACCCGTGTGCGACAAAATAAAATGCTACCTTAACCCTATAATTTAACTATGAAAATAATTGGCATAATACCGGCCCGCTATGCATCTACCCGTTTTCCGGGTAAGCCCTTGGTAAATATTGGCTGCAAGCCTATGATACGCCGCGTATATGAACAAGCTAAGCAGGCCAAAAGCCTTACTGAAGTAATAGTTGCCACCGATGATGAAAGAATATTTAATACAGTTTTAGCCTTTGGAGGGAAGTCCATGATGACCTCGCTAAATCATTTAAATGGTACCGAACGCTGCGCCGAAATAGCAGATGCAATTGATGCAGATATTATAGTAAATATACAAGGGGATGAGCCGTTTATACATCCCGAACAGATTGATTTAGTTGCAAGCTGTTTTACAAATGCCGATACACAAATAGCTACGTTAATAAAAGAGCATATTTTGGATGATGAACTGCGAAACCCATCTCGCATAAAAGTGGTAGTTAACAGTCAAATGCAGGCACTATATTTTAGTCGTAGCGTTATCCCCTATCAACGAAATACAGATACTAATACCAAATATTATAAACATATTGGTTTGTATGCGTACCGTACCGATGTGCTTAGTCAAATTGTTAAATTAGCACCATCGCCGTTGGAATTAGCCGAAAGCCTGGAACAATTGCGGTGGTTAGAAAACGGATATAGCATACAATGTGCCATAACCCCCCACGAAAGCCTATCGATTGATACACCCGAAGATTTACAATTGGTAAGCCACCTTGTATAAAATGTAATAGCTTTGCAATATCGACCATACACCCTATTGGGGCATTACTAAACAAATCGAATGGCAAGAAATAAGAATAACGTAACTTTAAAAGATGCGTTAGAAATGATGGTGAAAGAACTAAAACTTAAACCCCGTATTGATGAAGTGCACATACGCGAGGAATGGGTTAAACTAATGGGGGCACCTATTGCCAAATACACACAAAATATATCGCTTAAGGATGGTAAACTTTATATTAAAGTTACATCGGCAGCATTGCAACATGAACTAAGCTACTCGCGAGGGAAAATTATTGAATTGTTTAACAAAGAATTAGGCGAGGAAATTATTAAGGAGGTTATCATATTTTAAACCCAACGGTACAATCAACATATAGCTGTGTACATAACCAACACTTACCTTACATAAAACGTATATCTTGCATTTTAGCAATGACCAATCGTAATATCGTCACCTATTTTATCGGGCTATGCTTATTAGTATGTAACCTGTATAGTTACGGGCAGGGTACTGCTAAGCCTACAGGCACTAAACCAAGTCAAAACTCCGGTCCGGCAACTCCTATTGATATGAAGGAAATTGAGTTGCGGATGATGATGGTTGATGCCATGTTGGAACTTAACCAAGCTATGCTGGAAGGCGTTAGGGCCAGCATAGATACGCTTAACTTACCCGAAAATGAGCTGGCACCCAAAACGAAAGACATGCAGACGTCGCTTATAAGGATGAAAAGGCTACGCGATAAAACCCTGCTTATGCCTTACTTGGAACATATACAAGATAGTTTACGAAATGAAATAAAAGAGCTGACCGCAGAACGAAAAAATTTAGAGAGAACCATTCATCCACTTACTGAAATAAAACCTGTAGTACTTAAACCCGATACATTATTTGCAATAAACGATACACAATCAAACATAGTAACCCCTACAGGGGCTGATGTGAAAACGGATCAAAATAGTATTGTATTATATTCTGATACAGAACCAAAACCGGAAGTTAAAAAGAGCGATAAGCGAAAGAAGAAGAATACAGGCAACTATATATCCGATACCATATTAGTTTTCGACATAGGTACCTTACAACCCGAGCCTGAAATAGCCGCACCAATTTCGAAAATAAATTATGCCGATACATCCATCTTATCAAAACCTGCTGACGATACCAGTTATAACCTAAAAATTAAACTACCTAACAGTAATGATTCATTAGTTATTAAGCCAATTAAAAATAAGACTAAATCTAAGGTTGATCCATCGGTTGTTGTTATAGGCGATACATTGCCTGACAAACCTGTTGAAACCATTGCAGATTTATCACCAACGTCAATACCTGAAGATTCATTACCTATAATTAAAGCACAGTTTTTTTTGAAGCGTGCGCAACGAGCTATAGCAGATAAGAACTACAAAAATGCGAATCAGTACCTGGAAAAATCGATTGAGTTAAACCCAAATTATTACGATGCATGGTTTGCAAAGGCGGAATTAGATGCCACTAACGGCTCGGAGACAGATGCCTTTAAAGAATATGAAAAGTGCTTGCAATTAGATAGCACACAAGCACAGTTATATTATAGCTTGGGCAATTTGTACAATAAAACCAAACGCAAAACTGAAGCACACCAAGCATACGATAAAGCCATTAAAATTAATGCTACATACGTAGACGCACTAATGGCGCGTGCTATGTTATTTAGAGACATGAAACGCTTTTTAGAAGCTATTATAGATTATAACAAAGTGGTAAAAGCTGAAATTACATATTACAAGGCTTACCGCGAAAGAGGTATATGCCGTATTGCCATTAAAGACTATGAGAATGCCGCCGATGATTTTACCCGCTTTTTAATATTTGAGCCTAACAACGGCGAAGTATATTATTATCGCGGTATGGCACGCATTGCAGTGAATGAATTAATGGACGGTTGCCTTGACCTTTCAACCGCTTTGGAAAAGGGTTACAAAGACGCAGAAAAGGCTATAAAGAAAAACTGCGAATAGCAACTATAACGGCATGACAATCATAGTTTTCAAAAATACCCTAAAGTTTGCGTTAGCATTATGCTTATTTGCTATAGTTTCATGCAATAATCAGCAACAAAAAATAGTTGACACCCAAAAGCCAAAGCGCTCACTTACCGATTACTTTGATAAAAAGTACCTGCTTTATAAGCTACCTTCAAATTTTTACAAACAAAATGCTTTAAGCCAAAGCTACAGTTCCGACAAGCCATCAATAGATAACTTTGGATTAATTATTCAGTTTATGCCATTGGGTTATGCCGATACACTGAACCTGCAGTATACGCACATATACAGTAGTAAATGTGTTTACCATACAAATGATAGTATGTATAAGTATGCCGAAGTGGCATTCCCTAATCCTTGCCTTACTAACGATAATGCATACGCACAGGTTAAAATAACCAATACAGCTTCCATAGCAAAACAAATATCTCTTCGTGTATTTTACCAAAACACCAGTTACTGGTATAGTACCGATTCAAATTTTACCAGACAGGACACAAAAGTGTTAGACAATTATTATGGAATGTCGGATGTAGTATTGGCTACAGTACCTGCCAATACCGATACCATAGTACAAATACCTTATACTATAGGCATGAACCCAAAAGGCGAGTTTAATTACGACCCCGCCAAAGACCCAGCACGCCCCGGCAATTACGAATTTATGCTAGTTGCCTCAACTGCCAATACTTCGCCTTTATTAAATAAAACTTTTGATTTAAAAGCAAATAATCCATTTGCCATTTCGCATACAATTAACCACAACAACACTGATATGGCGTACGTGGGACCACACCATTTTAAGTTTGTTTTTTTAGATGAATATTTCGATGGCACCAATGACTTAAACCCAAAACATGCATACATTGTAAAGAAAGGAAATGAAAAACGGCTTTGTGATACTTGCAGCAATTGGTATAGGGCAGTTATTGATGAGCATTGGAATACCGAAGATTATTTTAACGGCTTTATACAGCATGCTAATTTTGTAAAGGCTGAATATGGTATCAATCGCAATAACTGCAGAATTGATTCGAATGGTATTGATATTACTATTCCGGCATCGAAACGAGGTGAGTATAAAAAAACATGGGGTGAACTACTTTTCGGGCAGTCGTTTAAATACGGGCACCTTACAGTGCGTGCAAGATTTGCACAAATGTTTAATGTTACCGGTTCGCCAAATGGAATAATACATAACCTATGGCTTTACCAACGCGACCCTGATGAAATAGATACAACTAACCCATATCACCATATTCAAAATAGCTTAAGTAAGCAGCCATACGAAATTGATTTTGAAATGTGGAGTAGTATGGAAAATGTAAACACTATGTGGGATGCTAACGCATTTATCAATTATTCGATAGTGGATTATATGCGTAACCCTAATGTGCAATTAAAACCCGGTGAATACAAACAGATGGGAAATTATAAGGCAGATAGATTGAATGACAGGCAGGCCGGTATAGCGGGCAAAGATTTAAGTAGGGAGTTTTTCAATTCATTCCACACTTATGAATTATACTGGTACCCCGACCATGTGCGCTTTTTGCTTGATGGTGAAGAAACCGCTGTATTAACTAAAGATATGGCAGCCATACCTGATAAATATATGTTTTTATGGATTGGCTCGCCTATGTATCAGGATGGCACTTACTATGCACAATCAAACATTCCCTTTTTGAAGGAAGATAAGCATACTATTATTGATTATATTAAAATTGAGTAGCGCTACTCAACTATGAACCAAGGGTTCAATAAATTTTCTTTGTTATAAATAAGTGGTTCTTGGGTTTCGGCGTTAATTACTGTGCGGCCTGCATATTTGGCAACTGCATGTGCTGCGCCTGTATCCCACTCCATAGTAGGGCCAAAGCGAGGATACACATCGGCTTTACCTTCAGCAACCAAACAAAATTTTAATGAACTGCCCGACGATAAAAATTCTACCTCCTTACCGCCAGCCTTTAGCCTATCAACAAAAGCAACAGTTTCGGCACTTAAGTGCGACCTGCTACCTACTACAATTACTTTACTTTTATGCCTGTAGTGCACAGGGTTAGTCAATCTTTTGTAACTAAGGCCATCATCCTTTAATTTAAATGTGCCTAAACCCTTTGCCCCCACATACATTAAATTTAAAGCAGGAGCATATACTATGCCTATAACCGGCTCGCCTTCTTCTATCAAAGCAATGTTTATGGTAAATTCCCCATTCTTTTTAATAAACTCTTTAGTTCCATCAATAGGGTCAATTAGCCAAAACCGTTTCCAGTTTTTACGATCTTCATAAGGTGTTAACTTATTTTCTTCGGATATTACAGGAATATCTGGATACAGTTCTTTCAGTCCGCTTATTATAACCATATTCGATTTTGTATCAGCCTCGGTAAGCGGCGAATTATCAGCCTTTATTTCAACTTCAAAATCCTTAGAATATACTTCCATTACAGCATCGCCCGCTTTATTGGCTATCAATAACAGCTTCTCTATATTAATCTCTTTATACTCCATACTATTCATTTAGCAACTTAATGCAGCGTTCAATACTATTACGCCAATAGGGTATTTCGCGATTAAACGTTTCTTTAAATTTTCGCTTATTCAAAACACTGTACTTAGGCCTTTTTGCAGGTGTAGGATATTGGTACGTTTCAATAGGTAATATTTTAGTGCTCAAACCTGATATATCGCGTATAGCCATGGCAAAATCATACCAGCTTGCGACCCCTTCGTTACTAAAATGATATATACCTGCATGCCAGCTATCGCGTTGTATTATATCTAATATTGCTTCAGCCAAATCTCGGGCGTAGGTAGGGCTTCCAATTTGATCGGCAATAACAGTAAGTTGTTCCCGTTCGCGGCAAAGCCTCAATATGGTTTTCACAAAATTATTACCAAAAGAAGAATACACCCATGATGTACGTATTATTAGCGCATTGGAATTGTTGTTAATTACCTGCTTCTCTCCTTCCAACTTACTGGCGCCATATACACTTAGCGGGTTTGTTGCATCATCTTCCTGAATAGGACGCCCCATATAACCATCAAAAATAAAATCGGTACTAATATGTACAAACCTGCAATTATTATCGGCGCAAACCAATGCCAACAATCCAGCACCATCGGCATTAACTTTGTATGCCAATTCAATCTCACTTTCAGCTTTATCAACTGCGGTATATGCTGCGCAGTTAATTAAAACATCGTACTTAGTTATGGTAAAAGCATTCCGTACATCTACCTCATTTGTTATATCCAAATCGCTATGGCTTATAAAAGTAAATGAGTGGTTTTCGAGCAACGACGATAGGAAGTTAATTTCTGTGCCTACCTGCCCATGCGCACCCGTAACTAAAACTTTTTTCATATTCCGTACGTAAAGTTATTGGTACTATTAGCCAAAGTTGGCAATACCTTATCCTTATCCGAAACTATAGCATTGCTGATATCCAGACCCCAATCAATATTTAATTCAGGATCGTTGTATAATATACCGCCTTCACTTTCTTTCGAATAATAGTTATCGCATTTATATTGAAAAATACAGCTTTCGCTAAGTACTGCAAAGCCGTGGGCAAAACCGCGGGGAATAAATAGCTGCTTTTTATTTTCGGCAGTTAAAAGCAACGAAAAATGTTTGCCAAATGTTGGTGACCCTTTACGAACATCAACTACCACATCCATTACTTCACCTTCAACTACACGCACCAATTTAGCCTGGCTTATAGGGTTTAGCTGATAGTGTAACCCGCGCAATACCCCTCGTTGCGATTTTGATTCATTGTCCTGCACAAAATTGGCATTAATACCTGCTTCATTAAATGTGGCCTGACTGTAACTTTCAAAAAAGTACCCGCGGCTATCAACAAACACACGCGGCTCAAAAATCAATAAACCCGGCAAGCCGGTTTCAATAAATGGCATATACTATAACAAGGTTTTGTTTAATAATTTATCATCATTTAATATCTTCTCTAAATACTTATTCTCGAGGCATGCCTTTATTGATTCCATTTGCCGCGCATTGTGCAAATCGGTACCTACAAAATTCACCAATTTTTCATCAATTAAACGTTCGGCTGTAACTTTGGCATCTTTACCATATTTACCCATTAACGACATAATATTTATCTGAAAATAAACATTGCGGTCTTTAAGCTTATGGTATTCATCAAAATCGTTTTGGTAATAATACGGATACCTTTCGGGGTGGGCCAATAATACACGGTAACCGGCCACCTGCATTTTATAAATTATATCGGCCGAGTTATTAGACCTGTTCATATAAGATAATTCTGCCAACACAAAATTATCGCCGATGGTAAGTAAATCTCGTTTCTCAATTTTTTCATACAGTGTTTCATCAATATAATACTCAGCTACTGCATCAAATTCAATGTTTATGCCCTGCTCAATTATGGCAGTGCGTACTTTATCCCTACCTTTTAATATGATTTCGGTGGTGTTATTGTATCCATCGCTTACTACATGCGGCGATGTAATTACTTTTTTAAACCCTAACGATTCGAACTGTCTAAGCATAAACAACGAGTCATCAATTGTTTTAGCTCCGTCATCAATACCGGGTATTAAATGAGAGTGTATATCCACGGCCATTAGGCTATAATCAGTTAAAGAAGAGGACTCTTCTTTCTTCTGACCAAACAACTCTTTAAGTTTATCGAACAATGCAGCTTATTTTTTGCTAAGATATTCAATTTTGAACTAGCCTTAGCTTTCGGGGCTATTGATATAAGTGTTTGAAGTAATTAACGGTAATTTCGAGCCCCTTATCGAAATTAAATTGAGGATTGTAACCCAGTAAATTTTGCGCTTTTGATATATCGGCCAATGAGTTACGTATATCACCTTTGCGCGCCTCGCGATATGTTGCAGCGTGTTTGCTATTTAATAACTGCTGTATGTCGCCGTACATTTTGTTTACCGAAAAGTTTTCGCCAACGGCAATATTGTAAATTTGGGCTACAGCATCTTTATTATCAGTAAGCATTGCAAGCACATTGGCCTGTACTGCATTTTCAACAAATGTAAAATCGCGCGTTTGTTCGCCATCGCCATCAATAAATACCTGTTCCTGATTCATAATTTTGCTTACAAATAATGGTATTACTGCGGCATACATTCCATTAGGGTCCTGCTTAGGGCCAAATATATTAAAGTAGCGCATGCCTATTACATGAAGCCCATAGGTAGTATTAAACACTTGTGCATACAATTCATTAGCGTATTTACTAACGGCATAAGGCGACAATGGCTTACCAATGCGTTCTTCAATTTTAGGAAGGGTTGGCTCATCGCCATAAACTGATGAGGAAGAGGCATAAACAAACATTTTTACGCCTTCGTCTTTTGCAGCAATTAACATGTTTAAGAACCCTGTAACGTTTACCGCATTGGTATTTTCCGGTTCTTTTATTGAGCGCGGCACCGACCCCAATGCTGCCTGATGCGAAACATAATCAATACCACTGCAAGCCTTCCGGCAAGTATCTAAATCGCGTATATCTCCCTCTAAGTACTCAAAAGCAGGGTTCGCTTTAAACTCTTCAATATTCAACAACCGCCCTGTAGCAAGGTTATCAAATACCCTTACTTTTTTGGCGCCATACTTTAATAAGTATTCTACAATATTAGAACCTATAAACCCTGCACCACCGGTAACAAGAAACGAGTATTGCGATAAATCTTTAGTATGGTATTTAATATCGAACATTATAATGTAGTTAACGGTTGGCGTATTGCTGTGTGTAATATTTTTGATACTCGCCCGATGTTACGTTTTTCAACCATTCTTCATTAGCTAAATACCAATCAATCGTTTTTTCAAGGCCTTCTTCAAAAGTAACCGAAGGCTTCCAACCCAATTTGCGGTTTAGTTTTCCTGCATCAATAGCATAACGCTTATCATGGCCGGGGCGGTCTTTTACATAGGTAATCAACTTCTCCGATTCCCCTTCTGCCCTACCTAATTTCCTATCCATAACACTGCACATTAACCTTATCAGGTCAATATTCTGCCATTCATTAAAGCCTCCAATATTATAGGTTTCGCCTAATACGCCATTATGTAATATGGTATCGATAGCTGTTGCATGGTCGGCTACCCAAAGCCAATCGCGCGTGTATTTACCGTCACCATACACAGGTAAGGGCTTATTATTTTTTATGTTGTGAATAAAAAGGGGCAATAGCTTTTCGGGAAACTGGTGTGAACCGTAATTGTTTGAACAATTTGATATTACAACAGGTAAGTTATAAGTATTATAATATGCACGCACAAAGTGGTCGCTACTAGCTTTTGAAGCGCTGTATGGCGACTGTGGCTCGTAAGGAGTAGTTTCAACAAAATAGCCGGTATCGCCAAGCGAACCATATACCTCATCGGTTGATACATGATAGAACAGCCTATCGTTGCGCAACTCGCTATCTTTATTACAGCCCCAAATTTTACGTGCTGCATTTAATAAATTAACGGTACCTACTACGTTAGTTAATACAAACTCGAGCGGATTTGAAATCGAACGGTCAACATGGCTTTCGGCAGCTAAGTGTACTACCGATATAAACTGATGCTCGTCGAATAACGCATTAATAAAAGCTGCATCGGTTATA
>Ga0164241_10004852_pt1 | contig 12856 bp, 10 predicted proteins | sample OricomyardsoilBY_FD_108780 | JGI IMG/M metagenome (GOLD analysis project Ga0164241, IMG submission 108780) | Backyard soil microbial communities from Emeryville, California, USA - Original compost - Back yard soil (BY) | ecosystem: Environmental > Terrestrial > Soil > Unclassified | place: USA...
ACGGGTGCGGGTGCGGTCGGCGAGGACGCCCATGATCGGATCGAAGATGGCGTCCCAGAGGCGTGGCCAGAGGAGGATGGCGGCGGCGGCGCTGGCGCTGAGACCGAAGACGTCGGTGTAGAAGTTCAGCTGGAACAGGATCATCGTCATGAAGACGAAGTTCGCGGCGGCGTCGCCGGCGCTGTAGCCAACTTTCTCCACGACGGAGAGTTTGCCGGAAGGTGCGGGAATCATGGGGTAGAGGCTGGAGGCGGAAAGGTTTGGGGGAGGATTTGCGCGGCGGGTGCTGCGGAGGCGGAAACCGCGCTCTGGCGAGCGCGGCTACGGGAGCGCGGTTACGGAATCGAGGGAAGGGGAACAGTGGGGCGCGCGGGCGCTCCTTGGGGATGCGGCGGGAATTTTTGCGGGCGAGGTCGCCGGTGTCGAAGAGGAGGGCGTTTGGCGGCGATGGGGAAAATCTGTTTCGACGGTTAACAGCGCGCTCGGGGTGCGCGCTCCACCTTATTTTTCCAAGAGCCAGAGCCAGGCGGTGACGCCGCGGGGGTAGTAGCGGCTGCCGCAGGTGACGCCGGTGTCGCTCAGGATCTGGTCGCAGAGGGCGAAGGCGCCGCAGCCGGGCTGGCGTTGCCAGTCGGCGTGGACGCGGTCGGCGGCGAGGGCAGCTTCGGAGAGCGATTCGGGGAAGAGCTCGCGGATGACGTGCTGCGCGAGGGCGATCTTGCTGAACCAGGTGTTGCGGCTGGTGCTGCTCATTTTCCAGCCGCCGGAGGTGGCGTCGAGGCAGACGCCGGGCTTCAACGCCTGGGTGAGATGCTGGCGGAGCTGGTCGAAGAGCGGGGCGAAGCGGCCGGCGGGGTCGATGGCGTCGCGATAATCCAAATACAGCGGATAGACGAAACCCTCGGCGGCGGGGAGGATGCGGGAGCGGTTGCCCTTTTCGAAGACGGCGGGGAAGAAACCGGTGTCGGTCTCGAATTTTTTCGTGAGCGAAGAGGCGAGAAGATCGGCGGTGGCGCAGGCATCGGCGGAGTCTTTTTTGAGGCCGAGGCGGGCGAAGGCATTTTCGAGGAGGACCCAGGCGCCGAGGGTTTTGACGGCGAGGTAGAGATTGTTGCGGGACTGGCCGAGGGAGACGTCGAGGCTGTCGTAGGTGGTGATTTCCCAGCCGTGCGTGCCGGTGCGGGAGGTATCGTGCTTGAGGATGCCGTCGCGCTTTTTCGGGTCGGGATGATCGCGGCGGTGCAGGCTTTCGGCGCAGGCGAGCAGGAGTGATTTATTGCGGCGGAGCCAGGGGCGGTCGCCGGTTTTCTCGGCGTAGGTGACGGCGGTGAGCACCCAGTTGAGGAGTTGCTCCATGGTCATGTGGCTGAAGCAACCCTCGACGTTGTCGCATTCGTAGCTGGAGCGGCCGGGCGGGGTGAAGTGGTTCATCACGCCCATGTCATGCGTGAAGGAAAGGCCGCCGGGGACGAGGCGATCCGAAATGCGGATACGATCGGTGTAGGCGTAGCGGTTGACGAAAAGATCGAGGGTGTCGCGGACGGCCCAGGGGAGCCATTCCAGTTCGAAGAAGAGATGATCCACCGTGAGGTCGAAGGTGTTCATCATGCGGTACTCGCCCTCGTTGACGACCCAGAGGGGTTTGCCGCGATGCCAGAGGAGCTGGGTGTTGCCGAGGTAGCTGTGGGTGGATTGCGCGAGGAGAAAACGCTGATCGGCGTTGAGGCGGCTGCGGTCGAGCTCGGCGTCGCGGTCACGGGCGAGGCGGGTGTAGCGCGCGTGGTGTTGAAGGCCGTGGGCGAGGGCGTCGCGGAGATCGGCGAAGTGATTCGTGTAGGCGTAACTGGAGGCGAGGCCGGTGGTGATGGTGCCGGCGTTGTAGAAGCCGAGGGCGAGCGGGAAACGTTTTTTCTGGCCGGCGGGGACGGTGAACACGAGGGCGGTTTCGCCGCCGATGACGAGGAGGCCGCGGTAGTCGCGGAACTTCGGTGTGAAGACGTCGAAACCCTGGCGGAGCTCGACGTTTTTGCCGGGCTTGGTGGCGTAGCCGAAGTCGGTGCCGCAGGAAAAACCGGCGAGCGGGCTGGCGTCATCAGAAAGTGGATGCAGGCCGAGGTCGGGTTCGCCGACGCCGAAGATGAGTTCGGCGGGGGTTTTTCCCTGACGGTTGTCGTACTCGATGAAGCCGCAGACGAGCGGCGCCAAAAAGAAGCGCGCTTCCTCGCCGCGGAGTTTCGCGGGATCGGGGATGCGGGAGAAAGGGGTGAGCAGCGAGAAGGTGAAACGGTTGTCGCCCGCGCGCCAGGTGTCGCTCGCCCAGCCGAGGTGGCGGTCGTAGTCGCCCGGGCGGAGCGAGCGGTAGTTTTTTGGCGCCTGAGGCACGGCGGCCTCGCCGATGAACGCGGTCTCGTTGGATTTGGGCGGCGTGAAATAGGGGAGAAGATTCCAGTCGGTTTTGGTGGAGGCGCGGAAACCGATGTAGAGATTCTGGCGGGCGGGGCCGCGGAGGGCGTGGCCGAAACCGCCGGGGGAATCGACAAGCCCCAAGGTGAAACTCGCGAAAGCGCCGAAGGGCGAATGCTGCGTGTGATAACTCTCGGAGGGGGCGGGCGACGACGCGGAAGGCATGGGGTTTGGCGGGAAAACGGATGCAAGGGGCGCGGGAGAGGCGGGGCAATCAGTGCGTGGGTGCTAACTTTAGACTTGAGAGAACAAGCGCACGCCGGCATCCGGGCTGGCATGAACAAACGGCGCGTCACGTTGCTGGACATCGCGAAAGAAGCGGGGGTGCATGTGACGACGGTGTCGCTCGCGTTGCGCAATAATCCGCGATTGCCGGAGGCGACGCGGGCGCGGATCAAGGCGCTGGCGGGGAAACTTGGATACGCGCCCGATCCGTTGTTGAAAGCGCTGGTCGCGTATCGCGGGCGGATCATGACGCGGCGGAATCCGCCGACGCTGGCGTATGTGACGAATTGGAACAGCCGGCTGGGCTGGAAGAAAGTGACGGCGCATCCGGATTTTTATGCGGGGGCTTTGGCGAAGGCGGAGGAGCTCGGGTATCATCTCGAGCATTTCTGGATGGGCGAGCCGGGGCTGACGCACGGGCGGCTGAGCCGGATCTTATATTCGCGCGGGATCAACGGGTTGATCATCGCGTCGCATGTGCGCGAGATCGATGTGGAGCTGCACTTCGACTGGCAGCGGTTCAGCGCGGTGAAGATCGATTATTTCCCGCATGATCCGAAGCTGCACAATGTGACGAACAACCAGTGCGACATCATCCGGCTGGCGATGCAGCGGTTGATGGCGATCGGGTATCGACGGATTGGATTCGTGATGCACCGCGGCTGGGATCACAGCGTGGATCATCTGTGGACGGCGGGGTTTTTGTGCGAGCAGATGAATCTCGCGGTGAAGGACCGGGTGCCGATGTTGCAGTTCCCCGGAGCGGAACCGGTGTCGGCCTGGATGGGCGAGGGCAAGTCGGACGTGACGGTGGCGACGGACACGTTTCGCGAGTGGTACGACAAATACCGGCCGGAGGTGATCGTGAGCAAAGCGTCGTTCGTGCAGCCGGCGATGGCAGAGATGAAAATCAAGGTGCCGCGCGATGTGGCGTTCGTGGATGTTTTTCGCGAAGACGATTCAGGGGCGACGGCGGGTGTGCGGCAGAATCACGCGACGGTGGGCGCGCTCGCGGTGGAGATTCTGGCGGGGCAGCTGCAGCACAACAAATACGGCGTGCCGGAGATCCCGACGACGACGTACGTGGAAGGCACGTGGTTCGGCGGGAGGAGTTGTCCGCCGAAAGCGTGACGTGGCGGAAATTTTAAACGCGAATGAACGCGGGAAAACGCGAATGACGGCGGGGATGGCGGGTCAGCCCGGAGGCCAGGTCATCTGGCGGCCGGCGAGGAGGTGGACGTGGAGGTGCGGGACGCTTTCGCAGGCGTCGGGGCCGTGGTTGATCACGAGGCGGAAGCCGCGGGGGAGCTGTAGTTTTTTCGCCACGACACCGGCGGTGACGAGGAGATGGCCGAGTTGGGCTTCGTTGTTGGGCGTCGATTCGCCGACGCGGGGGATGAGCGTTTTCGGGATGATCAGCAGGTGGACGGGAGCTTGGGGCTGGATGTCGTGGATGACGATGCAGCGGTCGTCTTCGTGTTCGATCTTGGCGGGGATTTCGCGGTCGATGATTTTTTGGAAGAGAGTTTTCGACATGAGGAGGAGTTGAGGACGGAAGTGATGGGGAACTCAGGAAGGCGGGAACGGCGAAGGCCGATGAGCGATGGTTATTTGAATCGCAAAGACGCGAAGGCGCAAAGGTCGGAGCGAAGACAGGTTGAGGAATGGGCAGCAGGGCGGGCGCGTCGGCGGTTGCTGGGGAGGCGCTGAAAAACTCGAAGACGGATTTTTCACAGGAGGTAGCGAGAGAACGAAGGCCACAAAGACCTTCAATCACCTGCGAACCTTCTTCGCCTTCCGATTTTTCTGAACAATCCGAGGGGTCGTATCAGCGTTCCGGTGAATTAATCAGCGCTTCCTTAGAGGAAGAGAAGATTCAGGTTTGCGCTGGGGGTGGTGCGGGCGGCGGCGAGGGTGCGGAGGAAGGCGAGGGTGTCTTCGTATTCGCGGACGCGTTTCGGAGTTTCGCGGCGTTCGGGTGGAAGAAGGGCGGGGCGGAGATTGGTGACGAGGAGCGTCGATTCGCGGAAGGGCGCGAGGTGCTTGAGACCTTGCATGAGCTCGTCGCGGGCGAAGAGCGGCGTGGCGGACGTCTGCGTGCGAGCGGCGTTCCAATGATAGAAGCCGTGGCCGGTTTGGTGGTCGTTGAAGAACTGGCCGAGGAGGCGGGCGGCGGCGGCGGTGAAGGCGGTGTCGTATTTGGCGGCGAACTCGGGGTGTTCGGCGGTTTGCGTTTCGAGTTCGGCGAGGCTGAAGGCGATGGCTTCCTTGATTTGATTCGCGAGGTAGAGATCCTGGCCGGTGACGGATGCGAAGAGCGCGTTGATAAAATGGAGGCGGCGAAGATCGTCGCGGTCGGGAGGAGGAGGCATGTGTGAACCGCTGATGGACGCGAATGAACGCTAATTTCGGAGAGGGCGGACGGTTGCCTTGAGAAGGTGGGGCGGGAGCGCGCCCGGGTCTTTCCCTGACGTTTTTCTCGTAATCTTTCTCTGGATAGAAGCGTACGGGCGGGGCTGACGAACGAGTGAGAGAAAGAGGAAAGAGAAAGAGGCCGGGGTTCGGATCCGAGGTCCGGCCCTGCGAACCGAGCCCGGCGGGCCGCCGGGCTCCACACGCGGGCCGCGTGTGCTCCCCGGACCTCGGACTCCGGACCCGGGGCCCCGGACCGTTTCGGGGCCGGGCTCCCCGGACCAGCGCGGAGCCGGGTTACTCGGGCTTTGGTTTTTCGAGGGCGTTGATCTCCTGCATGAATTCGGAGACGTCGCGAAATTCCTTATACACGCTGGCGAAGCGGACGTAGGCGACCTGGTCGATTTTTTTCAGACGCTGCATGATGGCGTCGCCGATGGCCTGGGTGGGGATTTCGCTTTCGTATTGGGAATCCACTACGTCGATCACGTCCTCGACGAGCATGGTGATCTGCTCGGCGTCGACCGGGCGTTTGTGGAGGGCGGCGCGGATGGAGTGGACGAGTTTTTCGCGGTCGAAGTCCTCGCGAAGGCCGTCGCGTTTGATGACGACGAGGCCGTCACGGACGACGGCTTCGGTGGTGGTGAAACGGTAGCTGCATTCGAGGCACTCACGCCGGCGGCGGATGGTGTTACCCTCTTTGCTGATGCGGGAATCGATGACTTTGTCGTCGATGGACGTACACTTGGGACAGCGCATGGGAGGGGCAAAGGAGAGGAAAAGTAGCGAGTAGCCTGGCAGCGGGGAGCGCTGACGAAAGAGGGTGATAAGGAGGAAGAAAACGAAGCAGAAACAGAGGCAGAAGCCACTCGCTGGCGCTCGTAGCTACGTGTGGCTCAGCTGAGCTTCAGGAAGTTTTCCAGTATCTTCATGCCGCCTTCGGTGGCGATGGATTCGGGGTGGAATTGGACGCCCCAGATCGGAAGTTCTTTGTGGCGCAGGCCCATGATTTCGCCCTCGGCGGTTTCGGCGGTGATTTCGAGCGAGGCGGGAAAACTGGCGCGTTCCACGAGGAGCGAGTGGTAGCGAGTGGCGGGAAAATCCTGCGGCATGCCCGCGAACACGTCGGTGTTCTGGTGATGGATCGGCGAGGTTTTGCCGTGCATGAGGCGGTCGGCGCGGACGACTTTGCCGCCGAAATAGTGTCCGATGGATTGATGGCCGAGGCAGACGCCGAAGATGGGTTTTTTGCCTTTGAATGCCTCGATGATGTCGAGGGTGATGCCGGCTTCTTTAGGCGAGCAGGGGCCGGGTGAGAGGAGGACGCGGTCGGGATTAAGGGCAAGGGCCTCGGCGGGCGTGATCTCGTCGTTGCGGAAGATGCGCTGCTCCACCCCGAGCTGGCCGTAGTATTGGACCAGGTTGTAGGTGAAGGAATCGTAGTTATCGATGACCAGGAGCACGGTGGTTGAATAACCGCTGGTTTGCGGAGGCGGTCAAGTGCGGGGAGGGGAGGCGGAGGCGGGGGGGCAAGTAGTGAGTAGCGAGTAGCGAGTAGTGAGTAGGGGGGCGGAAGATGGGTGGAGGGTAGAGTGAGTGCCGGAGAGTAGGTTGGAGCGGCTCGGTCTTTCTCTTTCTTCTTTCTCTGGATCTTTCTCTGGATCGGAAGGGTGTGGTGGGCGTCGCGACGGGGCGGGAGGTCGCGGACGAAAGCGGAAGACGAAAGACGAAGGAGAAAGAGGCGGGCGGGAGAACGAGTAGGAGTAGGAGAACGAGAACGATTGAGGGGGTGGCGGTAATGTGGGGGTTGCCAGGGGCGGGACGGGTGTCGAGGGTGGGCGGCGTTTTATGCCTGAGCATTTCCAGTTGTTGAAAACCGATACGGCGACCGCGGCGCGGCGGGGGCGTTTGCAGACGCGTCATGGGATTGTGGAGACGCCGATCTTCATGCCGGTCGGCACCCAGGGGACGGTGAAGGCGCTCACGCCGGCGCATATCCGCGAGATCGGGGCGCAGATCATTTTGGGCAACACCTACCACTTGAATCTGCGACCGACCAGCGAACTGGTGAAAGAGCTCGGCGGGTTGCACGCGTTCATGGGTTGGGACGGGCCGATCCTCACGGACAGCGGCGGGTTTCAGGTATTTTCTCTGGCAAAGCTGCGCGACATCCGGGAGGACGGCGTGGCGTTTCAATCGCACCTCGACGGAGCGAAATTATTTCTCGGGCCGAAGGAAGTGATGACGATCCAGGCGAACCTGGGGAGCGATATCGCGATGGTTTTGGATGAGTGTCCGCCGTGGCCGTGCACGCGGGACGAGTGTGCACGCGCGGTGGAGCGGAGTCTGCGTTGGGCGAAGCAGTGCCAGCAGATCGCCACGGACAACGGGTTTCTTGCGGGCGGGCATCATGTGTTTGCGATCGCGCAAGGATCGACGTTCGACGACCTGCGGCGCGAGGCGGCGGAGTCGCTCGCGGCGTTGGACCTTCCTGGATACGCGGTGGGCGGCGTGAGCGTGGGCGAGCCGGAGCCGGAGATGTTGAAGCAGGTCGGTGCGACGACGCCGTACATGCCGGCGGACAAGCCGCGCTACACGATGGGGCTGGGGACTCCGCCGCAAATTTTGAAGATGATCGCGCTGGGCGTGGACATGTTTGACTGCGTGCTGCCGAGTCGTGTGGCGCGCAACGGGCTCGTATTCACGCCGGATGGACCGATGAACCTGCGCAACGAGAAGTATCGGGCGGACCCGCGGCCGATTTCGGAGGAGGTGAATAACTACACGACGAAGTTTTCGCGGGCGTATTTGCGGCATCTGGCGGTTGCGGGGGAGATGCTGAGCGGGACGTTGCTGACGATTCACAATCTGCATTTTTTCATCGAGCTGACGGCGCAGGCGCGCGCGCATATCGAGGCGGGCGATTTCGGTGAGTGGCATCGCGCGTGGATCGCGCGTTACGAAGCGGGCGCGGCGGAGCGGCTGGCGCGCGAGCGGAGCTCGGGCGAGTGACCGGTGAGCAGTGGGCAGTGACCAATGAGCAATGACCAGTGACCAATGAGCAATGACCAGTGACCAATGACCAATGACCAATGATCAATGATCAATGATCAATGGCCGGTGACCAGTGAGCAGTGAGAAGTGGTTGTTGGGAAGGAGTGGGGTGATTTTCGGGAGCCGCGTTCTTACGAGCGCGGCTACGAGAGGAGCGCGGGTGCGGAAAGGGCTCGGCGGGGTCAGGGCGCGCAGAGGCTGTTCGCGGTCTGGGTGAATTGGTCCATCGTGAATGGCTTGGGCAGGAGCGTATCGACGCCGATGGCGGAGAGCGCGTCGCGTTCGGCTGCGCTCAGGCGGCCGCTGACGATCAGGAGTTTTCCGCCGAAAGTGCCGGCGGCGCGGACGCGGCGGGAGAGTTCGATGCCGTTCATGCCGGGCATGTTGATGTCGAAAATGAGCAGATCGTACTTCGGCAGGGAATTTTGGATACACGTCCAGGCGATCACGCCGTCGGGCGCGTGTTCCACGGTGTGGCCGGCGCGGCGGAGGACGGTGACGAGCGTTTGCGCGATGAGTTCCTCGTCCTCGGCGATGAAGATCCGGCGCGGCGGGACCGGGCCGGCGGGCGTGTTTTTCGGTATCCGTTCATGGGTGACGGGCGGCGTGCGCACGGGGAGGACGAGGTGGAAGGCGCTGCCCTCACCGAGCACGGACTCGACGGTGATGGAGCCGCCGTTTTCGGTGACGGTGTGCCAGACGGTGGCGAGTCCGAGGCCTGAACCCTGGCCGACTTCCTTGGTGGTGAAGAAGGGTTCGAAGATGCGTTCGCGGACGTGGGGCGTCATGCCCTGACCGTTGTCGCGGACGGTGAGCCGCTGCCAGCCGAGGGCGGGGCGCTCGTGGCCGGCGGGCGTATCGAAGGCGTCGGGCGAGTGCTGGCTGGCGGCGATCTGGATGCGCGGGGTCCAGCTTTCCGGACGCAGCGCGAGCTTTTCGGTGAGGGCGTCGCGGGCGTTGATCAGGAGATTGAGCAGCGCCTGGTGGAGATCGGTCGCGTTTATCTGAAGAGGGGGAAGCGTGGCGGGTATCGACGATTCAATGACGATCTGGCGGTCGATCGTCTGGCGGAGGAGCGTGGTGCAACTGGAGGCGAGTGTGGCGAGGTGCGCGGTGTCGATCTGGTTGCCGGATTTGCGGCCGAAGGCGAGGAGGCGGTGCGTGAGCTCGGCGGCGCGCGCCACGACGCTGTGGATCAGGCTGATTTCGGTTTGCAGGCGGGAGTCGCCGGCCCAGTCGGTCTGGATCTCGCCGACCTTGAGCATGGCGGGTGTGAGGAGGTTGTTGAATTCGTGGGCGATGCCGCCGACGAGTTCGCCGATGGCGCGGAGGCGGCGGGACTGGGCGACCTCCTCATCGAGCTGGCGGCGGCGGGTGATATCCTCGGTGAGGATACAAATGCGGGGGAAGCCCTGCGGGCCGTCCACGAGCGGGACGGGCGTGACCAGCAGGGTTTGGCGGGTTTCGCCGAGGAAGCATTCCTCGCGCAGGATCTCCGCAGGGAAAAGCGGGGAACGAAGCAGCCGGTCGAGGAGCGTCGCGAGGGCGGCGGGCAGGGCGAGTTCGTCGAGCGAGCGGCCGATGGCGGTCGGGGCGGACAGGTGCAGGGTGAGTTCGGCCTGCGGGTTGAGCGACAGGATGAAGCGGCCGCCGGGGCGCAGCTCGAGCACGCACATGCCGGTGGGGATGTTTTGATAGAGGGCGCTGAGGAGGGATTCTTTTTCGGCGAGTTCGGATTTCTGGCCCGCGATGCGCCGGCTGAGAGAACGTTGACGCAGGAAACCCCAGAGGGCGGCGAGGAAACCGAGGGTGAGCGCGGCGAAGACGTAGCGGAAAACTTGTTCGCGGGTGAAAAGGGAGGCGTCGAAGTGGCCGAACCATTTGCGGTAGATCGCGTCGTATTCACCGGTTCGATTCAAGATGGCGAGGCCCTCGTTGATGCGCGCGAGGAGTTCGGCATCGCCCCTGTGAACGGCGAAGCAATGGCGGATGTCGTAGCCGGAAAGGGGTTTTCCCAACATACCGACATTCTTGAGGCCGGCCCGTTCGATCACGGACAAGGCGGTGAGGTGGGAGATGAAGACGCCGGCGCAGCGGCCCTCGTTGACGAGGCGGAGGCCCTCATCGGAAGAGCCGACATAAACGGGGGTCACGCGGAGTTGAAAATCGCGGAGGAATTTTTCGCCGATGCTGCCGACGCCGATGACCGCGAAAGGGCGGTCGTTGAGATCGGCGATTTTTTTAACGGGGCCGTTTTTCTGCACGAAGATCGTGCCTTGGAGGGTAACGAAGGGGACGGAAAATTCCGCGTATCGTTCGCGATCGGCGGTCTGGCTAAGAGCCTGGAGCAGGTCGAATTCGCCGAGGCGGAAGCGCTCCTGGAGCTGCTTGCCAGGGGCGCCCTCGCGGACGAATTGAAGATTGGTCACGCGGGCGACCGCGTTGAACAAGTCCGAGGAGAAGCCGGTCCATTTCCCGTCGGGGCCGGTGTAGCCGTAGGGAAAACTGTCCGACGTGGTGCCGACGTGCAAAGGCTGGCGCGCGGCGAGGCTTTCGTCGAAGCGGGCGTGGACGGAGGGATTGTCGAGCGCGTTCGCCGACGAAAGAAACGCGGTCGCGAACACGAGTGCGGCGGCCGGCAGGCCAAGGGCGAATCGTCTCACATGAAAAGGCCAGAGGTGGGACACGAAGGGGAACGGGGTGTGGGGAGGGAGGCTGAAGCGCTCCTTTTTATCGGCAACGTGGAAAGCGAACTTTAGCCGTGGCGGCTGCGGGCCGATGGGACTTATCCCCACTCATTCCCGCGCATGAAACGTCTTATTTTGTTTTGCCTGATTTTATCCAGCTGGTCCGCGGCGTCCGCCGCCGAAGTGACTTTGCGAATACGCGCGGACGCGTGGATGCCTTTCAATGGTGAGCCGGATGCGGCGCGGCCTGGCTACGTGATCGAGCTGGCGCGGCTGATTTTCGAGCCGGCCGGGGTGAAGATCGATTATGCGCTGATGCCGTGGACGGACGCGCTCAAGGCGGCGCGCGGGGGTGAGATCGACGCGGTGATCGGGGCGAATCCGACGGAAGCCGAAGGGCTGCTGCTGCCGAAGCAATCGGCGGGGATGCCGCGAATCGGGCTCTTCGTGAAAAAAGAAAATCCGTGGGTTTACGGCAGTCTCCAATCGTTGAACTCGGTGCATCTCGGCGTGATCGCGAGCTATAGTTATTGGGACTCGTTTGACGCGTATTTGAAAAACAGCCACGGCGGGAGGATCACGTTTTTCGAGGGAGAAAAACCACTTTCGGAAGGCATCGCGCAATTGCACGACGGGAAGATCGACGTGATGGCGGAAACGCTCGCGGTCTTCATCTGGACGGTGCGCAGCGAAGGCGGATCGCCGGCGGATTATCGCGTGGCGTTTTTGCAGGCGGGTGAGCCGATCTACATGGCGTTCGCGAAAAACGAGACGGGGCGGCGGTGCGCGCAGATCTTCGACGAAGGCATGGCGCGCATCCGCAAAAGCGGGGAACTCGCGACCGTGTTGAAGCGGTATGGGCTTTCGGATTGGGAGTGAGTGGGGGAACGGCGCGGCCGCGATTTGGGCCGCACGGACGAGCGTCAGGAAACAACCGGGCGCTCGACGCAGGCGGAGATGATGTGGGTGACGGCGCGCTCGTGCGTGATGAAGCCGAGGCGCGCGCCTTCCGCGAGTTGCTGCTCGATGGCGGCGGACATGCGGGCATTCGTGTCGTCGCGTTCGTGGCCTGAAAGATGAATGCCGAGTTCGGGGCAGAATTCGTGAAACTCGCCGAGTGAGGCCCACTGAAAGCAGGTGACGCTGGTGATGGTTTTTTCCGGCGTGCGGACATACGGCCCGGTGAGCATCCGCTCGACCATGGTGCGAAATTCTCCGGCGGGAAGCGGCTTGGCGATGCCGTCGTTGGCGCCGGCTTTAAGCACGCGATTCAGGAGCGTGGCGTCCATGGAACTGCTGACGACGACGATGGGCAGTTCGTGGGTGTTTTTGGAGCGGCGAAGACATGTGATCAGGTCGAGGGCGTCGCTGTCGGGAAAAAGATAGTCCGTGATGATGAGGTCGAAATGACGCTCTTGAGCGAGGGCCAGGCCGGCGCGAGGCGATGGCGTGATGGTGAGCTCGCACGCGGACTGGAGGTATTTGCGCATCAACAGCTGGGAAGTAGCGCTGTCTTCAACGTAGAGCACTTGTTTCATGCGAAGGGCACGTGCGGTGGCGCGTGGGGGCGGTGAGCATGTATCGACCGGGCGAGGACACGAATTAAGGAGAAAGGCGGCGGATGGGGGAAAGGCCCGGGGCGGAGGCGGGCGCGGGGCGGGGGCGGAGGCGGGGCGGGCGGCATTCCCCATCGTTTTCGTGTTCGTTTTCGTTCGCTTACGCTGACGCGTGTCGCGCTCCGGCTTTCCGCGGCGGAAAACGGGAAGGAGAGAAGGAGGAAAGAGAAGGAGGCCGAACAGGGGAGGAGAACGAGTAGGAGTAGGAGAACGAGAACGATGACGGAGGGGGGAGCGGGGGGAGAAAGAGGAAAGAGAAAGAGCGGAGGAGAACGAGTAGGAGTAAGAGAACGAGAACGATTTTTTCGGAGAGCGCTCTTAGTGGGGAGTGGACAGGGCCAGGGCGGATGCACCCGGGAGTTCGTCGGTGTTTCTGAAACCGGCGAGGGCGAGGCCGCG
>Ga0164241_10004853_pt1 | contig 12856 bp, 7 predicted proteins | sample OricomyardsoilBY_FD_108780 | JGI IMG/M metagenome (GOLD analysis project Ga0164241, IMG submission 108780) | Backyard soil microbial communities from Emeryville, California, USA - Original compost - Back yard soil (BY) | ecosystem: Environmental > Terrestrial > Soil > Unclassified | place: USA...
CCGGAACGTGCCCAGCTGTTCGAAAGGATTTTGCGTCGCCACCACGAAGAAGGGATCGGGCAGGCGGTAGGTGGTTACGTCCACGCTGACCTGGCGCTCTTCCATGGCCTCGAGCAGGGCGCTTTGCGTCTTGGGGCTGGCACGGTTCACTTCGTCCGCCAGCAGGAGCTGCGTGAACATCGGGCCCTTGCGGAACGAGAAGCCGCCGTTCGTGGCATCGAAGATGGAGACGCCGATGATGTCGGCGGGCAGCAGGTCGCTGGTGAACTGCACGCGTTGCCAGGCGAGGCCGAGCACCTGGGCCAGCGCATGCGCGAGCGTGGTCTTGCCGACGCCTGGAACGTCTTCGATGAGCAGGTGCCCCCGGGCCAGCAGGCAGGTCATCGCCAGCCGAACCGCCTCGGGCTTGCCGAGGATGACGCGGTCGAGCGCGGCCAGTGCCTGGACCAGCGCGGGGTTGAGGGTGTGCTGCGGTGGGTTCACGGGCCGACTATATCCCTCGTCGAAGCGAAGTTTCGCCTGGTCTTTCTTCCGGGCGCTTCAATTTCCGCCGAGGCGCCGTACCCTTTCGAGTTGTTTGCCCATGCTTTCGTTCTGGCCGGCGAGTTCCGCCAGCTTTGCGCGGTCTGCCTCCACCAGTTCCGGCTTGGCATTCTTCACGAAACTTTCGTTCGAGAGTTTGCCGCGCAGCTTGCCGATGTCGGATTCGTTTTTCGCGATCACCTTGGACAGCCGGTCGATTTCGGCCGCGGCATCGATGAGGCCCGCCAGGGGCACGAGCAACGTGGTGTTGACCACCATGGCGCTGGCCGAGACGGGCTCGGCATCTCCGGCGCCGAGCAGCTTCAGGCTTTCGAGGCCGGCGAGGCGATGTAGATAGTGCGAGTGCGTGCGGATGAGCGCCTGCGAGGGCTCATCCGCGTCGCGGACCAGCAGGGGGATCTTGCGAGACGGCGCGATGTTCATTTCACCGCGGATCTGGCGAACCTTGAGGATGTATTCCTTGAGCAGGGCCACCTGTGATTCGGCGTCCGTGTCGCGCGCGTAGTCGCTGGCGGCGGGGTAGGCCGCCACCATGACGCTGTCCACCGATGGCCGATGGGCGCGCGGTGTCTGCGCGGCCAGCAACGGCGCGGCCAGCGTACGCACGCGCTGCCAGATCTCTTCGGTGATGAACGGCATCATCGGGTGCAAGGCGCGCAACAGCGCCTCGAGCATCGTCACCAGCGTGCGGCGCGTTCCGCGCTTCTGCGCGGCGGTGGCGGTGTCGCCCTGCAGGACGGGTTTCGTCAGCTCGAGATACCAGTCGCAGAATTCATACCACGTGAACTCGTAGAGCGCCGATGCGGCGAAGTCGAACCGGTATTCCGCGAGCGAGCTATCCACCTTCGCCAGCGTGTCCGCGAACCGCGAGACGATCCAGCGATCCGCGACGGAGAGTTCCGCATCGCCCACGAGATCGCCCTGGCCGCCTTGACCGTTGGCGAGGTCGCCTTCCACCGTCATGAGCACGAATCGCGCGGCATTCCACAGCTTGTTGCAGAAGTTGCGGTAGCCGGCCAGGCGACCCAGGTCGAAGTTGATGTCGCGGGACGGGCCGGCGAGCGAGGTCAGCGTGAAGCGCAATGCATCGGTGCCGTAGGCGGTCATGCCTTCCGGGAACTGCTTGCGCGTGGCCTTTTCGATCTTGTCCTTGAGATGCGGCTGCATCATCCCACTCGTACGCTTGGCCACGAGGGAGGGGAGATCGATTCCGTCGATGAGATCGATGGGGTCGATGATGTTGCCCTTGGCCTTCGACATCTTTTCGCCGTTCTCGTCGCGGATGAGCCCGGTGATGTACACGTGCTGGAATGGCACGTCGCCCATGAACTTGAGGCCCATCATCATCATTCGCGCGACCCAGAAGAAGATGATGTCGAAGCCCGTCACCAGCACGCTGGTCGGGTAGTATTTCTTCAGCTCGGGCGTCGAGTCCGGCCAGCCGAGCGTGGAGAACGGCCACAGCGCGGAAGAGAACCAGGTGTCGAGGACGTCTTCGTCCTGGCGCAGCTTCGTGCCGGGCGCAATCGAATGTTTCTTGCGCACCTCGGCCTCGTCACGGCCCACGTAGATGCCGCCGGCCTCGTCGTACCACGCCGGAATGCGATGCCCCCACCAGAGCTGTCGGCTGATGCACCAGTCCTTGATGTTGCGCATCCACTCGTAATAGGTCTTCGACCAGTTTTCCGGCACGAACTTCGTGCGTCCTTCTTCGACGGCCTTGAGCGCGGGCTCGGCGAGCGGCGCAATCTTCACGTACCACTGGTCGGTGAGATAGGGTTCGATGACGGCGCCCGTGCGATCGCCGCGCGGCACCTTCAACTTGTGAGGTTCGATTTTTTCGATGAGGCCGGCGGCCTCGAGCTCGGCGACGATCTGCTTGCGCGCGACGAATCGATCGAGACCGCGGAAGCGTTCGGGCGCGTTCTCGTTGAGCTTTGCGTCGGGCGTGAAGATGTTGATCTGCGCCAGGCTGTGCCGCTGGCCCATCTCGTAGTCGTTGAAGTCGTGCGCCGGCGTGATCTTCACGCAGCCGGAGCCGAAGGCGGCATCGACGTAGCCGTCGGCGATCACGGGAATCGTGCGGCCCGTCAGCGGGAGCTCCAGTTGTTTGCCGACGAGGGCCTGGTAGCGCTCGTCGTCGGGATTCACGGCCACGGCCGTATCGCCTAACAAGGTCTCGGGACGCGTGGTGGCGACGACGACGTGGCTGGCGCCTCCCGCGACCCCGTCTTTCAGTGGATAACGGATGTGCCAGAGCGAGCCGTTCTCTTCCTCGGACAGCACCTCGAGGTCCGACACCGCCGTGAGCAGCACAGGGTCCCAGTTCACGAGCCGCTTGCCGCGATAGATCAGGCCTTCCTCGTGCAGGCGCACGAACACTTCCGTGACGGCGCGCGACAGGTCCGGGTCCATCGTGAACTTGTCGCGTGACCAGTCCACCGACGTGCCGAGGCGGCGCATCTGGCGCGTGATGGTGCTGCCCGATTCGCCTTTCCATTTCCAGACGCGTTCGACGAATGCCTCGCGGCCGAGATCGAGCCGATGATTGCCTTCGGCGCCGAGCTGGCGTTCCACCACCATCTGCGTGGCGATGCCCGCGTGATCCGTGCCGGGCTGCCAGAGGGCCGCGTTACCGCGCATGCGATGCCAGCGGGTGAGGGTGTCCATGAGCGTGTGCTGGAACGCATGGCCCATGTGCAGCGTGCCGGTGACGTTCGGCGGCGGCAGCATGATGCAGTAGGCGGGGCCGTTGCCTTGCGGCGCGAAGGCGCCCGAAGCTTCCCAACGTTCGTAGATGCGGGCTTCGATTGCGCCCGGCGAATAGGCTTTATCCATGAGGGCGCGGATTATACGGGGCCAAAAAAGGGGACAGATCTATTTATCGAGAAAAGGGGACAGATCTATTTTTCGCCGCGAAAAATAGATCTGTCTCCTTTTCTTTCCTGTCCCCTTCCTAAGGCTGAATGGCCCGGTAGTCGTCGAAATCCACGGCAGCACGATTGGTGATGGGCCCGGCCATTCCACGGGGGTGCGTGGTATCGGTGGCTTCGACCACCAGGAAGCCGTTGACGTACCCTCGGACCTGCGTTCCGACGGCTTCAAGACGCAGCCGGTACCAGGTTCCCAGCGTGACCGGCATCGAAAAGGTATCGAGCACAGTGACGGCGCCGTCGGTCAGCTTCCGCAGCGACACCGAGTTCGTGTTGCGAACGGTCAGGTAGTAGTAGTTGGCATCGTCGACATAACGCGCCATGACGCCGAACCACCGGTCGCCGCCCCCCGTGCCCGCGAACGTGGTGGGTCGCGCCCGTACGTCGATGGACTGGTCATCGGTGGGCACACCGGCGATGGCGCGCGCGACACCCGCGACCGAGCTCTGCGCGAACACGCGATCCTCACCCGCTTGCGCCGGGGTCCATAGCCCGATTCCAGTGAACGACCAGAGATCCGTCGGTCCGCCGGAACTCGTGAAATCCCGCGCATAGATAATGGTGGCGGGGGTCGGGCTCGCCACGACATTGTCGAAATCCGCCGAAGACCGGTGGGTGAGCAGCGCGGCGCGTCCGCTGTCGAGCGCCGTATCGTCGACGTCGAGCAGCGGCGCGCCATCCACGTATACGCGGTGCCGCGTGCCGATGGATTCGAGCCGCAACCGATACGGCCGATTCTGTGCGATCGCGGCGGGCGCTGATGCCAGCGTCGTGATGGCTCCTGCCACCTTGCGCCTCAATGCCACGAGGCCCGTGCCGTCCACCTTGACGTAGTAGTAGTTCGAGGCGTCACGCAGGCGCGTCGCGAGACCGGCCCACGCACCGCTGTCGAAGGACTGCCCACGCACGTCTGCCTGGATGGATTGATTGGTCCAGTCGGACGCGTTGAGTACGGCGCTGTGCGTCGAGAGGCTCGCCGCATTGGACTGCCGCAGCACACGACTCACGCCGCGCTGGACGATCGAGAATTGGCCGCCGGCGCTCATCGTCCAGCCCGTGGGCGTCGCGCCGGCGAAGGTGTGCTGGATCGGGGCGGGCTGGTCGAAGTTCGTCGGCAGGTCGAAGACACAGGCTTCGCCGCCGCAGTCCGCGATGACGCGACGGCTGCTGATGGCGAAGTTGCCGATGGATGCGCCGTCGCTGGAGACCAGCGTCGCTACCTGCTCATAGGGCTCGTCCCCGGTCTTGCGAAACACGTTGACCACGTAGGCTTCGCGCTCCGCGTTCCAGTTTCGCTGGAGAATGAAGAGGTGATTTTTCCGGATCAGGTGGGCGACGCCGCCGCCCATGTAGCCGTCGAGTGGCTGCAGATTGTCGAACTCTTCCCAGGCGTCGCTCGGCGCGGGGCGATATACACGCGTGCCGGAGACGTTCGTGCCCGCGATGAAAATCTCGTCGCCGCGTATTGCCGTCTGGTAACCGAGCGGCGCGGCACTCGAGCTGCGTATCTGCGACTGGAGCAGGAAGCGGCGGGGCGGTCCCCATTCGCTGAATACCGCGACGCTCGGCGATTCCAAAGGCGGTGCCTCCTCGTTGTACGGGCTCAGCACTACGGCGCGGTTGCCTGAAATGTCGACGGGGCCGCCGCTGAATTCGAAGTCGCCCCCGCGATAGTCGCCCACCATCGTGGATGTGGGTTCCCATACACCGGTCGCGTTTCGCTCGTAGAGAGTGCCCATCCACGGGCCGCTGCTGCCGCCAAAGAAGATGCGGTCGCCATCGACGGTGACGCTGTCGCCGGGATTTGCAGGGTCGACTCCGGTGACGGACGCGGACACCCAGTCTCCGTTGCGCCGTTCGAAGACGTACAACGGGTTCAGCGCCAGAGCGGCGATCCCGTTCCGCATCGCGAGCCCTGCCTTGAAGCTGGTGAACGCGAAATGGTGATGGAGCACGAGCTGTTTGACGGGCACCCACGTCTCGCCGGAGCGACGGAAGAGGTGGACCGCGACCTCGTGGTTCTGTTCCGACGGGTCGTCGCCTTCGGGCGGATCGATGAAGCGCTCCATCGTCGCGATCGCTTCATCGCCGTCGACGGCGACGTCGGACGCGAAATAGGGAAAGTTGACCGGGTCCGGGTTCACGATGCGCGCCGATTCCTGGACGACGAGTGGTCGCGCATGTGCCGCGGCGATGGCGCCACAGGCGATGAGGAGCGCGGACAGGGTTTTCATGAGTAGTTAGACCGTTGGCCTTCCTGGCATCGCGTCCATCACAACAGAGTTGCGGCGCATCAGGTGCGCGGCATGAGCGGGAGATGGCCGCGGAGAAAGGCGCCGATCGGGGCAGGGCGGCTCCTACATTGCCGGAGGGTTGTCGGAAAAAAGGGACTGCCACTTTGGCCCAACTCGCGAATGTCTGCGTTCAGACGTTGTGCGTCTGCGGCTCGATGGCCTTGCTGCGATACACCTTGAAGCGTTCGCGCCCCGCGGCGCGCACGTCGGGGCGGCCATCGAGAAACTCCGCAACGCGCGCGAATTTCTCGAATCGCTCCGGCACTGTATTGCCGAGGTTGATGAGCACGTCGGCGTGTTCCGCGGGCATGGGGCCGGTGGTCAGCGCGACCGGAGCCGCGCAGGCGCCGTCGGCTGTCACCGCGTCATGCGGCACGAACGTGCCATCGGCAAAAGTCCACAGCATCTCGTCGAATCGGCGAAGCGCTTCGGATTCGTCGAACCACACGACGACGTTCTGATTCGCGAGATAGGCTTTCTCCGCGACGCGACAGGCGAGGCGCAGGCGCGCGTCGGCGCCCGCGGCTGCACTCACGTAGAAATCGACGCGGGGAGCGGGCAAGCCGCTAGCGCGCTGCGCGACGCAGCAGGAACTCGAACAGCATCGCGCTGGGGCGGCCCGTGCTGCCCTTGCCGGCGCCGCCCTGGTAGGCCGTTCCGGCGATGTCGAGATGCGCCCAGTTGAGATCCTTCGTGAACTTGCCCAGGAACGCGGCCGCGGTGATGGACCCTCCATCGCGACCCGCCACGTTCGCCATGTCCGCGAAGTTGCTCTTGAGCTGCTCGCCGTATTCCTCGGTGAGCGGCATGTGCCACGCACGGTCATCGACCGAAGCGCCGCAGTCCACGAGTTCACGCGCGAGTTCGTCGTTGTTTGCGAACACGCCGGTGTGGTGCGTGCCGAGCGCCACGACTATCGCGCCGGTGAGCGTGGCCATGTCGACGACCACGTCGGGCTTGAAGCGGCGAGCGTAATGGAGCGCGTCGCAGAGGATCAGCCGACCTTCGGCATCCGTGTTCAGGATCTCGACGGTGAGGCCCGCGGCGCTGGTGACGATGTCGCCCGGCTTGATGGAGCGGCCGTCGGGCATGTTTTCGCAGGCCGCCACGATGCCGATGACGTTGAGCGGCAGGTTGAGTTCGGCCACGGCCTTCATGGTTCCGATGACACAGGCCGCGCCGCTCATGTCGAACTTCATCTCGTCCATGGTCGGCGGGTCTTTGAGCGAGATGCCGCCGGTGTCGAACGTGATGCCCTTGCCGACGAGTACCGTCGGCGCATCCTTGTTCTTGCCCGAGGCCTTCGGATGCCGGTGCTCGATGACCAGGAACCGTGGCGGCTCTTCGCTGCCCTGGGTGACAGCCAGGAAGCAGCCCATCTTCTCGCGCTTGATCTCGGGCAGCCCGAGCACTTTCACGCGCAGGGATTTGTAGGACTTCGCAAGGTCCTGCGCGGTCTTGGCGAGATAGGAAGGCGTGCACACATTGCCGGGAAGATTGGCGAGGTTGCGCATGAGCGCGGCGCCGGATGCCAGCGCACTGCCTTGGGCAAACCCGCGGCGGGTTGTCGCCTCCGACTTGGCGAGGGCGACGACGACCACCTTCGACAAGGAATGTGCGCGCGGCTTCTTGCCACTCTTCAGGTCATTGACCCGATAGAGCACGTGGCCGGTGAGCTCGGCGACCGCGCGCCCCAGGCGCTCATCGGAGAGCAGCTTGGCGGCGGGGCGAGGCAGCGCCAGCGCCAGCGAGCCGATGCGGGTGCGCGTGGCGGCGCTGATGGCTGCCGCCACCGACCGCCGCCACGACTTGCGGGTCACGTCGGCTTTCGGACCGATGCCCACGAGCAGCACGCGCTCGGCGTGGATGCCGTCGAGGTCGGTGAGGAGCCAGGTTTCCCCGGCCTTGGCAGTGAAGTCGCCGCGCTTGACGAGCCGGGAGAGTTTTTCCCGGCAGCGCAGGTCGAGAACCTTGGCTTCGGGGGTCAGTTCACCATCATCATGAACGCCGACGGCGAGGCAATCGACGGAAAGCTCGGCGAGCCCCTTGGTCCAGATTTCGAACTGCATGTTCACGCTCGGATTGTCGCGAAGGGTGGGGTGTTTTAAGGTCGCGCAGTGTAACTCAAGTCGATTGGGTGGTCTGTTGCTGCGAATTCTTGATCGCTACATCCTCCGCGAAGTCGCCATGAGCTGGCTGTCGGTCTCTGGCGTGCTGCTGGCGATCATGCTCACCGACCAGGTTGCGCGCGTGTTAGAGCGCGCGGCCGAAGGTGGATATCCGCGGGGCGTGGTGTTCGAACTCATCCTGCTCGGCGCCACGCGCAGCCTGCCCATGGTTCTGCCCATCGCCCTGCTGCTGGGAGTGGTGCTGGCCCTCGGGCGGCTCTATCACGACAGCGAGATGACGGCAGCCCAGGCCTGCGGCACGGGCTCGCGCATCGTGCTGGTGCCGGTCATCTCCTTCACGCTGGTGCTTTCGGCATTGCTGGCCTATGTATCCCTGCAGGTGGCGCCCAACGCGGCCGCGCGCATGCTGGCGCTCAGCAACGAGGCGTTGCGCGCCGGGCAATTCGCGCCCATCAGCGCCGGGAAGTTCAGCACGTTCGGCGGTGGCACCACCACGGTGTATGCCCAGGCGGCGGACCCCGATGGCACGTTGCGCCGCGTATTCGTGCAGCGCTCGCGCGGCAGCGTGCTCGAGGTGGCGCTGGCCCAGCGGGCCACGCACAGCTTCACGGAAGGCGGCGACGTCCAGGTCATCACGCTGTTCGACGGCGAACGTTACGAGGGAATTCCCGGTGAACGGCACTTCCGCATCGTGCGTTTCGCGGAGAACACCATACCGGTGCGCCTGCCGGCGATGGCGGGCAGCGTCGTCCGGCTCGACGGGGTGCCGACGTCCGCATTGCTCGCGTCGCCGAAGCTCGAACAGCGCGCCGAATTCCACTGGAGGATGGCGTTGCCGATCATGGCGGTGGTCATGGGAATCATCGCCGTCCCGCTGGCCCGCCTGCGGCCGCGGCAGGGGCGTTACGCACGCGTCGGGTACGCCATCCTGATCTTCTTCGTGTACATCGAACTCGCCATCGCCGGAAAAGTCTGGATCGTGCGCGGCATCACGCCCGAGTGGTTAGGGCTGTGGTGGGTGCATGGCGCGGTCGTGATATTCGCCGGGGCCATCCTGCTGCTGCCCCGTTGGCTCGCACGGGCGCGTTATCGCCGGAATGTTGCGCGCGCCGCCGCGTCCGCGGTGCTCGCATGAACCTGCTCGATCGCTACATCATCCGGGCGGTACTCGGCGGCGTGCTGGTCGTGCTCGCGGTTCTCGTGACGCTGGGTGCGCTGTTCCTGTTCTCCGGCCAGCAGGACGACATCGGGCAGGGCAGCTACACCACGCTCGACGCGTTCTACTTCGTGCTGCTCAACGTGCCGCAGCAGGTCTACGAGACCATGCCCATCGCGGTGCTCATCGGTGCGCTGCTGGGCCTGGGTACGCTGTCGCGTGGCAGCGAACTCACGGTCATGCGTGCCGCAGGCCTTTCGGTGTGGCGTATCGCGGGCTCGGTGTCCATTGCCGGTCTGGCGCTGGTGCTGTTCGCCGTGGTCTGCGGAGAATTTCTGGCGCCGCCCCTGCAGGCGATGGCGAAACAGCAGAAGTTGCTGGCCAAGTTTTCCACCATCACCTTCGCGGGGCGCGGAGGCCCGTGGGTCCGGGACGGGGACAAACTCATCAACGTTTCGCAGCAGTCGGGTGGCGGCGAGTTCGGCGGCATGCGGATCTTCGAGCTCACGCCGGATCACGATCTGAAGTCCGTGGCCACGGCGAGGACGGCCACGGTGAAGCCCGACGGCGGCTGGCTGCTCTCGCACTACGCCAGCACCACCTTTGGCGGTGAGCGCGTTGAATCCGAATTACAGGAGACCCGCGCGTTCCAGTCCAGCGTCGGCGGCGATTTCCTGGCGCTCACCGTGTCCTCGCCGCGCCAGCTCGAGACCCGCGTGTTGTGGAATCTCATCCGGCACCTGCAGCAGAACGACCTCGATGCGACCGAGCAGGTGTTCGCGTTCTGGTCACGCATCGCGAGAACCGTGGCCATCCTGTTCGCCACGCTGCTCGCCGTGCCATTCGTCTTCGGCAGCCTGCGCGCGGCTGGCGCCGGAGCGCGCACGCTGATGGGCGTGCTCATCGGCGTGTTGTTCTTCCTCGTGCAGCGCATGCTGGAAAGCGGCGCCGTGGTGTTCGACGCCAGCCCGGTGGTGCTGGCGTGGGTCCCGACGCTGTTGTTGGCCAGCGCCTCGCTCCTGCTGATTGCACGAACGCGCTGACCGCGGGCTCGCCGCGGTCAGCGACTCGCTATTTCGCCGACGCGGACGCCGGCGTCTCGTAGAGCTCTTCCGGCTTGCGGAAAATGGCCTCGTACTTGTAGACGGGGATCTCGAATTCCACGCCCTGCGTGCGCGCGGCGAGTTTTTCCACGGTCTGATCCGCGGTCTTCGCGGCCGCGGGTGCAGGATCAGCGGCCGGTGCGGGGGACGCGGCGGGCTCGGGTGATGCCGGCGGCGTCGGGGCCGCTTCCGGGAATTTGGCCGCAAGCGCGGGATCGCGATGCGCTGCAACGGTCAGGAAGGCCTTGTCGCCATCGCGATGGCCGGCGAATTCGAGGACCTGTCCGTCGAACAGGCGATACGTCGCCGTATCGGTGGGCGTGGCGGCGGGCGTGCGGACGGCGTGTACGTCATCGAAGTTGAAGCCGGTCAACGCCTCCAGCTGGGATCCCAGCGACATCGAGGTGACCGGCTTGCGTCCCTTCGGAACCGGGCTCACGGACACATCGTGATCGCCGCGTGCCGCTCGCGTGAGCACATAACTGCCGCCGGGCGTTTTCACCGAGACTTCGTGGACGCTCGTGCCGGGAATGTCGACCAGCAGGCGGTCGATCCAACGCTTCTGGTCGGGATCCACGGTGACGAAAGGCGTTGCCAGGAGGCTCAGGGCTTCGGCCGGCTTGCGCACGTAGAGGGCGCGGCCGTCGGCGGCCTTGCCGACGATGAGCGGCCATGTCCTGTCGCCGGTTTTCTGGCTGGCGACCACCTCCACGAGGGTGCTGGTGGCGGTCGGCGTATCCGGCGCTTCGACGCCCAGCTTTGCGTAGTTGGCCGGATCCTGTGTCTTGCGCTCGACCACCTTGAGGCTGGCGAGATTCAGCACGAGTTCGCGCACGCGCGAAGCATCCGCGGGGTACTGGCGTTCGACCACGATCCACCCGTCCGCGGATTTGCGCAGCGTGGTGCGGCTGCCATCTCCCTTGCCGAGCCGGACTTCGGATACGTCACCGAGCGCGGGCTTGAGGTCGGGGAACACCGCCGTGCCGCCGAGGTTCGACTGCTCGCTCGAGCGGTGCATGGAGAGCCACACGCCCGCGGCCAGCACCACCGCCGTGATGGCGGTCAGCGCGAAGAACTTCTTCTGGTTCATGCCGCGCTCCCTTTGCGCAGCATGGCGATGGCGTGTCGGCGCCGCTTGCGCCACGTGTACACCAGGAGGCCGACGACGATGATGACGAGGGGCATCGTGAGCACGTTGATGAGTTTCAGCTTCGTGCCGAGCGCCTTGATGTCGAGTTCGAGGTCGGCCTTGGTCTTGCGCAGTTCCTTGCGGATGCGCAGCTTCTCGTCCTGGAACCGCTCGATGGCGCTCGCGGCTTCGGGCGAGAGGATGGCGTCGCTGCCGGGCTGCGCACTCTGGAGCTTGTTGAGTTGTTCCTCGGTCTGCTGCAGCTGGGTTTCGAGCTGCTGTTCCGTGGAGCGGAAGCGGGCATCGGCATTGCGACGCAGTTCTTCGACGCGCTCGAACGGCCGGGAGTAGGGCGCGCGACCGCGGATGCTGATGAGGTCGGCGCTGCCGCTCAGGTTGTCCAGTGCATTCCAGGCCAGCTCACCGTTGTTCGCGAAGGGCTGCGCGATGGTCTGGCCAAAGAAGTTGCGCTGCTGCACCCACATGAAGTCGGACAGGAGATCCGTGTCCGCGATGACCACGATGTTCATGGGCTTCGAGGACTTCTTCAGCGCCTCGGGCGCCGCTGTGACGCCTTCCGGTGGGCCGTTCGGGAACGCGCTCACGCCGTCCCCGGAGATGCGCGCGGCAACGACCATCTCGCCGCTCGGCTTGAAGCCGTCGCGCAGCGAGGCCGGGTCACTCACCATGGCGAAGCGCTGCGATGGGATGAGGCCGGCCTGGGCGCTGGTCCTGATGAGCGGTTCGAACTTGAGCTTCGACTCCGGCGATGCCGCGAGCGGCTTCAAACTACCCGCGGTCGCCATGTTGATGGAGTCGAGCTGCGCGGTGATGACGTCCTTCGCCATGCTTGCGTTGTCGAAGCCCAGGATGGCGATGTGCTGCGAGGGCGGCTCGCCCTCGCGCATGGACACCGAGAGGCCACGTTCGAGGTCCGCGACCACCTGGTCGGACTTGAAGTCCACGCCCCAGGCCGCGAGCAGCGGCTCGAGATGCGAGGACTTGTCCGCCGCCATGGCGGCCATCGGGTTGTTAGGGTCGGCGCCGGCGTTGTCCGCCTGGGAATTCGGGTCCACGAAAGCCAGGATGTGTCCCCCGCGCAGCGCGAACTGGTCGATGGCGTACAGCGCCGCTGGCGGCAGGGACTTCGGATGAACGAGGACCAGGACGTCGACGTCGTTGCCGATGCTCGTGAGCGTCGGTTCGAGGTTCTGCACGGTGTAGAGCTGTTCGATCTGGCTGTAGACGACCCAGCCCTCGCGAGGCCGGCCGGTCTGCATGTCGAAATCACCCTGCATGGGCAACGAAGACAGCCAGCCGACGACGGGCTTTTTGGCGTTCGAGAGTTTGTGGACCAGCTTGGCGACGTCGTATTCCAGCTGTTCCTCGGACTGCGGGTCGAGGAAGGCGATGGCTTCCTTGCCGTCCGTGGAATTCGTCGCGGCCAGGCCGAGATAGAGCTTCTCGCCGCTGGCGCCGATGGGCACCGAGGTGACGCCGAGCTCCTGCGCGCGGTCTTCCTCCTCGGAGAACGGTTGAGGGTCAATGACCTTCAGCGTGAGCTTGCCG
>Ga0164241_10004854_pt1 | contig 12856 bp, 11 predicted proteins | sample OricomyardsoilBY_FD_108780 | JGI IMG/M metagenome (GOLD analysis project Ga0164241, IMG submission 108780) | Backyard soil microbial communities from Emeryville, California, USA - Original compost - Back yard soil (BY) | ecosystem: Environmental > Terrestrial > Soil > Unclassified | place: USA...
CCTATCAATGTAATAAAACCTATAACTGTTGCAGATATAGTGAGAAAGCCTAAACTATTCATTGCTTTCTCGGCTACACTATCACTTCTGTCCAACGCAAAATTGCTTTCCTCCGTTGTTGTCAATTTCCGGATGGGCCTGAATGCCGCTTCTGCTTCGCCCATCGCTTCATTTACCTGCATCAAATTTTCCGTCAATACGGCAATGACATAAGACGTGTTTGGAGGGAAATTTCTTTCGATGTTATTGTAATTTGTAATAACCATATTATCGCGGCTGAAACCAAAAGTTGAACCCCTGCTTTCTAATACACCCAATACCCTGTAAGGAATATTATTGATACGCACCTGTTGGTTTACAGCCCTGGCTATTTCATCGCGAAATAATTTTGCTGCTACATCATATCCTAATATACAGGTATTAGATCCTGACTCTACTTCTCTTTTATTCATATTCCTTCCTTCCATCAGCGTGAAGCCATTGAGCAATAAATAATTCTCATCGCCACCAAATAACATCACATTCGGGCTTGTCTTTTTATCATTATAAGAGATAATAGAATTTCTATTTCCCATAATTGACAAACTGGTTATTGCAGGATATTGAAAGCGTTTGATAAATAATTCGGCATCATCTTTCGTAATTTTTTTATCAAGGTTTGATGTCTTTTCTTTTCGTCCTCCTTTTTTAGAAAGCTTTACATCATTGGAATTGCCGCCTCCACCAAAACGTATTGTTCTTTCTTTATAACGTAAGGTAAACGCGTTTGCTCCCATAGAAGAAAAGCTTTCGGACAGCTTCTGGTTCATAGCTTTTATAGCAGTAATAATTCCTGCCAACGCCATAATACCAAATGCAATGATAGCGACAGTAAGCCCGGTACGCAATTTATTACCACGCACAGTACGAAAAGCTAAAGAAAATGTGTCTTTGAAATTCATAGCCTTCCCGAAATTAGGGAAGATCGCTAAATGAAAGTGAATAAATCTATTTTAGAAATAGAGCCAGTTTAAAAGGAGGCTGGGATATACGCCGATAATTATAATAAGAGCTGCGACAATAGTAATACCCCATTTAAAAGAGCCATCTGTCTGCAGGCTTGCATTCCCTTCTTTAAAATACATGGCTTGTATAACGCGGAAATAATAGTAGACACTTACCGCTGCCATTAATACGCCAAAAATAGCGAGCCACAAATAATGGCCCGAAGCGATAACAGCTTTCAGCATATAAAATTTTGCAAGAAACCCTGCTGTTAATGGTATACCTGCTAATGATAAAAGAAAGATGACAAGCATAGCTGCAATCCATGGTTGTTGTTTCGCAAGGCCATTAAAACCTTCAAAACTATGATCACTTAATTTGCTTAGTACCGCAAATACACCGATAGTCGCAAAACAATATGCTGCTGCATATAAAAGAAGGCCTTCTTTTGCATCCTGGTTCATAGCAAAGACAGCCATCAACATAAAGCCGGCTTGTGCTATACTCGAATATGCCAGCATTCTTTTTACGCTTTGCTGAAATACAGCAGTAATATTTCCAACGAATAAAGTAATAGCAGTAATGACCGCGAGCCACAGGCTCCATTGACTATATAACGATCCGAATGCATAATCGAATAAACGGATGAAAGCTATAAATACCGCAGCCTTTACAATAGTCGCCATAAAGGATGTAAACACCGTAGGCGCCCCATCATATACATCCGGCGTCCAGAAATGAAAAGGGGCAGCAGAAACTTTAAATGCCATTGAGAATAATAACAACAACATTCCTGCAATCATTAACAAGCCTGGCTTTTCTGACACAACATTTATAGCGTCGACATTAAAACTTCCTTTTGCTCCATACAACAAGGTAATACCCATGAGCATAAGGCCGGTAGAAAAAGCGCCCATTAAAAAGTATTTTAATGATGCTTCATTACTTTTCAAATTACGCTTATCGCTGCCTGTAAGAATATATAGAGGAATAGAAATAATTTCAATTCCCAGGAATAATATTAATAATGATTTGAAAGAAGCTGAAAGAACAATACCACAAATAATGAAGAATATCAGTGCAAAATAATCAGGAAGATTAACACCTACCTTCTCCATATCTTTTGATGATAATAGAAAGTAAAAAAATCCAGCTATAAGAATAATCGAGATAAACAACAACCCAAACCTATCAAAATGCATCATCTCGGTTGTGATATGGAAAAAATGTACTCCTGCACTTTCAAGAATATTTGCAACCAGCAATGCACCCATAGCGGTAAGGGCAATACCTCTTATGGCACTCTTGTTGTTCGTAGCAATACCGCTGAACATCATAAGCACACCAAAAATTGCTGACAAAATTAATACGTTCATACCCTTCTACTTATTTATAACCGGGAGCAGTTTTGCTCTTTCAATAATTAAATCTGAAACATTGTTAGTCAAATCAAGCAATGGCTGCGGATAAATACCCAACCAGAAAATAAGAATAACAATAATACCTAAGGCAATTTTTTCTACCAATCGCAAATCGCCTGCTGCTTCTGCAGTGGCGATAATAGTATTTCCAAAAAATACTTTTCGCACCATGTTTAATGTATAAATAGCTGCGAGGATAATACCAATACCTGCGAACATTGTATATAAAAAAGCAAGGTTGCTTGCATTCATTTTAATGGCACCTAATATTGTATAGCTTCCATCATATACATTCGAATCAAACACACCATTGAACATCATAAATTCACCAATAAAAGCATTTGTCAGGGGCAATGCGATATTAGCGAATGCGATGATCACAAAGAAAATAACGAGAGAAGGGGCCTTTTGCGCAAGCCCACCTAATTCAGACATTTTACGTGTACCATAACGTTTCTCGATAATTTCAATTAGTATCCACAACCCGATGATATTGATGCCGTGATTAAACATCTGTATCATTACACCCTGCATACCAATTTTGGTATTTGAAAAAATTGCGAGGCACATTAACCCGATATGCGCAATAGATGAGTATGCAACAAGGCGTTTTAAATCATCCTGCTTAATAGCAATCAGTGAAGCATATATAATTCCTATTACACACAATGATGAAATCATCATCACCCAGTTATTAGCAGCGATTGGGAATAAAACAATTAACCATCTCATTATACCGAACAATCCCATTTTCACCATTAATCCACTCAATACCATTGTAGTGGCAGTAGGTGATTGCTCATACGCATCTGGCTGCCATGTATGAAAAGGAAAGATCGGCATCTTGATTGCAAAGGCTATAAAGAATAACCAGAACAACCAGCTTTGATTTTTATTATCCAGCGATAGATCATAAAAAGATTGCAGGCTGAAACTATGATCAGGCGTAAGGCTATACATATATAGTATGCCTATTAACATGAGTACTGACCCGAGAAAAGTATACACGAAAAATTTAAATGTAACCGCGATTCGTTTTTCGCCACCCCATTGTGAACACAAAAAGTATACAGGGATCAACGCGAGTTCCCAGAAGAAATAAAACAATAAAGCATCTGCCGCGAGGAATACTCCCATCAAGCCTGCTTGTGTAAGCAGCATGAGTGCAAAAAAGTTCTGCGCTTTTTTATAAGTAGAGTTCCATGTTCCTAAAAAAATAACAGGGTATGAAACCGCAGTTAATAATGTAAGCAGATTGGAAAGCCCATCGCCTTTTAATGAAAAACTGCTGCCTAGCGCACCCATCCACGGTGATACATGAACATGATATTTTTCGGCTTTTAAAAATGTAATGCCCACTACTGCTATCGCTGCAATAATAATAGAACCAAACAAAGCCCAACTTTTCGCTGCTTTTTCATTCTTGAAAAAGAAAGCTGCCAAACCTGTGAGCAATGGAACCAATATGAGTAAAACAGATATCATAATTCTAAGTCAGCTCTTTATTTTTTCAGGAAAAATTGGATTACAAAAATCAACACCATTGCCGTTACCATCAGTAATACATAGCTACCTACCTGGCCGCTTTGTAATAAACGGAACTGGCGGCTGCTATAGTTCACTAATTTTCCAACACCATTTACAATACCATCTATCACAGATTTTTCAAAAACAGAATTGAAAAATGCACCCAACCTATCTAATGGATTAATAATTATTTTCTGATACAGCTCATCCACATACCATTTATTCTCCAATGTTTTTCCAAAACCAGTTGCTTCACCATCGGGGCCTTTGCTGTATTTTTTCCATGCAAATACAACTACAATAAGAATTAATAATGTAGAAACTCCTGTCAGCATCCATTCTGTAGCGTGCTTGATTTCATGTTCGCCCATCCTCTTATTGGATTCATCAAATACAGGCGCTAAGAAATCTTTCAAAGCATGCGCACCGTGTACCATAAATTCAGGAATACCAACATACCCACCCACAATAGAAAGTATCGCAAGAATAATTAAAGGAATCGTGATAGCTGATGGGCTTTCATGCAAATGATGTTCCTGCTCATGCGTGCCCCTGAATGAACCTCTGAATGTAGTAGCATATAAACGGAACATATAAAATGCAGTCAGCAATGCAGTACCTAAGCCAATCGCATAGATAACCGGAGACTTTATAAATGCACTTGCCAGTATTTCATCTTTAGAAAAGAAACCTGATAAGCCCGGAATACCAGCAATAGCTAAGCAACCAATAAGGAAAGTGATATTAGTTACTTTCATGTATTTATTCAATCCACCCATCTTACGGATATCCTGTTCGCCGCCCATAGCATGTATTACACTACCGCTTCCCAAGAACAATAACGCTTTGAAGAATGCGTGTGTCATTACATGGAATACAGCCGCAACATAAGCGCCCGATCCCAATGCCAGAAACATATAGCCTAACTGGCTTACTGTAGAGTATGCCAATACTTTTTTAATATCGTTTTGCTTCAATGCAATCGTAGCAGCCAGTAATGCCGTCGCTAAGCCTACAATTGCAACAATATTTAATGTCAGCGGAGCCAGCGTATATAAAATATTGCTACGCGCAATCATATAGATACCGGCAGTCACCATCGTGGCTGCATGTATCAATGCAGATACAGGTGTAGGGCCCGCCATCGCATCAGGCAACCATGTGTACAAAGGAATCTGTGCGCTCTTACCTGTCGCACCAATAAATAATAAAATCGTAATGCCTGTAATATCTGTAGCTGATAGCTTTGATACATTATTAAAGACTTCGCTGTAGCCAACTGTATGCAGCTTTGCTATCAACCAAAACACGGCTAATAAAAACGCAAGGTCACCCACACGGTTCATGATGAATGCCTTGTTTGCTGCTTTGTTATATTCTACATTCTTAAACCAGAAACCAATTAATAAATAAGAACACAATCCTACGCCTTCCCAACCAATGAACATGATGACGTAGTTAGCTCCCATTACCAGCAACAACATAGAGAAAACGAACAGATTCAGATACGCAAAATATCTTCCGAAATGTTCTGTCTTTTCTTCATGCATATACGAAGTAGAGTATACATGTATTAAAAAGCCTACGCCTGTAATGATTAATAAAAAGATAGAAGAAAGCTGATCAATCTGAAATGCAAATGGGATTTTTAAATCGCCAACGGAAATAAAATTGAAATACTCCGCCACATGTGTATTTCCACCCTTCACCTGTAAAAACACCCAAACGCTTACAATAAAAGAAGCCAGGATAACACCACTACCGATTACCCCGATCAATGATTTCGATAAGACTTTTCTTCCCAGCCCATTGATCAAAAATCCGATCAGTGGCAAAATGGGTATCAACCAAACTATTTGTAAAACATTCTGCATATCAGAAGTCAAAATTCAAAAGTAAAAATTCTGTATACTTCGTATCGAACTCTTACTTTTTACTTTTTAATTAATTAGTGCTTTAACCTGTTTAAAAAATTCACATCTACCGAATGAATATTCCGGTACATCATCACAATAATAGCCAACCCTACACTTACCTCTGCTGCAGCTACTACCATAATAAAGAATACAAACAACTGCCCGTCTGTACCCGCATTGCCCACAGCCCCGGCGGCTGCATGATGCATTTTTGAAAATGCTACCAGCAATAAATTCACCGCATTCAGCATTAACTCAATACACATAAAAATGATAATCGCATTGCGGCGCGTTAACACACCAATTATTCCGATACAGAACAAAGCGATAGACAGAAATATGTAATAATCTATTGGCATAACCTTTTAATAGTTTCAAGTTTCAGGTTTGAGGTTTCAGGTTATTCATACTTGCATCCTGAAACTAAAACCTGGAACAATTCTTATTCTTTCTTTCCAATTACCACAGCACCTACCATCGCACTTAAAAACAAAATGCTGCTTATTTCAAACGGCACTACATATGTGCTGAACAATTCTTTTCCCAGGTTTTTAATCAACCCGATCTCTCCTTTATTTACCTGTGCTATCGCACCATTTACTTCTGTATTGCGTAATGCAGCTACTAATACTAATAATAAACATCCACCTGCAATAGCACCGGCAAAACGCAGCCACCGGCTTTTTTGCGGTTCTGTACTTCTGCTCAGGTTCATCAACATGATCACAAACAGGAACAATACCATAATTGCACCTGCATATACAATGATATTTACAATAGCCAGGAACTGTGCATTCAATAATATATAATGGCCAGAGATGGCAAAGAAGGTAACGATCAGCCACAATACGCTATGGATGGGGTTCTTACTGGCAACTACCATTAATGCCCCGAACAATGCGATCACGGTAAGCACACCGAAAAGTATTTCTGTAATATTCATTCTCTAAAAGCTATTGGCCTTCGTCTGTTGGTTTACTTTACTATTTTTTCATCAAACTCTCGCTGGCCTATCGCCCAGCGCCTTCTGATAACTCTCAGGATCTGTCTTCGGATCCGGAATCAATAAATCATCTTTCTTATAAATAAATCCTTTTCTTCCATAGTTTGCCGGTGCAAATGTCTGCGATAAATAAATCGCATCTTTCGGGCATGCTTCTTCACAATACCCGCAGAATATACAGCGCAGCATATTAATCTCATACTTGGCTGCATATTTCTCTTCACGATATAATGTTTCTTCACCAGGCTGCCGTTCCGCCGCCTCCATAGTTATCGCTTCTGCAGGGCAGGCCACCGCACAAAGGCCGCAGGCTGTACAGCGCTTACGCCCTTCTTCATCCCTGTTTAAAATATGTAAGCCACGAAACACCTTCGAGAATGTTCTTTTCTCTTCCGGATATTTTATCGTTGCCTTTCTTTTAAAAAAGTGGCTTATAGTAATCATCATTCCCTTCGCGATATTCCACAAATAGATACTCTCAAGCCATGTCATCGGCTTGCGGTCTACCTGTTTCGCTCTTTGTGTTAATTGCATATATCAATCTCCTCTTAAAAGGAATTAAAAATTTTCGCAAATATATATTTATGTTCTCAACTGCATTGCTACTATCATCGGCTGTTGTGCTTGTCCCGCCTCTGGCGTGGATCGCACTCTTCATCATCCGGTTCGCTATTCAGCACTTTCGCAGCTCTCGTCGTGAATCGTCATCGTCATTCGTGAGTTACTCACGTCTCACCATTCACGCCTCACGCTCACTTCTTCAACCACAATACCACCGCTGCCGTAATAATCATATTCACCAACGCCAAAGGAATTAATTTTTTCCAACCCAGTTCCATCAACTGATCATAGCGGAAGCGCGGGATAGTCCAGCGTATCCACATAAACAGGAAGATGAACAACCATGCCTTTATCATCAATACAGAAAATCCGATAAAGGATAATAACCAGGGTGCCAGTCCCCAACTTGCTTCGTTCACAAATGGAATATCATAACCGCCAAAGTATAAGGTAGACATTACCACGCCGCTGATAAACATATTAATGTATTCAGCAAACAAATAAAAGCCCAGCTTCATAGAAGAATATTCCTGGTGGTAACCAAAGTTCAATTCATTTTCTGCTTCAGGTAAGTCAAATGGTGTACGGTTACACTCTGCCAATGCACAAACAAAAAATATCAGAAAACCTATTGGCTGATAAACTATATTCCAAAGATGGCCTACCTGGCTGTTTACAATAGAACTCATTCTCAGATCGCCAACCAACATTAATACGGCAATCAAAGCCAACCCCATCGGCAGTTCATAAGATACCATTTGCGAAGCGCCACGGATTGCGGCCAGTAAAGAAAATTTATTATTAGAAGCCCAACCGCCAATCATAATACCATATACACCCAAACTCACTACACCAAATACATACAGGATACCAATATTGATATCTGCTATCTGTAATGAAATAGTTTTTTCACCAATAGTAAATGAAGGCGCCCATGGAATAACAGCACTTGTCAATAATGCAGTTACTATCGCAAGGCTTGGCCCGAGGATAAATAAAAATTTAGAAGATAATAATGGAATGATTTCTTCTTTGAAGAAAAGCTTTCCGCCATCTGCCAATGGTTGGAATAAACCAAAAGGACCCGCACGGTTTGGACCAATACGGTCTTGCAGAAATGCAGCTACTTTTCTTTCGGCATACGTAGCATACATGGCTGTAAACATCGAAAGCCCGATGATCACTGCAATGAGGACCACCTTTTCCAGAATAAAAAACCAATCAATTGCTAATAAAAACATACTCTCTGCTTACTTCTAAAATTTATTTATTATTCTCTCCATCCTCGTAAACCTTCTATTTTTATTCAACAAAAAGTTTATTGTTACCAATATCCAAACACTTAACGATCCTGCGACAAATACAATTATAGCTTCATCCTTATTGTTAGTACCCCAATATAAGAGTGTTCCAAAAATCGTCAATAAAGCTGTAGACCTATTTATTACTAATCGCTTCATGCCTTAATCTTAACCTCAATCTTAATCTCACCTTCTCTCTACTTCTTCTCTCCCGTTACATTCTTTCCAAAATCTTTCTCTTCACCATTAAATGTTTTCCCTGTCGCCGGCCCGGGTAATTCTGCCAGGTTTACTTTCGGTTGGTTCACATCGCTGACAGCATGTATATCCATCAGCAATTTCGGATCTCTTCCTCCCATTACCACAGGTATTGTTTCATGTGGACGTTTTGCATCCACATAATGATTGGCAGATATTACAGAATGGCGCGCCACATCTGTAGGCCCATCTATTATCCAATCTTTTAATTCCTTCTTATCAAAACGGCAGGTATTACAAATCCATCCGGGTTTGCCATCATAGCTTTGTACTTCACCCCATTCATCTTTACGGGCAGTTACCCGCAGTACTTCATCGCCACGGTTCCATAATGTTACTTTACCGCTACAAGTGGGGCAATCTCTGTGTGCGTCTACAGGTTTGGTAAACCATACACGATTTTTAAAGCGGAATGTTCTGTCGGTTAATGCGCCTACAGGGCATACATCAATCATATTTCCACTGAAATCATTATCGATCGCTTTGGATATATAAGTAGATATCTCAGCATGGTCACCACGGTCTAATACACCATGCACACGGTTGTCTGTAAGCTGGCCTGCTACATACGTGCAGCGATAACAAAGAATACATCTTGTCATGTGCAGTTGTATATAAGGGCCTATATCTTCACGCTCAAATGTTCTTCTTTTAAATTCATAGCGGGTACCTTCTTTGCCATGCTCATAGCTAAGGTCCTGCAAATGGCATTCACCCGCCTGGTCACAAATCGGGCAATCTAATGGATGGTTTAATAATAAAAATTCAACCACACCATTTCTTGCATCCATCACTTTATCACTGGTAATGTTTTTTACTTCCATACCATCCATCACGGTCGTTCTGCACGAAGCAACCAGTTTCGGCATCGGGCGGGGGTCTTTCTCAGAACCCTTCGATACTTCTACCAGGCAGGTACGGCATTTACCACCACTGCCGTGCAATTTGCTATAGAAACACATTGCAGGCGGCGTTACATCACCCCCAATTTTACGTGCAGCCATAAGGATCGTTGTCCCCGGCTCTACTTCTACGGTGATGTTGTCAATTGTTACTTTTAATAAATTTTGTCCTTCAGCCATATTATTTCTCGCGGCGAACGCAACGGAGCTGCGTCGCAACGCTTTTATAGTTTATTAGCAATTCTCTTTATCCCACTTTTCAAAAGCACTACATTAAAGTTTACAAGTAAACCCAACTTTAAATTTGTCAGCTTCAAATATGTAGAAACCTGTTTAAAATGAATAGCTGCAAGTGCTTCAATACTCTTTATCTCAACAATCACTTTATCATCTAATATCACATCCGCCCTAAATCCGACTTCCAGTTTTATTTCATCATGAATAACCGGAATACCATGTTGTCTTTTAAATGGTATTCCCCTTTTTGTCAATTCATAACAGAATATTTCCTCATAAACACTTTCAAATAACCCTGGGCCATATTTGCGATGTATATCAAAGCAGACATCCAAAGCTATAGTCGCAAGCTCGTTCTCATTCATTAGGTCAATCGTTTTTTGATCGCCGCTTCTCTGCGTCCGCTGCGTGAAAACCTATGCTACTACTTCCCTTGCATCCGCATAATGCGCCAAGCCATAATTCCTCTTCTGGCTTTCATCCGGATTCAATACATGCCATTCAAATTCATCACGGAAATGACGGATAGCTGCCGCTACCGGCCATGCTGCTGCATCACCTAGTGGGCATATTGTATTTCCTTCAATCTTTCTTTGTATATCCCACAACAAATCAATATCACTCATCTTGCCTTTTCCTTTCTCAATATTCAGTAATATCTTCTCCATCCATCCTGTTCCTTCGCGACAGGGTGAACACTGTCCACAACTTTCATGACGGTAAAAGCGGGCTAAGGTATATGTATGTTTTACTACACACTGGTCTTCGTCAAAAACAATAAAACCGCCAGACCCCATCATTGACCCTGTAGCAAAACCACCATCTGATAAACTTTCATAGTTCATCATCCTTGTTTCGCCCTTGGCTGTTTTTAATAAAAGGTTTGTTGGTAAAATAGGCACTGATGATCCACCTGGAATACAAGCTTTCAATCTTTTTCCTTTCGGTATACCCCCGCAATATTCATCGCTGAAAATAAATTCTTCAACAGAAATCGTCATGTCAATTTCATACACACCGGGCTTATTCAAATTACCACAAGCAGAAATCAATTTAGTACCTGTCGATTTTCCTACACCAATCTTTGCATACTCTTCGCCCCCTTCATTGATGATAGGAACAACAGCTGCTATGGTCTCCACATTATTAACTACCGTAGGACAATCCCATAAACCTTTAATGGCAGGGAATGGAGGTTTAATTCTTGGATTTCCTCTTTTGCCTTCTAATGATTCAATCAATGCCGTTTCTTCTCCACAGATATAAGCACCTGCTCCACGTTGTACATATATTTCACAATCGAAGCCGCTGCCTAAAATATTTTTTCCAAGGAAACCATTGTTCTTTGCTTCCTGTATTGCTTGCTCTAAAATATCAACGATCCAGGCATACTCGCCACGGATATAGATATAGGAAACATTGCTGCCCAAAGCAAATGATGAGACTATCATTCCTTCGATCAATAAATGCGGAATGAACTCCATCAGGTAGCGGTCTTTAAATGTGCCGGGTTCTGATTCATCTGCATTTACTACCAGGTAGCGGGCTACCCCTTCTGGTTTTGCCAAAAAGCTCCACTTCATACCTGTAGGAAAACCGGCACCACCACGGCCACGCAAGCCGCTTTTTTTCACCTCTTCAGTCACCGCATCGGGAGCCATTGTTTTCAATGCTTTCTCCACACTGCGATAACCGCCTTCTCTTCGGTATGTATCAAAATACCGGATGCCTTCTACATGTGCTTTTTCTAATAATAATTTTCTTCCCATACCCCTGGCCCCTAAAAGGGAATTATAAATTTTCTATTATTAATGTACCCTGTTCTGATTATTTATCTCACTGCCTGTCTCGCAAACAAGATCCAACGTTTACCTTTCTTAATCCAAACTTCCAGCACTTTCAAATGAATATTACTTGTGCTTCCATTTAATGTTACTGAAAGGTCTGCTATAAACCTTGCATTCGCCATTGCACCATTCATAGTTATTGCAAGGCTATCTTCTTTATAGCTATTATATTTCATCACACCTGTTTCCAGGTTTTTCAACATATCCGTTTTTGTTTCTACCCATCCGCTGCTATGTCCGTAACTAAGCGCTTTATCTGTCTGCTGATTGATGGAAACAGTATTTCCCTTTACAAGGTCAGCATGAAATGTTTTGATTGTTGTTGTCAATTTTGCTTCTTCTGATTGCGCAACAACATTCAGACTTATAAAAAACAATAGTATGATAAAAGCAATACGCATACTTAGTTATTGTTTACTGCATTTCTTCTGCACTCGTCAACAATCGCATCTATCTTTTCTTTTGTCAGATGTTCACGATAATTTTTTCCCATCTGCATCATCGGTGCATAACCACAAGCACCCAAACACTCTACTGTTTTTAATGTAAACAATCCATCGCTAGTTGTTTCACCAGGCTTAATACCAAGCTTCTGGTAAACATATTCTATAATATCATCGCTGCCATTCAGCATACAAGGCCCTGTCTGGCATACTTCAAACATATATTTGCCAACAGGTTTTAAATTATACATGCTATAGAACGTCGCTACTTCATATACTTCGATTGGCGCTAACTGTAAAAGAGAAGCCACATAGTCCATCACCGGCACATCGAGCCAGCCGCCAAACTCCTGCTGTGCCAAATGCAGTATGGGTAATAAAGCACTTTTCTGCTTACCTGCGGGATAGCGGGCAATCAGGCGTTCTACTTCTTTTAATTTTTCTTCTGAAAATTTC